>Ga0208641_1000442_pt1 | contig 25602 bp, 25 predicted proteins | sample ETN02SmetaG_2_FD_185789 | JGI IMG/M metagenome (GOLD analysis project Ga0208641, IMG submission 185789) | Marine microbial and viral communities from oxygen minimum zone, Eastern Pacific Ocean - ETNP2014F10-02SV253 (SPAdes) (version 2) | ecosystem: Environmental > Aquatic > Marine > Oceanic ... | reverse complement strand
TCTCACCCTCACGAGGGTTGCCGCAGAGCTGGGTGTGCGCCAACCCGCCCTCTACCGCCACGTCGACGGTTATGACGCCCTTGTCAGGGCCCTTGGCCTGAAGGGTCGCGAGATCATCGCCGGCCGCCTCGCCGACGCAGCAGTCGGCCTTGCTGGCGATGATGCGGTGCGCGCAATGGGCACCGCATGGCGCGGTGTGGTCAGGGACCACCCCGGTCAGTACGCCGCCACCGACCGTTACCCGTGTGCCGGCGACCCGGAACTGGAGGCTGCCGTGGAGCGTGTGGTGCACGTGCTGGCCCAGGCCCTTGCCGCCTACGGCCTCAGCGACGACGAGAAGGTGCACGTGGCCCGCTCCCTCCGCAGCGCCTTCCACGGCTTCGCCCACCTTGAATCCGGTGACGGCCACCCGCATCCCCTGGATCTCGACGATACCTTCGACCACCTGCTTGACCTGCTCTGCGCCGGTATCCACGCCCTGCGCGGTACCACGGTCTGAGCGACGAAGGGCAAGTAGACACGGTGACCCGTCTGGGATTCGTGCTGGACTCAGGCACCTGCATCGGCTGTCACGCCTGCACCGTGGCCTGCAAGAGCGAACACGACGTACCCCTCGGGGTGAACCGAACCTGGCTCAAGTACGTGGAGACCGGTTCGTTCCCCGAGACCGACAGGTCCTTTTCGGTGATGCGCTGCAACCACTGCCAGGACGCGCCCTGCATGGAGATCTGCCCCACCTCGGCCCTCTACCGGGCCGACAACGGTGTGGTCGACTTCAACGACGCCGACTGCATCGGTTGCAAGGGCTGCATGAACGCCTGCCCCTATGACGCCATCTACATCAACCCGGCTACCTCAACGGCGCACAAGTGCAACTTCTGCAACCACCGGGTGACCGAGGGCCTCGAACCGGCATGCGTGATCGTGTGTCCCACACAGGCCATCAGGGTTGGAGACCTCGACGACCCTGAGTCAGAGATCTCACTCTTGCACTCGTCTGGCACCGGATCGGTCCGGTCCCCAGAGCAGAACACGAACCCGGGGGTCATCTACAGGAACGCCAACCTGACCTCCCTCGACCCCCTGGCGTCGTCCATCCGCTCCGACGGCATGATCTGGTCCGACACGCTCGACTCCCACCCATCTGCGACCCCGGTGTCGCTGGCAGCGGCACCCGACCGCGCTGACGGCCACGACATGGGGCGAACCGTCTACACCACCATGCACCACGCCACCTGGGGCTCGATGGTGTCTGGCTACCTGGTCACCAAGGCCGTCGCAGCCGGCGTGATGCTCATGGCGACCCTGCTGGTCCTCATGGGCCACGGAGGAAACCAGGCAGCGGTGGGCGTTGTCCCGCCAATGTTTGCAGGTGCGTTCCTCGCAGCCACAGGTGCCCTCCTGGTCGGTGACCTGAAACAGCCGGGCCGGTTTCACTACCTGATCACTAGGGGCAACTGGTCATCCTGGTTGGTCAAGGGTGCATACGTCCTGACCGGCTTTGCTGCCACGCTTGCGGCGTGGTTGGTGGCGGGCCTCGCCGGTGCAGGCGGTTCACTTCCCGTCCTGGCAGTACCAACGGTCGCCCTGGCCCTGGGTACGGCCGGGTACACGGCGTTCCTGTTCGGACAGTGCGAGGGCCGTGACCTCTGGCAGGAACCCCTGCTTCTCCCTGTTCTGCTCACCCAGGCGGTTGTGGCCGGCGGTGCCACCTACTCGGTGCTCGACCTGTTCATGGCGGTTCCCGAGGTGGAGGCCGTCCGGTGGGTGTTCCTGGTGGCACTGGCCCTCAACGGCTTCCTGGTAGCCGCCGAGGTGCGTGGCGGCCACTCCCGGCACGTGACCATGGCGCTGGCCGAGCTGACCCACGGAGACCAGAGCCAGAAGTTCCGAACCTGGCTGGCCTTCGGCCTGGCGCTCCCCTGCCTTCTCCTTATCGCGGCCCTGCTGACCGGTTCCAGTGCCCTCGTTGCCGCCCTGGCAGGACTCTCCGCTATGGCAGGGATGTTCGCCTACGAGGACGCCTACGTCCGCGCCGGCCAGTCGGTGCCGCTGTCATGAACGAGCCCGGAGGACAAACGTGCTGACCGCCTACCCACCCGAAGGAGAGTGGGACGATCACGAGGCCCTTGATGCGCAGGCATGGCCCGAAAAGGTCAGGCGCAGGTTTCGCCTCGTACCCACAACCTGTTTCAACTGCGAGGCCACCTGCGGCCTCCTGGCATACGTCGACAAGGACACCGGGAAGGTCACCAAGTTCGAGGGCAACCCCGTGCACCCCGCCAGCCGTGGGCGCAACTGCGCCAAGGGCCCGGCCACCATCAACCAGATCGACGACCCCGAACGGATCCTCCACCCGATGAAGCGGGTTGGCGACCGCGGCGACGGCCTTTGGGAACGCATCTCCTGGGACCAGGCCCTCGACGAGATCGGCACCCGGATCGGCGACGCATTCCGCGAGGACCGACACGACGAGGTCATGTACCACGTTGGCCGGATGGGCGACGACTCCTACATGGAAAGGGTTTTGCATTCGTGGGGAATTGACGGCCACAACAGCCATACCAACATCTGTTCAAGCGGGGCCCGGGTTGGCTACGCCACCTGGATGGGATTCGACCGACCGTCGGCTGACTTTGCGAACGCCAAGGTCATCTTCCTCATTTCGTCCCACCTTGAGGCCGGGCACTACTTCAACCCGCACGCCCAGCGGATCATGGAGGGTCGTGAAGCCGGAGCGAAGATCATCTGCATTGATCCACGCCTCTCCAACACGGCCTCGCAGGCCGACTACTGGCTTTCGGCATGGCCCGGCACCGAGGCCTTCCTACTCCTGACAATTGCCCGACTGCTCATTGAGGACGGTCTCTGGGACCGGGATTTCTTCCGGCGCTGGGTCAACTGGGAGACCTTCCTTACCGCCACCCGCCCCGATCTGGAACCCGTGTTTGACAATGTTGAGGCTGCGTTGCTCGACCAGTACGCCGAATACACGCCAGAGGAGGCTGCACGGGTTTGCGGCATCGACGAGGACGTCATCCGTGAGGTCGCCGGCATCGTCGGTGAGGGGCTCGGAGGGTTCGCATCCCACACATGGCGGGCGGCATCGGCCGGAAACCTGGGTGGCTGGCAGGTGTCGAGGTGCCTCCAGTTCCTGAACGTACTTACCGGCAGTGTCGGCACCGTTGGCGGAACCAATGCCAACGGTTGGAACAAGTTCATACCTGTCACTCCGATCCACCCTGAACCCCAGGGTCGATGGAACGAGATGTCCTGGCCCGACGAGTTCCCCCTTGCCCACCACGAGATGTCGATCCTGCTGCCCCACTTTCTGAAATCAGGGCGCGGGCACATCGACACCTACTTCACACGTGTCTACAACCCGCTGTGGACCAACCCCGACGGGTTCACCTGGCTAGAGGTTCTCCAGGACCCCGAGAAGGTCGGTTGCCATGTAGCTCTCACCCCGACCTGGAACGAATCGGCGTGGTTTGCCGACTACGTGCTCCCAATGGGTGTCTCCTCCGAGCGCCACGACGTGTCCAGCTTCGAGACCCATTCGGGCCGATGGGTCGGGTTCCGCCAACCCGTGCTGCGCCGCCACGCCGAGCTTGAGGGCCAGAGCGTCGACCGGACCCACGAGACCAACCCCGGAGAGGTTTGGGAGGAACAGGAGTTCTGGATCGACCTCTCATGGCGCATCGACCCCGATGGTTCGCTGGGAATCCGCAGCCAGTTCGAGAGCCGCGATAAGCCCGGACAGCCCCTTCCACTCGACGAGTACTACACAATGCTGTTTGAGAACTCCGTGCCCGGCCTGCCTGAGGCGGCTGCCGAGGAGGGCATCAGCGGCCTCGAGTACATGCGTCGCAAGGGTGTGTTCGCCATCCCGGGCGACCAGTACGAGGTCCACGAAAGGCCCGTCGATGTGGCAGACCTGGCAGGAGCCACCCTCGATGGGGCGGGTGTCTACCGACGACCCGGAACAGCCGGCTCACACAACTCTCTCGAGGACATCAAGGGTCACATGCCGTTCATCGGCGATGGCTCACCGGCGGTTGAGATCGACGGCGAGGCCAGGTTCGGCTTCCCGACACCTTCCAGGAAACTGGAGTTCTACTCCGAGACCATGAAGGACTGGGGCTGGCCCGAGTACACCATGCCGACCTTCATCAGGAGCCAGGTGCACTGGGAGGACCTGGACTTCGCTGTGGGAGAGCGCATCCTTGTGCCTACCTTCCGCATCCCCACGCTCATCCACACCAGATCCGCCAACAGCAAGTGGCTGAATGAGATCAGCCACCGTCACCCGCTCTGGCTCCACCCCGAAGATGCCGAGAAACTGGGCATCGACGACAACGGCCTGGCCCGTATCACCACCCGGATCGGACACTTCGTCATAGGAGTGTGGAGAACTGAGGGAATAAGGCCCGGGGTGGTGGCGGCCAGCCACCACATGGGTAGGTGGCGCCTCGACGAGGACAAGGCCCGCTCATGGAATGCCGGCAAGGCGTCGATCGACCGCGACGATGAAGGCAGGTGGCGACTCCGACACGAACACGGCCACGAGTCCTACCAGAGCGACGACCCCGACACCGGGCGTATCTGGTGGTCCGACACCGGTGTCCACCAGAACCTGACCTTCCCCGTCCAGCCCGATCCGGTGAGTGGCATGCACTGCTGGCTGCAACGGGTGACCGTGGGGCCCGCACAGGATGGCGACGCCTACGGCGACGTGGTGGTCGACACCGAAGCATCACATGCCGTGTTCAAGGAGTGGATGGCCAACACCCGGCCGGGCCCCGGGCCCGATGGCCTGCGTAGGCCACTCTGGTTCGCACGCCCGGTCAAGCCAACGGCGACCGCGTACCGCCATAGGGGCTGAACCACTGCCGTCGACCGCCGGTAGGCAGATGGCGGAAGGTGTGGGATTCGAACCCACGGTGACCCGGAGGCCACAACGGCTTTCGAGGCCGCCCCATTCGTCCGCTCTGGCAACCTTCCGCCTGCGAGGCTAACGAGGGCCCGGAGGTGGGCCAACCGGTGGGCCGCGGTCAACCTCGACGTTGGCTGAAGAAGTCTGTCAGGAGCGCGGCACATTCTTCTCCACGGACACCGGTTGTCACGTGGAACTCGTGGTTCAACCTGGGATCGGAACCCAGGTGGTACAGCGATCCCAGTGAACCTGCGTCGGGGTTCGGCGCGCCCCAGACGACCCTGTTGATTCGTGACGCCCATGCCGCACCGGCACAGAGGGGGCATGGCTCCAGGGTCACTACGAGGGTCGCCTCGTCGAGATGCCACGACCCCAACTCCGCTGCGGCATCGCGCAGGGCCAGCACCTCGGCATGCGCAGTTGGATCACCTGTGGCCTCCCTCTCGTTGTGTCGGCTGGCCATGATCCGCCCACCGGCCACCACGACAGCTCCGACTGGTACCTCGCCCTGCTCGCCGGCCCGCTGAGCTTCGGCCAGTGCCAGTGCCATCAGATCGTCGTCTGAGAGTGCGCCCGGTTCTTCCGGATGCGGGTTCATGCCGCCGACGATAGGCCCCCATACGCGCGACACCCGTCCTCGAGCGTGGCGGCCAGGTGGTCTGCGGCACCTCGGGGGTTCCGCTGAGGGCTGCTGCCTTCCGGCCCTGACCCGGTTCACGGGTCCCGATCGCACAGGACCCGACCGCCACACTCCAGAACGGGTGCGGAGCAACGATACCCTTGTCGCCCGGAACCCACCCAAGGGTGGCGCCCTGGAGGGATGCGAGAGCGGCCGATTCGGCACGCTTGGAAAGCGTGTGTGGCCTTACAGTCACCGTGGGTTCGAATCCCACTCCCTCCGCCGTTTGCCAACTGATCGTGTCGTGGCCCGGCTGTAGGCTCGGCAGGGCATGGAGTACACGTCGCTCTACCGTCGATTCCGGCCCCGTCGCTTTAGCGAGATCAGGGGTCAGGAGCACGTCGTCGCCGCACTGCGCAATGCAGTACGCGACGGACGGGTACAGCACGCCTACCTGCTCAGTGGCCCCCGTGGTACAGGCAAGACAACCGCTGCCCGCATTCTCGCCAAGGTCCTCAACTGTGTGGCTCCGATTGAGGGTGAGCCCTGCTGCGAGTGTGAGCCCTGTCTTGCGGTTGAGGCCGGTACCTCCTTTGACCTGCACGAACTGGATGCGGCCTCAAACAACAAGGTCGACGACATGCGTGACCTGTTGGGCAAGGTGGCGCTCGGGACACCAGGTCGGACCAAGGTCTACCTCCTTGACGAGGTGCACATGCTCACATCTGGTGCCGAAAACGCCCTGCTCAAGACGCTTGAGGAACCACCCGATCATGTCGTCTTCGTGCTTGCCACCACCGAGCCACACAAGGTCGTCGAGACAATCCGCAGTCGGGCACAGCACCTCGAGCTGAACCTCCTGTCGGCCGAGACCCTCGGTTCGCTCGTGGCCGACGTGGTGGCCGATGCCGGACTGGACGTCGACGACGAGGGCATGGCCCACGCAGTCAGGGCAGCCCGCGGGTCGGCCCGCGATGCCCTCTCTGCACTGGATCGGGTCGTCGCAGGTGGGGTTACCACCGATGACACGACCGTTGCAGACCTGCTCTCAGCACTCGCCACTGCCGACTCCGGTGCGGCCCTTGGGGCCCTGGCCACCGGCATTGGTAGGGGACGCGAGCCGCGTGTGCTCGGCGAGGCGCTCCTGGCGGCACTCCGAGAGGCCTTCCTGGTCGCTATGGGAGTTCCACCCGAACAGTTGGCTGATGCCGATCGGGAGCGTGCCCGATCCTTTGCCGAGCAGGTGACCCCGGCGACGATCACCGGTGCCCTCGAGACCCTCGGCTCGGCCCTGGTGGCCATGCGCCGCGCCCCTGATCCGCGGGTTGACCTGGAGGTGGCACTGGTCAGGTTGACCTCACCCACCACTTCCGGAGGTGTCGACCAGGATGTTGTCGAGGCCCTTACCCAGCGGATCGACAGGTTGGAGAAGGCCCTTGCAGATGCAGGCCCACCCAGGGCCAGGACAGCTGTGCCTCCGCCTCAGCCCCCCGCACCGCATGCGGCGGGTCCGGTTGCGGCTGCGCGGGCAACCCTTGCCAAGGCTGGCACCTCCCAGCCGCCGCTGCCCCCGCCCCCGCCCCCGCCCCCGGAGCCGACCTCCCAGCAGTCTCCCGAACCCGCCCCGACAGAATCCTCCAGCAAGGTTGAACCCGGATCACAGGTCAGCCTCCCAACCCGCGATGACCTGGTTCTGGCCTGGGGCGAAGACCTCATGGACATGCTCCCCAAGAAGGCGCGTGCCAGGTTCTCGGCCGCACGGTTCGTGGCTGTCCAGGACGGATCAGCGGTCATGGCCCTACCGAACGAGCCTCACCGGCGTCGTTGTGCAGAGTTGGTTGCCGAGGTCGAGTCGGCCCTTGCGGCCAGGTTCGGGGTTCCCGTACCGGTGACCCTGACGGTTGACGACACGCAGGTGCCACCCGGCAGGAGGGCATCACCGGCAAAGCCCGTGTCAGGCGGCTCGGCCGACGTGTCAGACGAGGCGATCGACCCCGATGAGCTCGTCGACGCCGATGAATCCGACGGGTCAGCGGTCGAGAAGTTGACCCAGGCGTTTCCGGGCGCCTCGCTGGTGGATCCGACGTGACCGGTGTCGTGTCCAGCTGCCGGCCTACGGCAGGGGTCTGACGCCCGTGTACGCCGATGCCGTCCAGAAGGTGATCGACGAGCTTGGCCGGTTGCCCGGTATCGGCCCCAAGTCGGCCCAGAGGCTGGCGTTTCACATGCTCAAGTCACCTGCCGAGGACTCCGTGCGCCTTACCGAGGCGATCAGCGAGATGAAGGACCGTGTTCGCTTCTGCGAGCAGTGCTTCAACATCAGCGAGGAATCCCTCTGCCTCATCTGTTCCGATGTTCGGCGCGAAGCCAGCCTGCTTTGCGTGGTCGAGGAACCTCGTGACATCGTGGCCCTCGAGCGAACCGGTGGCTTCCGTGGTCGGTACCACGTGCTTGGGGGCGCCATCAGCCCAATCGACGGGGTTGGGCCAGATCAACTGAGGGTTGCCGAACTGCTCGGCCGGATGGATGAGGAGCCGGTCACCGAGGTCATCCTGGCAACCAACCCGAACATTGAAGGCGAGGCGACGGCCATGTACCTGGCTCGCCTGCTAGGGCCCCTGGGAGTGGAGGTGACCAGGATCGCAAGCGGCCTTCCGGTCGGTGGAGACCTCGAGTACGCCGATGAGTTGACCCTCGGGAGGGCCCTCGAGGGTCGGAGACACCTTGCCGGTGGGCCCGATGAGGGGAACGGTCGCCGATGACCGACCTGTGGACAACCCAGCCGGGGCCAGTACGTGGAAACGCCCCCTGGGGCCGTTGCGGGCAACATCGGCCGTGTCAGGGAGCGCTTCCGGGTTGGGTGGAGGGGATATCCCAACGTGTTGCGATCACATTACAACAGTGACAAGGTTATGACAAGTCGGGAACGATTAGAGAAATCCTGCAGGGAAACGACATCGTGCTTCTGACCCGGATCGACCATGTGGCCATTGCAGTCCATGACCTAGAGGCTGCCATCGACTACCACCGGAGGGCGTTCGGAGCCGAGGTGCACCACCGCGAGGTCGTCGACGGCGACGGTGTCGAGGAGGCTCTCCTGGAGGTCGGAGGTTCGTTTATCCAGTTGACCACGCCGACTCGATTTGATTCGCCGATAGCGGTCTTCCTGGAAAAGCGAGGAGAAGGCCTCCACCACATCGGCTACCGCGTCGACAACTGCATCGATGCTCTGGCTTCGGTAGTCGCAGCAGGTGGTACGGCAATCGATGAACAGCCACGCCCCGGATCCCGGGGAACCATCGTCGCCTTTGTCCACCCGAAGGGGTCGTTCGGCACCCTCGTCGAGTTGGTCGAGGAACCCGCCTGACCGGGCAGCAGCCATGGAGGTCCACCTCGTAGACGGAACCTATGAGCTCTTTCGCCACCACTTCGCGGTGCCCTCCCACGTGACCGAAGAGGGTGTCGAGGTTGCCGCCGCCCGCGGGGCCCTCGGCTCGATGGTTCGCCTCCTCGAAGCCGGCGCGACACACATAGGGGTGGCCACGGACCACGTCGTCGACTCGTTCCGAAACCGCCTCTTCGACGGCTACAAGACCGGTGAGGGAACACCACCAGAACTCTTCGCCCAGTTCGCGCTGTTCGAAGGACTCCTCGAGGCAGCCGGCATCACCGTGTTCCCGATGGTCGAACACGAGGCCGACGACGCCATGGGAGCAGCTGCAGTGAAGGCCTCCGCAGACCAGCGGGTTGAACGCGTGCTCATCTGCACACCCGACAAGGACCTCGCCCAGTGCGTTTCAGCCGATGCACGCATCGTGCAGTTCGACCGGCGCCGCGAAATCGTCTACGACTGGGACGGCGTCATCGACAAGTTCGGGGTTCCACCACCGTCCATCCCTGACTGGCTCGCCCTCGTCGGCGACCCGGCAGACGGGATCCCAGGCCTTCCGGGCTGGGGTGCCCGATCCTCGGCAGCGGTGCTTTCCAGGTACGGACACCTCGAACAGATACCCGACTGCCACGACGACTGGGACATCAAGGTGAGGGGAGCCGAACGCCTGGCGGGAACGCTTGTCGAACACCGCTTCGATGCCCTCCTCTACCGCCGCCTAGCCACGCTGGACCTCGACGCACCCGTCATGGCCGGTGTGGATGAACTGCAATGGACCGGGCCGCTCGACCACCTCGGGACGATGTGTGCCCACCTCGACGCACCCCGCCTGGCGGACCGTGCCAAAAAGCTGGCTGAGACCCGTAACTGAGGCACGGTTTCGGTGCTGCCGGATCCGTTCGGTACCCTGTGGCCACCATGGCCGAGCACACGATGGGCGAACGCCTCGACGACCTCAACGAGCGTCGGGAAGCAGCCCTGCACGCAGGATCCGAACGAGCGGTCCAGCGCCAGCACGACAAGGGCAAGATGCTCGCCCGCGAACGGATCGACTACTTCCTCGACAACGGCTCCTTCCACGAACTCGACATGCTCGTGCGGCACAGGGCCCACGAGAGCGGCATCGAGGAACGCCCCTACACCGACGGGGTGATAACCGGTTGGGGAACGGTCGACGGCCGCAAGGTGTTCGTCTTCTCCCAGGACTTCACGGTCTTCGGAGGCGCCCTCGGTGAGGTCTTCGCCGAAAAGCTCCACAAGGTCATGGACCTCGCAACCTCTGTCGGTGCACCGATGATCGGCCTGAACGATGGCGCCGGTGCACGGATCCAGGAGGGCGTCGTCAGCCTGGACGGCTACGGCGGCATCTTCTGGCGCAACGTCCAGGCATCGGGTGTGATTCCCCAGATCAGCGTCATCCTCGGACCGTGCGCCGGCGGAGCCGTCTACAGCCCGGCAATGACCGACTTCATCTTCATGGTCCGCGAGAAGTCCCACATGTTCATCACCGGCCCCGACGTCGTACGGGCCGTCACCGGCGAGGAGGTGACGCTCGAGGAGCTGGGTGGAGCCGGCAGCCATGCCACCAAGTCCGGGGTGGCGTCGTTCGTCTGCGACGACGAGAAGCAGGTCCTCGACGAGGTGAAGGCCCTGCTCTCCTACCTGCCCTCCAACAACCTCGAGTCGGCACCGATGGTCGCACCCGAAGATGACCCTGCCCGGAGTTGCCCCGAACTGAACGACCTGATGCCGGACAGCCCCAACATCCCCTACGACATGCGCACGGTTGTCGAAGCTGTCGTCGACGACGGCGAGTTCCTCGAGTACCACGACTCGTGGGCACGCAACATCGTCTGCGGGTTTGCACACTTGAACGGTCGCAGCATCGGCATCGTGGGCAACCAGCCCATGCGCTTCGCTGGCGTGCTCGACATGGAGGCATCTGAGAAGGCGGCCCGGTTCGTGCGAACCTGTGATGCCTTCAACATCCCCCTGATCACGTTCGTCGACGTACCCGGCTTCCTGCCCGGTGTCGACCAGGAACACGGCGGCATCATTCGACACGGCGCCAAGCTGCTCTACGCCTACTGCGAGGCCACCGTCCCACGCATCCAGGTCATCACCCGTAAGGCCTACGGGGGCGCCTACGTGGTCATGGACTCCAAGTCTGTCGGCTCGGACCTGTCGCTTGCCTGGCCCACAGCCGAGCTTGCCGTGATGGGGCCTCAGGGGGCCGTCGAGATCCTCCACCGTCGGGAGTTAGAGCAGTCCGCCGACCCGGCTGCCCGACGCGAGGAACTCGTCGACGAGTACATGGAGAAGTTCGCCAACCCGTATGTCGCAGCTGAGCGGGGCTTCGTCGACGACGTGATCGACCCTGCCGATACCCGCACGAGGCTGATAGTCGGGCTCGAGATGTTGACCACCAAGCGCGAGGAACTTCCCCGGCGCAAGCACGGGAACGTGCCGCTCTAGACATGGCCGAGGTCAAGGTGCCCGAAGGAACCGGGTTCAGGGCGCCCGGTGCCTCCCCGGTCGAGCTGGAGGCCATTCGCATCGCATTCGGTGAACTCTGGCCGGATCCACCCGCTCCAGTAGAGACAGCCACCCCGGTGTGGAGGTTCTCGGGCAGGTGGTGGCTCGACAAGGACTCGGAACCACCCCGCCGGACAAGCCGCTGACCCCGGTTCAGCCGCGCTGAGGTGGCCAGGTCGGCCCCTGTGCACTCAACAGCCCGGGTAGGCGTTCGAGGTACCCGTCTCTGTCGATCTCGATGGCGCCCAGGCCCGCAAGGTGGTCTGTGCACCACTGCACGTCGATGAGCCTGTCCGGGCCGTCCCCGAGGATTCCCACCAGCCCCACCAGCGCCGCTTTCGAAGCGTCGGTCCGCTGGTGGAACATCGACTCGCCGGCGAACAGGCCGCCAATGGACACACCGTAGAGGCCCCCGGCCAGGCCGTCCTCGTCCCACGCCTCAACCGAGTGGGCCCATCCCAGGATGTGCAGTTGCCGGTAGGCCTCGATGATCCTGTTGTCAATCCAGCCACGGTCCCTCGAAGGGTCGGCACACCCTGCCATCACCTCGGCAAAGGCTGTGTCAACCCTTACCTCGTAGCGTCGACATGAGGTACGGAGAGATCTGCTCACTGCAAGGTCAGCCGGGAGCAGGACGCCACGTGGATCCGGCGACCACCAGGCCATGGGTCCGCCCGACTCCAGAGGCATCGGGAACATCCCCGACCGGTACGCACCCAACAGGGTCCCCGGGTCCACATCGGCCCCTATCCCGACGACACCGTGTTCGTCGGCCGTGTTGGCCGGTGGGAACACCCAGGCGCTCTCCGGTGGCTCTATGGGCATTAGGTCCGGCCCGGATCAGGTGGGGGAGCTACCCCTCGGTGGCGAGGATTGTCACGGAGCGGACCGTGACATCGCGTGTGGGCCCGCCGCCGTAGGGAGAACTGGGATCCAACTCGTAGAGACCCATTATCTGCTCCAGCACGGCGAGGCCAGCGGCATCGGTCTGGCCGAACACGATGTAACTGCCCTGGCCGTCGAGCCGCGCAACCTCTGGACCTGACGAGAAGAAGAACTGGGCACCGGAACTGTTGGGACCGGCGGACCGGGCCATTATCAGCTGCCCCGGTTCATAGGTGAAGGGTCCCAGCATTCCGTTACCCGACCGCTGGAACAGGCCACCCTCGTCGGCGATCGTGTAGCCGGGACCCCGGTCGGACCAGTCGTTGGTGTGTGGTGAGCCGCCCTGGATGATTGCGATGGTCGGATCCAGGCGGAAGAGGAGCGTGTCGTCGTAGTAGCCGTAGTTGGCTAGCACGACGAAGTTGTTGGCCGTGTTCGGTGTTCGCTCCGTGTCCAGAGCCACCCTGACCTCGCCCTCTGTGGTGTCGAACACGGCCGTGTAGCCCATTGACGCGTCCAGGCAGAACGGCGGCTGGTGTTCGAACAGGAGGACCTGATCGGCTGTCTTGTCATGTGGAGGGCATTCGGTGGCAACGACGGTCGCGGTCGCAGCGGCCACCTGGGTCGTGCCCGCATCGGCGGCTCCGCTGTCGTCGCCATCTTGAAAACTCATGACGGTGACCGTCACCAGGCTCCCCAGCATCACAAAGGCGAGGAGACCTGCAAGGACGCGTGTGCGTGCCGAGAAACGCTCGGCCGCTGTCGGGCCGGCCGGGCGACGGATCTTGTCTGCCATGGGTCGGCACCCTAACAACGGGAGGCTCCATCAGGACCCGCAGATGCCCCCGGGGTAAGGACCGGGAGTGCAAATGGCCCATGGTCGGGTGGGGTGTCGCAGGTAGCGTTGTACCCCGTGGCACTGCTGGTACAGAAATTCGGTGGAACTGCGGTCGGTGACCCCGACCGCATCCGTGCCGTTGCCGACCACGTAGCCAGGACCGTGAAGCAGGGCAACAAGGTGGTGCTCGTCGTCTCGGCGATGGGCAAGGAGACCGACAGCCTTCTGCGCCTCGCAGACGACGTCTCGTCCACCCATCCCGGCCGTGAGATGGACATGCTCATCACCGCTGGAGAGCGAAAGGCCATGGCGCTCATGTGTATGGCTCTCCACGACCTGGGCCTTCCCGCCGACTCGTTCACCGGCAGCCAGGCAGGCTTCCTCACCGACACCGAGCACCGGAACGCCAGGATCCTCAATGTCCGGCCGGACCGCGTCAGGGTCGCCCTCGATGCAGGACGGGTCCCGGTGGTTGGTGGATCTCAGGGTGTGTCAACTGACAACGACGTGACCTTCCTCGGTCGTGGAGGGTCCGACACCACAGCCGTGGCCCTGGCACACGCCCTCGGCGCCGACGCCTGCGAGCTCTACACGGACGTAACCGGAGTGTTCACCACCGACCCGCGTGTCGTTCCCGCGGCGAAACGGATGGACCGGATCTCATTTGACGAACTGTTGGAGATGACGGCCACAGGTTGCCCCAAGCCGGCAATGAGGTCAGTCGAGTACGCGCGTACCCACGGGGTACGCCTACACGTCCGATCTGCATTCACCTGGCAGGAGGGAACCTGGGTCGACGAGGAGGAACCCGACATGGAGCAGGCAATTATCTCGGCGGTCACCCACGATACGTCCGAGGCCAAGATGACGATCAGCGGTGTGCCGGATCAACCCGGTATCGCAGCCAGGGTCTTTCGTGAATTGGCCGACGCCGGGATCAACGTCGACATGATCGTTCAGAACGTCTCAACCGAAGGGGTCACCGACATCTCGTTCACGGTGCCCCACGACGACCTGGACAGGGCCATGTCGACCGCTGGATCCCTTGCTAACGAGATCGGGGCCACCGGCGTTGCGAGCGATGCCGCTATCGCCAGGGTCAGCGTGGTCGGAGCAGGCATGAGGACCAATCCCGGGGTGGCCGCCACCATGTTTGAGACCCTGGCCGACTGTGGCGTGAACATCCAGATGATCTCCACCTCAGCCATCCGGGTCAGCTGTGTCGTCTCCGAGGACCGTGCAGAGGATGCCGTAAAGGCACTGCACGAGAACTTCGGCCTCTCCGGCAACTGACGACCGCACCCGGGTCACAGCAGCTTCGCAGGCCGCTGTCGGGCCGAGTCCGATCACCCGTACCCTGCCCGACATGTCCATTGCGGTGAAGTCCGGAGCAGGAATGGCGGCGATCCTGCTGACGCTGGTTGCATTCGCCTCCGCCTGCGGAGCCGACCAGCTTGAGCCGGAAGGGAGTCAGCCGGCAACCACGTCGACGAGAGCGGTGACCACCACCGCTGCCCCTGCCGATGTCCGGGAACAGTTCATGGTCGATGCTGTCGGCTCCGATTCGGTGCTCGGAAGCCTTCGCGACGCCGACCTCGGGTGTGTGGCGGACCACCTGCTCGCATCGCTCGACCCCGATGAGGTGCTCGCCCTGTCGGCCCTCGGACCCATGCCCGACCAGGCCGAGTTGACCGTTGCCGCCCTTGAGGCATGCGACCTGGTTCTGAGACTGGTTGGCCAGGGAATGGTCGAGGCATTCGCCGACGACCCCGGCCTTCCGGTTCTTGACGTCGACTGTCTGCTGGAGGGGGTCACCTCTGGTGACCTGGTACCCGTGCTCGAGGCACAGTTCAAGGACCCCTTCGGCGTGGGCCTTGAGGACCGGGAAATGATGGTCCTGTTGGCGAGGGCCCCGATCATGGGGAACCTGATGCGCTGTCGCCTCGAGGCGATGGTGGCCGCAGACAACGCCGACCTTCCCGAGTTCTGTTTCGGCCTTGCCGACCAGGTGGCCGTGATGATGACCGCCGTGATCGAGGTGGACCTCACCGGTGGGGACCTCACCGACCCATCGGTATTGGCGGACCTGCTCGGGATGTCCGATGACATATTCGTGTGGCTTGCAGGTGAGGTCCCGCCCGCCCAGAGGGCCGATGCCATCCTGGTGAGAGATGCCACCACCCAGATCGCCGACATCATGGCTGAGGCACTGGTGGGGATTGACGGCGAGTCCACCGAGGAGGAGGCGTTGGCAGCGATCTTCGCCGCCATGGCCAGGGTCCAGGCCGAGGTGGCGACCGACGGCACCGACCTGGATGCCGCTTCCGCGCGGCTCAGGTCGCACGTGGTCTCCCGCTGCGGCGAGGCAGGCTCGGCGCTGTTCGACCTGATAGCCGGTGTCACCGGTAGCCCCCTTGCAGCCTGATCACAGATGGTCCGGTGATGGGCTCATGAAGGTTCTTGCAGCCATCCTGCTGGTCGTGGTCCTGTTGGCATCAGCCTGTGCAGAAGTGGCGGTGACAGACGATCTGGTCGTCAAGACGGCCCCGACGTCGCCGACCACGACCACATCCCGACCTGACCCACCTGCCTCCACTCAGGTGAACACTGTCGTGACGGTGCCGGCTGTCGCCGAAGTCGACGAGGGGGAACGGTTCACGGACCTTCCTGATGCCTCGGTGGAGTTCTGCGCCGATCTGGCAACCGAAGCCGGGCTGTTGACCGTGCGGATCGAGGAACTGTTGGCAGATGGCCCCGGAAACGAGGCACGCGACCTCCACACCCTGTTGTCAGCGTCAGGTGACCTGCTGGTCTGGACTGCCCGGAACGTACCTCTCGGCATGGCGGCTGATGTGGGCCTGCTCAGGAGCGTGTATCTAGATGTCGGGGCAATGCTCGACAGGCTCGATCCCGACAGCGTCACCCTCGACGAGTTGCGTGGCGAGTTGTTCACGGTCATGTTCGAGTCCCCAATGGCCAACGCTGTGGCTCTCGACCGCTCTGCCAGGCGTCTCTCGGCGTTCGTGGAGCGGTCCTGTGGGTCCGGGTATCCCCTGATGGACACCCTCGCCGACCTGTTCTCCTCAGACCGGCAGGTGGATGAGGGTGATGTCGACCCTTACCAACTGGGTGGTTGAGCCTGGAAATGTCAGGCCTCCGGGGTACCTGTCAACGGTAGCCTTCTGGCCGTGAACATTGCGCTGGTTGGAGCAACAGGACAGGTGGGTGGCGTCATGCGCGCCCTCCTTGATGAGCGCGGGGTGTCCGTGGGCAACCTCCGCTTCTTCGCCTCGGCGAGGTCAGCCGGGAACACCATTGCCTGGCAGGATCGCCAGATCGTGGTCGAGGACACCGCCACGGCCGACTGGTCGGGGATCGACCTGGCTCTCGTCAGCGCCGGTAAGACGGCTTCCCTCGAGTATGCGCCGAAGATGGCCTCAGCAGGCGTCACCGTCATCGACAACTCCTCAGGGTGGCGGATGGACCCTGACGTCCCCCTGGTGGTCCCCGAGGTGAACGCCCACGCCCTCGACGAGATGCCAAAGGGAATCGTCGCCAATCCAAACTGCACGACCATGGCCGCCATGCCCGTCCTGGCTCCCCTGCACGCCGAAGCCGGCCTGAGGGCCCTCGTCGTGAGCACCTACCAGGCGGTATCGGGGGCGGGCCTCTCCGGTGTCGAGGAACTGTCAGGGCAGGTCGAGGCCGTTATCGGTGAGGCTGCCGCGCTGACCCACGACGGCGGGGCCGTGACGTTCCCCGAACCCGACTCCTTTCCCGGCACGATCGCGTTCAACGTCCTTCCGCATGCCGGTTCTTTCGTTGACGATGGCCGCGGCGAGACCGACGAGGAGCAGAAGCTACGTAACGAGAGTCGTAAGATCCTGGAGGTTCCCGACCTCGCAGTTTCGGGAACCTGTGTCCGAGTGCCGGTATTCACCGGGCATTCGCTGGCCATCAACGCCCGCTTCGAGAGGCCGATAGGCCCTGAGAGGGCGACCGAACTGCTGGCCGATGCGCCCGGTGTGTCCCTGGCCGACGTGCCGACTCCGCTTGATGCAGCCGGGGTGGATCCGACCATCGTGGGCAGGATCCGACGCGACGACACGGTCGAATACGGCCTGGCGCTCTTCCTCTCAGGCGACAACCTGCGTAAGGGCGCCGCCCTGAACGCCATTCAGATCGCCGAGGAGCTGATTCGCCGCAGGTCCTGACGGGGGGAGTGCCGCCGCTCGGTGTCAGGGCGGGTCGGTCACGTACCGCTGCATTGCCTCGTCTAGCGACAGGCCGACCTGGTTGGCGAGGCTTGCCAGCCAGGCCAGCACATCACCCAGCTCGTGCAGTTGTTCGTCGGGTGAGCCCTTCCTCACGGCCTGGGCGAGCTCGCCCATCTCCTCACACAGCCATGCGACGGTCGGGGCTATGCCCCGCTCGCGGTCAGCCTCGCCGTAGAGGCGTTCGACCAGTTCCTGTACCTCTACGAGTTCCATGTCGCGGACCGTACGGGCTCGTGCCCCACGGCCGGGGTATCCCCGCTGGTGTGTTGGTTGTGGCCCACACTCTGGACGATGCTGTCGGACGCAGAGGCCACCAACGTGTTGCGGGCACTCGACGCACTCGACGAGTTGGAGGCAGCTGCGCTCAAGTTGGTCCGGGCCGAGCTGGCCTGCGGGCCTGCTATCGACGGCCTCGTCGCCGACCCACTGACTGAGGGCTCCCGCATAGACCTGCTCTGCCTCACCGACACGGTTGCGGCCGACCTGCTGTCCGTCGTGGGCAGGTCCCGTTCACTCCGCAAGATGGTGGATGCTGCACCGGCCAGCTCAGCCCGCGATGCCCTGGCTGCCCACCTGGCAGGTAGCGACAGCACCTGACCGAACCCAACAGGGGCCCGACGGCTGTCCTGCACCCGGTCGGCCAGAGTCAGACCCCGAGTTCGGTTCGGAGCCAGGCCAGTTCCTCCTCGGCCAGGTTGTTGCCGCACATGATCAGGACCACGTGTTCACCGAGTCTGTCGCGCAGCCGCCGGGCTGCGGCGAGGGTGCTTGACGCAGCCAACTCGACGAGGTCCCCGAGTTCCTCACGGAGGCGGAGTGCGCAGACCAGGGCTTCGGTGTCGGTCACAACGGTGTGGCCGGCACCCACAGGGGTCCCGCTGGTCGCCATCGACCAGGCAGCCTCGGCGAGGCTAGGTGCTCCGAGGGTGTGGGCATGCGAGGTGGGCACGATCTCCACCGGTCGACCTGCGGCGAGAGACTGCCCGAGCACGTCGGCTCCGGCTGTCTCCACCGTCCAGACCCGGATGTCCGGCCGGTTGGCGGCCAGGGCTGACGCGATTCCGGCGTAGAGCCCGCCCCCTCCGATGCTGACGACGACGTCTGTTGTGGCCGGTCCCTGGTCGAGCAATTCCAGACCTAGGGCACCGTTGCCAGTGATCATCGGGGCACCGTCGAACGGGTGGAGGAACGCCCGACCGTTTGTTGTGGCCTCCTCAGCGGCCGTGAATGCCGAGGTCACATCGGGGGTGAGGTGGATGGCCGCCCCGTACGCCTCGGTGGCCTCAAGGTATGACGCCGGTGTCTGCTCAGGCATGAACAACAGCGCGTCCACGCCGAGCCGCGACGCGGCGTAGGCGAGGCCGATGGCAAAGTTTCCACCGCTCGCGCCGCAGACTCCGCCGGCCCGGGCCTCGGTGTCAAGCGCCAGGATGCTGTTTACCGCTCCGCGGGGCTTGAATGAGCCGGTGGTCTGCCGGTACTCGAGCTTGAGGCACACGTCGGTTCCGAGTTCCTCGGACAGACGTGGCGATCCGACGAGGGGGGTCTCCACGACATAGGGGGCGCAGCGGTCCCGGGCCACCTGGATGTCAGCGAGCGGGAGCACTGTCAGCCTTCAGGTGGCGGTGCCGACCTGCCGAGGTCCTCTACTACCTCGGCACCCGGTAGGACAAGGAGGCCTGCTGGTGCGAGGCGGATCTTGCGGTCGCGTGAGCCTCCACCGATGACGACGTTGGTTCGTTCCATGACTCGTGAGTCGACCCAGGTCGGGACCCGTGAGGGAAGGCCGAACGGGGTGACACCACCGATGAGCATCCCCGTTAGCCTGGCGGTCTCGTCAGCGCCGGCGAAGGACGCCTTGCGGGTTCCAAGCCGCTTCCTGACGACGCCGTTCACGTCCAGCCTGCAGGTCGCAAGAACCAGGCAGAGCGCATAGGGGCGCGGGTCGGCCTTGCCGGCAACGAGGATGGCGTTCGCCGAGTCGTCCGGATCGATGCCGTAGGCCTCACAGAAGAGCGCCGTGTCGGCCAGGTCGGGGTCGCAGGCCATCACCTCGTGCTCAACACCGAGCGTGGCGAGGTGGTCAAGTACCGGGTCGCCCGTGTAGTCCATTGATCAGGTGTGTGCGGTTGGTGGTGGTGCGGTCTCGCGGGCCGGACCGGTAACACCGTAGAAGACGGCGGCGAGCACCACGGCTCCGCCCGCGAAGGTGAGGGCTGCGGGTATCTCGTCAAACCACAGCCATGCCCAGAGGGTCGCCGAGACGGTCTCCACCGGGGTGAACAGGCTCACCTCGGCTGCCGAGGCGTGCCGGGTCGCCGTCGTCATGCAGAACCTGGCTGTCGGCCCGAACACGGCACCCATTGCCAGCGTGGCCATGAGGCCCGAGCGGTCGAGGCTGAGGGGGTTCGCCAGCAGGGCGGTCAGGACAACGGTGCAGACGGCGGTCATGGCGACAATCAGTACCCGGGGCATGTCCGGGTGCCGGCGCCAAATCGTCAGGTTCATACCGAACGCGGTTATCGCACCGACTGCCAGGAGGTCTCCTGTGGCGCCGCCAGCGGCCATCGACCCACCGACGATGACGAGAATCCCCGAGATGGCTCCGGCAATGGCCAACCACGTTCGCCCGGAGGTGTGTTCCTTCAGGGCGATCCTGGCGGTCACGGCAGCGAAGATCGGCGCAGCGCCGATGATCGCAACCACATTGGCCACCTCGGTCTTCGTAATTGCGGTCACGAATGCCGTGGTGCTTATCGCACCCATGATCCCGGTCAGGACGAGGGGGTTCCGGTATTCACGGAACCGAGTGCCAAGGTTCCGGCCCAGACTTCTGGTGGCAAACGCCCACATGACCGGTGTCGACCAGAGTCCGCTCATGAAGGCGACCGTTGCACCGTCAACGTCGGCGAGGCGTATGAGCACGGAATCGGTTGAGACGAGGAACATCCCGGTTGCCGCCAACAGCAGGCCCAACCGGCGGCCGGACGTGGGGATGAAGGAGGGGACAGCGGCCATCGGGTGACACTACTGCTGGTCGCCCGGTGCGGATAATCCGAACCATGGCGACGAGTCTGCAATGATGCCGCGATGGCCGGCACCGAACCCCGTCGTCCGAACGTTCTATTCATCGTGGCAGATCAGTGGCGGGGCGACTGCCTTGGTGCCGGGGGCCACTCCCTGGTGCGAACGCCAAGGTTGGACTCCCTAGCAGCCGAGGGTGCCAGGTTCCCGCTCCATCACGGTCAGGCCTCACCGTGTGGGCCCAGCCGGGCCAGCATCCATACCGGCACGTACCTGCACACCCACAGGTCCGTGTTCAACGGCACTCCTCTCGATGCCCGGTTGACCAACCTGGCCCTGGAGGCCCGGTCCGGCGGCTACGTACCCCATCTCTACGGCTACACGGACACCACCATCGATCCGCGCACCACCATCGAGGAGGACCCACGGCTGCTCGACTACGAGGGACCGCTGCCGGGATACGAGGAGACCCTGCTCCTCCCCGAGCACCGGGATGCCTGGTACCTGTGGCTGGAGGGCCGGGGACACGACATCTCGGACCGCTCCAGGTTCCTCCGTCCCAGGGATGACGTCGAGCTGCCATCCGGGAGGGGGGCCTCGTGGGCACCCCCACCCTTCTCGTCCGACGAGACCGAGACGGCCTTCGTGGTAGACGCCGCCATAGACCACATCGGGGAGCTGGTGGTAGAGGGTGACCCATGGTTCCTGCACGTTTCGCTCTACAGGCCACATCCACCGTTTACCGTTCCCGAGCCCTACAACGACATGTTCGACCCGGCCGACGTACCCGAGCCGATTCAGCCCACGGAGCTCGACCATCCGTTCCTGCAGATGATGTCCACCTGGGGCCTGACCGACCCTCCTGTCGATCCCCTTGACCTGCGACAGCTCCGGGCCACCTACTTCGGAATGCTCGCCGAGGTCGACCATCAGGTGGGTCGCCTGCTGGACACCCTCTCGGCACTGTCGGTCGATGAGGACACCATCGTGGTCTTCTCCTCGGACCACGGCGAGTTCCTGGGTGACCACGGCCTGATGTCCAAGCTGGGCTTCCACGATCAGGCGTACCACATTCCCCTGATTGTCCGGTACCCGGCCCTGGGTGGGCCGGGCGGCCTGGTCGTCGACGAGTTCACAGAGAACGTCGACATCATGCCCACGGTCCTGGACCTGGTCGGCCTACCCGTTCCGGCCCAGTGCCAGGGGCGTTCCCTACGACCCTTCCTGGAGGGTGGCAGTGTTGAGGGCTGGCGTACGTCGACCCACTGGGAGTTCGACTTCAGGGTGTTCGCTCGTGAGGCCGGCCTGCCGCTGACCGCGTGCAACCTGATGGCGCACCGGGACCGGGCAGGAAAGTACGTCCACTTTGCAGGGATGCCACCGATCTTCTACGACCTGGAATCGGACCCCGATGAGACCCGGCCGCTCCACGACCACCCGGAGATGGCCCGCTACGCGGCAGAACTGCTGGACTGGCGCATGCGCAGTGACGATGAGACCCTCGCCCGTCGCCTGGCGACCCCCCACGGAATGCTCACACTTGAGGACCCACCCCTAACCACTTGAGTCGATGGTGGTGAAGGGTTTTGTAGAGAACCAGCCATGTCTCCAGGAAACGGATCCGTCCCGAACGGTTGCCGACCAGAGGACCTCGTCGAGGCGGCGCAGCCACCGAACCCTGCAGCCGTCAAGGCCGCAGGCTGGTTGACGGAACACCTGGCGCTCGGAGTGAGCGAGAAGAGCGATGTTTGGTGGTGCGCCCCCCAGAGCGTTCAATATGACGTAGGTATCCACCCAAAACACAGGGCTGAACGGATTGGGCGTGCCGTCCCCGGCGGGTGGGGTGGGTTGCATCTCACATGAGTTCAATCGTGGGGAAGTTGAGGATTACGGTGAAGTCATGGTCCGACGCCAATACAAGGGGGACGCATCCTGACCATGCGGATCGATCACTTCATGTACGCCGTGGCGTCGCTAGACGAGGGCATGGAATGGGCAGCAGACACCTTCGGGGTACCAGCCGCTTACGGCGGAGAGCATGTGGGTCTGGGCACACGCAACGCGCTCTTGTCCCTCGGCTCCACCTATCTCGAGATCATCGCTCCCGACCCGGCACAGCCCCAGGAAGGCAACGCTGGCGCACAGTTCGCCGACTTGACGAGCGGAGGCATGGTCACCTGGGCGGTCGAAGGCGATCTCAATGCCATTGCCCTGGCACTGGAATCGGCTGGTGTATCGACTCAGGGTCCCAATCGCACCCAGCGCAGGACGGAATCGGGTGACCTACTCGTGTGGGATCTGTTGTTCCCTATCGTGAGTCCGCACGGTGGGCGTATGCCGTTTTTCATCGATTGGCTCAAGTGCGCCAATCCGAAAGACACCAATCCCGTCGGGGGTGAATTCAGGGCGTTGGCCATCACGACGCCCGACGCCGATGATCTCGCAGGCGCCCTGCGCGCCATCGATCTTGACATCGCGGTGTCTGCAGGGCCACCGGCACTATCTGTCACGATTGACTCGCCTCAAGGCGAAGTGGTGCTCGCAAGCACAAATGAGACCTCACACATGTAGGCGGACGAAAGTCCTCATAACCAGAGTCCACCACCCCTCCCCAGTAGGGGGGGTGGGTCACATCTCACATGAGTTCGATCGTGGGGTAGTTGAGGATTACGGTGAAGTCATGGTCAGACGCCTTCTCAGCAAGTTCAGGAAGTCAAAGGACCTGCCGGCTGAAGACCTGCCGGCTGAAGACCTGCCGGGTGAGTCTGAGAGGGACCTTGTCAGGGAGGCAATGGACGAGGCGATTTCCAGACACCGGCAGAAATCGTGGACCGGTCGCTTTCTGGCTGAGTGACTGTGTTTATTGGTGACGGTCATACACCGACTGAGAAGTGGCGCCGGTTCCTTGGGCGCGGACAATTGGGGCGGAACCGGGCCTTGCGATTCTGCTATCTAGGGATTACACCGACCCATTAGAGGCAGGAGCGGACCGCCTCGATCAACGCGTTCGCCCGAGGGTCGCCGGTGACTCCGTTTCCCATCTGGTTCATGACGTAGCCGAAGCCCACCTGATGGTCGAGATCGCCGAAGGCCAGCGAACCGCCGGCTCCCGGGTGTCCGAATGATTCTCTGGTCAACATCGGGTTCGTATCAAGGTGTCTCATGAATCCCATTCCCCATGCACACTCCACAATGAGACTTTTGTCAGGCCCACGCGAGCGTTCGGCCCTCACCGTTCGGACTGTGTCATCACTGATCAGTCGGATCCCGTCGACCTCACTAACACACGCCCCGTACATTCGGGCCAGAGCGCGGGCCTCGCTGATTCCTGCTGCTCCAGGAATCTCGGCTGCATGTACCTGGCGGGAGTTGAAGGTGTCTATTTGGAGAGGAACGGAGGGATCGTATTCCTGGCCGACGAGCATCGCCCCGTCCATGGTGAGGGCCCGGTAGCCGAGGGATTCGGGGCCCATCATCGCTGTTATCAGTTCTATGGTTGGCGGGTCAGTGATCACCGGTGCGGGGATGAGCTGGGCGACCCGGTGCTCTTCAGATGCTGGAAGCCCGATGAACGAATCGACACCAAGAGTGTCGGCCACCTCGTCAGCCAGGAAGCGGCCGATGGGTCGTCCGTCGATCCGCTTCACGATCTCGCCGACGATCCATCCGTAGGTGATGGCGTGGTACCCATTGGCTGTTCCGGGCTCCCACAAGGGCTCTTGAACCTCGAGGGCGCGGAGCACCGGTTCCTTGTCACAGATCTCATCGAGGGTGAGCGGAGTATCGACAGCTGCCAGGCCGGCTTGGTGGCACATGCACTGGGCAACGGTCACTGCTCCCTTGCCGCCACCCGCGAATTCGGGCCAGTAAGCGGTCACAGGTGAGTCGTAGTCAAGCTGGCCTCGTTCGTGGAGAATGGCAGCACAGATTGCGGCTACACCCTTGGTGGTCGAGAAGTGCAACTGGAGGGTGTCTTGCTCCCATGGACGGCCGATTGCCGGATCAGCCATCCCACCCCAGACATCGACCACGCTGCTACCACCGAGGTAGAGACAGAAGGCGGCCCCGACCTCGCTGCGGTTATCAAAGTTGTCGGCAAAGGCATCGACGACGGGCCCGAACCCTTCCGCCACCTCGCCGTGTATCTGAGTCATCAATCTCTCCCGGATGTCCCGGCTATCCCCAAGGCTAGGGCGCTTGAGGTACTGATTATTGGGTCAGGTGATATGAATGGGAAGGCCAGTGGTCTTCGACTAGGGGGTTGCGGGGGCCACACCGAGACGACGATCGGGATGACCACCCGCCTGGAGTGGGACTGTCCCTCTGGCGGTGAGACCGTCCTCTACGTGGCCGCAGACGCCGGTCATACCTGGTCGGGTACACAGCCCACTGACCCTGAGGAGGAGACCATCGGCAACGAGGCGATCAGCCAAGACATCTCCGCTACTGAAGTAATCTGGGAGTTCTTCGCGCGTCACTCCCGGGACTAGAGACTTCTGGGCTTGTCCATTCTGTGTTTAGGGGTGTGCCCCTAGAGCGGGCCACTAGAGTCGGAACGGGCCCTTGGGCGCACGCCCTGGTACCGCTCGTGCTAACTCCGCCAGAGTCGCTGGTCGGCCCGTAGTGTGATGGCCGTGGAGTTCAATGGCTATGAGATCGAACCAGGGGCGAATCTTAGGCGGGCAGATCTTGCCGGTGCGACCCTTGTCGGAGTGAACCTTGCCGGTGCCTATCTGGTTGGGGCGAACCTGAGGTGTGCAGACCTTGCTGGCGCGAACCTTGCCGGGGCGACCCTCGATGAATCAGACCTGGTAGGGGCGAACCTCAGCCATGTGAGACTCAGCTACGCCTTCCTAGGGGGGGCACTCCTCGAAGGAGCGAATCTGAGACGAGCGAACTTGATCCACGCCAAGCTCAAACGGGCGAACCTCTTGAGGGTGAACCTCCTCGGGGCGGACCTTAGGTGGGCAAACCTCAAGCGGGCGGGCCTAGAAGGGGCGAATCTCTCTGGAGCGGACCTCGTTGGGGCAAAACTGAGGTGGACCAATTTGACTGGAGCGATCTACGACAGAAAAACCGTCTGGCCTCCTGGTTTCG
>Ga0208641_1000434_pt1 | contig 25782 bp, 22 predicted proteins | sample ETN02SmetaG_2_FD_185789 | JGI IMG/M metagenome (GOLD analysis project Ga0208641, IMG submission 185789) | Marine microbial and viral communities from oxygen minimum zone, Eastern Pacific Ocean - ETNP2014F10-02SV253 (SPAdes) (version 2) | ecosystem: Environmental > Aquatic > Marine > Oceanic ... | reverse complement strand
AAGCACCAGCCTCTTCATCACTACTCTCAGGACCAAAAACCGTCACCGAAGTGCCAGCCAACCCATCAGAAGCAGGCGCAGCAGTCGTCGCAGGCGCAGCAGTCGTCGCTACAGCAGCAGAACTACTAGCCGAACTACTCGCACCATCATCGTCACTACCCCCACAGGCGGTAGAAACTAAAGCCAATACTAAAAATAGGCCAAAAGACCTTTTAAACGTTTTCATCGTTCCTCCTAACAACTACTAAAAACATAACATTTTCTTTTCAATCTGTCATATACGTAATCCATGAATAAGATTCCTGTAGATTTCTTATATGGCGAAAATTGATGTAGAGATTACAAGTCAACGCGAAAACGGTGACTGGACTTGGAGAGCAGTTGGAGCGCGCGAGCCCAAAGGAACTGTAGAAGCATCTCTTTTGCCGGATAATTTAAGTATCGGAGCGAAATTTTCTGTCGAAACAGAATATTTTTTAGATGGCATAGTAGTTACAAAGGTTTTCGACCAAAAACAGGTATCCGAAAAAGGTGAAACTCTTGAAATATTAGGGTCCGGAAAGCAAATGGATCTAGTAACTACACAATTAGCAAAGAGTAAAAAAGGGAGGAAGTCCTCGAAACGCTCCCCTTCTTCTAATTCACGCGCAGATGAACGTAATAAGAGTAATAAGAGTAATAAGAGTAATAAGAGTAATAAGAGTAATAAGAGTAATAAGAGTAATAAGAGTAATAAGAGTAATAAGAGTAATAAGACTTTCGTTGAAAAGGATAAGGCCTCTTCCAGCAAGAAAAGAAAGCCCCGAAACGAACGGAAAAATAATGATTCTCAGTTCCCAAAAAGTAAAAGATTAAAAGCGAAGAAGCATCATCGTAATGAAGCTGTTAAGAATTTGCCGGATGACCTGAAAAGACTTGGAGAAATCCTCCTACAAAAGGGAATTCCTGGTCTACGTGATTCCATCAGTACTCAAAATGAAAGTGCGAAAAAAGCTGGAGAACCTGAGATACCAGAGGAACTTCTGTTAAAACTAGCCGAACGGGTATACCCAGACCTACGAACTGCAGAATGGCTTGATCGAGCAGATGGAGCCTTACGGGGAATCGCAACTGTAGATTTGCGGGATATAAGGTCGGTAATAGTTGCTTCTGAAAACGTTCAAAAAAATGACGTTGTGAGATCTTTAGCTGAAAAGTTAAAAGAAGGTTTCAATAAGAGAGTTGATAATGACCAAAAAAATTGGCTTAAAGAAGTAATTTCGACACTTAAAGAGGGACGAGTTGTTAGAGCGTTGCGTCTCTCTTCGCGTCCCCCAAAGGCCGGGTTCCCGCTTCCAGAAGATTTACTGAATTCTTTAACCGAAGCAACGAATGAGGCATTATCAGCAGACGTGACGCAGTCTCGCTGGGGAACAATAGCTGAAGCTGCGGCTTTCTCGCCTATTCATGAACGAGTTATTCCAGCGGGAGTCCCTAAAAACCCAAACGACGAGTTGCTTAAAATTATTCGCCGAATTTCATCAAGAGCCCCTTCAATTGCAAATAAGTTTGATTCTTCATCCATTAAGTAATAAAAATCTCACACAACTTACTGCTAGTGAATTTTCAATGTAACTTCTTGTAATGATTATTCAATTTGAAAAAAGAGAGCGTATTGCTCTAATAACATTGAACCGCCCTGAAGCACGAAATGCTGTTAACCATGAAGTAGCGGAAGGTATTGAAAATGCTCTAGACGAATTTGAGAATGATGAAAATCTCTGGACAGGAATTCTGTGTGCAAATGGTCCTGCATTTTCCGCGGGTGCAGACCTTAAAGCGATTTCAGCTGGTGAACTAAATTTAGCAACTAAAAGAGGGGGTTTCGGTGGGATTGTCGCACGTGAAAGAATAAAACCATTAATTGCAGCGGTAGACGGACCTGCATTGGCAGGTGGCACAGAATTAGCTTTAGCATGCGATCTGATTGTTGCTAGCACCGCGGCACGATTTGGACTGCCAGAAGTCAAACGTTCTCTAATTGCTTCAGCAGGTGGCTTAGTTAGGCTTCCACGTGTGTTACCCAAGAACATAGCGATGCAAATGGCACTTACGGGTGAACCAATAAGTGCTGAAGAAGCATACAGATTTGGAATGGTCAATGCTTTGGTTGAACCCGGAGAAGCTTTGGAAGAAGCAATTTCTCTAGCTGGGAAAATTAATGAGAATGCACCACTAGCAGTTAGATCCACGCGACGCTCGCTTTTAGAATCACTTACATTAAACGACCATGATGGCATGAAATTTGCCATAGAAGAAACAGCTGCTTTAATCGGAAGTGAAGATTATAAAGAAGGTCCGTTAGCTTTTATCGAAAAGAGACTTCCTGTCTGGAAAGGTAAATGACTTTTAATTTGATTCGAGAGGTCTATAAACATGTATTAGACGGGCGACCATCCCTTGAGTCTCAAAAAAGTTTTTAGTTTCCCTATCTCCTGGCAAGGCAAATGAGTCTATTCCAACAGCATTATGCCTAATTGCTTCTTTAATCATCGACTGTATAACAGACTCCCCCACGCCCACGGAACGTGCATCTTTTAGAACGAAAATTTCCTTTATGGAAGCAATCCTTTGAGTGTCATTTGTTGTCGAAAACTCCAAGACACCATAAGCAACAACTGCATCCCCAAATAAGCCAGTAAAGATGTAGTGGTCTGATGAATTAAACCAGTTAGAGAAGTTTTCTTTGGAATTTTCGGAAAAGGAGTCCAGATTGAGCAGTACTTGGCCGCCACGTTTGCTTTCAACTTCTAAAATTGCTTCTTTACGTAAGAAAGTAAGAATTTCCAGATCGTCGATTGACGCCAAGCGTGAGGATTCTTTCAGTATTTCATTCCTCTGAAGTTAAACACTTCCCCCACAGTGAGGACACTCCCCAATTTCTTTAGCTATCTGTGACTCAATAATAAGGAAACAACTTGGACAAGTGACTTCACCTTTTCGACGCGCTTCAATTGAGTCATCGTCACCTTGAACGACTGCTTCTTTTTTTGGGGCGGCGCTTTCACCTGTTTCGTCATCCTCGTCTTCCCCAGAAGCGATTCTATCTTTAAGGATCGCGTCAAGATCAGCTTCTACGTCCGCTGGGTCGTCGTCGTCGTCGTTTGAATCTGGGGTGGGAGCGGGGCCATTTTCGTCTTCATCGTCTTCATCGTCTTCATCGTCTTCATCGTCTTCATCTGTATCAGCATCTAGAGGCGCGCTTTCTAAATCCTCGTCATCTTCAATATCGTCCGGGAATTCCTCTTCTTCGAAATCCGCAGGATTTTCATCTTCTGTATTTTCTTCTTCAGGCATTTTTCCTCACAAAGCAATAGGGATGAAAAAAACATCCCGCGCCGGATATTAGACACAATTTCGCACTAAGTGGTAGTTTTCCTAGGATTTTTTTGAATTATTACTCATTCTTTCGGTACGTTTCAAATTACTTTTCTTTTCGGCATCCAATCTTTCTAAATCAGAGCCTGTTGAATGGTCAACAAATTTCATCATTTCAGCGATAGCGAAATGTCCGGCTTTTTCAGCAATAAGGGTGTGCATCTCCTGGCAAACCTGTCGATACGCGGGATGCCCCTGAGGAGTGGTTCGTAATTCGAGCATGTGCATAGCTTCTCGAGCATTGAGATGCATCAAAAATCTAACTCGATATGCGAGGGAAACAGCGTAGGGGGCTTGCTCCGGGAAAGCGTCGATTAGCTCATCATGTAAATTCATAGATCTCTCCATAGTAGATTCAAATTCTTGAGCGGTTCCGGCGTCTTTTAGCTCCTCAGGCAAGACAAATCCATGGTATGGGGAAAGTTTTTGCCATTCAATTGTCAGCATTCGATGGCGTTGAAGGTCTCGGAATGCCCCATAGTCGGCAAGAATATCAAACCTGTAAGATGGTCTTTCTAGTGCCCTTCCTGGTCTCTGCCTCCGGTTTTCGCGGTCACCTTCTAGTGCTTTTAGAACTTGTATTCGTTCGTCCACAGTCATACGTCTCACACGATCTTCTATGTCTCTGTCGGAGCGGTCAGTGTGGGGATAGAAAGCAGACGCAACGAGTTTCACCTCTGCGTCAGGATCATAGTCAGTTAGATCCACTGTCGGGTGAGGCAACGGGGAATTAGTCTTTGGGAAGTAATGTTCCGACAGATCAGTAAGTCTCTCGTAACTATCACTCATATATTCGGAGGTTCGTTGACCTCTATTAGGAATATCGACTCGTTTTAAAAACGATGGGATCACTTTACGCAACTCCAATAAAATCATTTCTGCGTATTCACGCGCCTCAGGTAGAGGATGCGATCGCATTCTCAATAAGAGTGCCTCGTATGCCTGTCCACTTCCGTAGATCCCTACGTTTGAAAGTGAAGCTGCGGGTAACACCCCTCTAACCGAATCAAGTGCTTTTGCTTTTATTGCTTGCATGTACGCAAAGTCAGAATCACTCTCTGTCTTTGGGATCGAATTCGTAAAATATTCGCGCATTGCCTCAACTAAATTTGAATATGTATCGAAGAGGTAATCCATATCAGCTACATAACGAGCGGCTAATGGTGATCCCATTATTTCTGGGTCTCGGTAATAACGGTATCGCCCGTCTAAACGAGCGTTGTATGCAATGTATCGAGTTGATTGTTCCAGATAGGACATTAGTCTGCCCCACTCAAGAACTTTCGTTAAAAGGTTAGATGCCTGTTCACATGCCAAGTGGACGCCACCTAACTGTGCAACGCTATCGTCGCCATATTCGAAGAAAACCAAATCATATAATTCTTCTGCTCTCTTCAAACCAACTGTCGCGTCAATAGTCTCATCACCTGAAATGTCGAGTTCACCAACAAATTCATCGAGGAATAAGCGTCTTAAACTTTTCGGAGAGCGAGAATACCGAGCAAATAAGGCGCCTTTAACAACTTCTGGAAGATTGACTAGAGCGAATACAGGTTGATCTAAATTTGTAAAGTACCGGCGAAGAATGTCTTCTTCGTTAGGGTCGAACTGTTCAGCAGCATAAAAAGTCATTTTGACGATCGTAGATGCTTTTTTTAATGGAGTCGCGGATTCTTATGGTCGAAAAAATTCTTTTGCTTGTTTAAGCAACGATGGGTCATACCAGCAATCGATTACTGTCATTGCCATAGCTTTTGCCGAATCCAGTAACCCCTTATCTGCTTCTTCACTCTTTGCACATTTTTCAAAGTCTATTGTATGAATCGCTGTACCTTCGGGGGCTACCTTTACCATTGGGTGGATTGATGGAACGACATGGCTGACGTTACCTAAGTCTGTTGAACCTACTACCCCATCACCGATTGGCGCTTTAACAACTCTGCCGATTAATTCAGAATTTTTCATATACGCATCTAGTATTGGTGTGTTATCCAGCACCTCAGCATATGGCTCATTTACCCATTCAATTTGTATCTCACACCCGGCAGACTTTGCTCCTCCGTTAAGTGTTTCAACCAAACGAATTTTCAAAACTTCTAATCGATCCATAGTTGAAGAGCGCGCATACCATGTACTCTCCGCTCTTTCTGGCACAATATTTGCTTTTTGACCTCCGTTAGTGAAAATGCCATGAAGACGTTCATCCGGTGCAATATGTTGTCTTAATGCTGCCACTCCCATGTATCCAAGCACTGCTCCATCTAGTGCATTAATGCCTTTCTCAGGCGCAGCGGCAGCATGAGCTGCTTTCCCGGTATATGTTGCTTTGAGTTGTTGAACTGCGAGGCTACTTATGTTTGGTAAATCTGCATCAGCAGGGTGAATCATCAAAACCGCTTCTACTGATTCGAAAGCTCCTCTATTTAACATTCGAACCTTACCGCCCCCACCTTCTTCAGCTGGTGTCCCTAGGATTCTCAACTGTCCATTGAAAGTTTCCGCCAAAGTCGAAGCAGCTAAACCCGCACCGATACCTGCTGCTGCAATAATATTGTGGCCGCAGGCATGCCCGATTCCCGGCAAAGCATCGTATTCACACAATAAAGCTACTACAGGTCCTGCCTTGCCTGCTGTTGCTTCAAAGGCGGTATCAATTTCATAGGCGCTTTTATGTACATCCAGGCCTTTGTCAATTAATACCTTAGTTAATTGTTCATGGGCAAAATGCTCTTCATAGCCGAGCTCAGGGTTTTCGTGTATTGCATGAGAAACCGCTATTAACTCTTCAGAAATATCATCTATATAAGAACAGATACTACTTTTAGCTTCATCTAAATTCATCAGTATTTTCCTTAGAACTCATTTGAAATAGTTTCACATATTTTTAACCATTGAGAAACCAAACTCGAGGTCAGAAATAATGTCTTCAACTGTTTCCAGGCCAACAGAAAGCCTAATAAGACCAGGTTCAACACCTGCTGATTTTTGTTCTTCGTTTGAGAGTTGTGAATGGGTAGTTGATGCAGGGTGTATAACCAAGCTTCTTACATCGCCGATATTAGCGACATGACTATGTAGCGATAGTGAATTCACAAATTTCTCGCCTGCCTCTACCCCTCCTTTAATTACGAATGCTGGTACAGATCCGAAACCCTTTCCTGATCCATATTCTCTCGCTCGCTCATGCCATGGGCTTGAGTTCAAGCCTGCATATTGAACAGAGTCAACCATTTCATGATTTGAAAGAAATTCTGCAACTTTAAGAGCATTTGTAAAGTGTCTCTCCATTCTCAAGCTCAGTGTTTCTAGTCCTTGTAAAAAATTGAAAGAGTTTTGCGGAGTAATAGAGGCACCTAAGTCACGTAATAATTGAACTCTCGCCTTTACTATGTAAGAACCGTGCCCAAGCGCTGACCAATAACTTAACCCGTGATAGCTAGGATCCGGATCGACAAAATTACTAAACCGGCCACTTTCTCCATAATCAAACGTTCCACCATCGATGATTACTCCACCGATTGAGTTTCCATGGCCGCCAATGAATTTAGTCATCGAATGGACAACTACATCCGCTCCTAAAGTAAGTGGGTTCAGCAGGTAGGGCGTCGCTACAGTATTGTCGACAATCAACGGGATTCCGGAATTGTGTGCAACTTGCGAAATACCTTTGATATCGAGAAAATCATTTTTTGGATTCCCAATAGATTCTCCATAAAACAATTTCGTTTCTGGTTTGATTGCAGACTCCCATTCTGAAATATCATCAGGGTTTTTTACAAAAGTTGTATTGATTCCCATTTTTGGAAGCGTGTAATGCAACAGATTGTACGTTCCGCCATATAACGATGACGATGCAACAATGTGATCTCCCGCTTCTGCCAGATTTAAAATTGCAAGTGTTTCAGCGGCTTGCCCTGAAGAGGTTGCAAGTGCCCCAGGTATTCCTATAGCAGTTTTAGTACCCTTTTCTAGAGCTTCTAATCGTGCCTCAAGAACCATCTGAGTCGGATTCATGATCCGTGTATATATATTTCCCACTTCTGACAATGCGAACAGATTTGCTGCGTGTTCCGTATCACGGAACACATAGGAAGTTGTTTGATAAATCGGCACCGCTCGACTTCCAGTTTCAATGTCTGGCTCGTGGCCAGCATGAATCTGAAGTGTTTCGAAACCAGTATAAGTATTCATAATTCTCCTTATGGGAGAAATCCAATACCTACGAGTCAAAAACTCGGACACTTTATTGTTCCAACGGAACCGCATCCTTGCTAAGCAAGTAGGCACCTTGGGTGTCCTCCCAGGTTGCCGGGCGCAAATGCGCCTCTCTTAATGTCCTATCACTCTAACGAGGAGTGGCAAATATCACAATACGTTCCATAATCGTTTTCTAGCGATTATGTTTAATTGTTCGAAAGATCGGTAGAAATTGAACAACTATTTATATGCATGGCAACTAGAAGCACTTTCCTCATGGCTTAGATGTGGTCGAAGCGGGATAATTGAAGCAGTAACTGGTTCAGGTAAAACTAACGTTGCTATTGCAGCGATTCAAGACGCTCGTCGACGTGGACTCTTTGTTCTAGTAGTAGTTCCAAGTAGAGTCTTAATGGAACAGTGGACCAAGCGTCTTGTTGAATCGCTTCCTGACTCTCGAGTGGGGCGTCTGGGAGATAATTTTAGCGATCGCTCCGATGACTGTGATGTTTTAGTCACGACTAGGCACTCAGCTAGTGCAAAGAAACCACTCCCGCCTGATGATATGAGTGGACTTATAGTCGCTGATGAGTGTCACGGTTTCGGCGGAGGTGTTCTAAGGAAGTCACTCCTCCATGAATACGAAGAACGACTTGGCTTAACCGCCACATTGGAACGATCTGATGACGCAGTAGATAAAACTTTAATTCCGTATTTTGGTGGCGTGTGTTACAGGTACAACTTTATGACAGCAATCGAAGACGGTGTTTGTGCTCAACCGCGAGTCGCCTTCGTTGCAGTTCCCTTATCAAAAGAAGAGCGTAGTGAATACGAAGATACAGAAGCGACGCTTGTAACAGCAAGACAAACATTAAGAGAAATAGAAGATATGCCACAAAACCCTTTCAGTGCTTTCCTCTCTGCTGTCACTTATCTGGCTGAAAAAGACGCAGGTCCAAATGGAAAAGCTGCTGTTGCCTATCTAGACGCTTTTAGCAGGCGACGCGAAATTGTCGCTGGAAGTAAAACGAAATACGAAGTGCTAAATAGATTCGCTCCTGTGATGGAAGGTTCGAATGGCACAATCCTTTTCACTCAAACAGTTAGTGCAGCGAATAACGCAATTACGCGATTAGATCCTTTACTTAAAATCGATCTAATAACAGGAGCTACAGGACGAAATGAGAGAGAGAAACTCCTCAACTCTCTGCGAGAAGGAACGCTCGATGTTATTGCTGCACCGCGTGTCCTTGATGAAGGAATAGACGTTCCCGACGCTAATTTGGGCGTAGTAATCAGCGCAAGCAGAACACGCCGTCAGATGATTCAACGAATGGGGCGTATTCTCAGACGTAAAGAAATAGGAAGCGGTGCTCGCTTCGTAATTCTTTTCTCTCGTGACACTCTTGAAGACCCAACAGCCAATGAGAGGGACGGGTTCATGGAAGAAATAGAAAATATTAGTGAAACTTCCAAAATTTTCGACGTAGACGAATACGACAAATTAGCCTCTTTTCTTGAGTATGCAGGTCCAAAAATTCTTCCTGATATTCGAAAGATCGGTCCTATGTCTGACCTTGATCAACTACCAGATGGTATTGACCCGGTGGAAGAATATGCATGGTTAAGCTACTTGTCTTGGGAGGAGATCACTGAGCGGCACCAAGAAGTTTGGGGTAATCCCCCAGTCACAACTGTCACACCTCCGTACTTGGAATTTGACACTCCGTTACTGCCAGAGATTTCAAAAGAAAAAAAGACCCGCACGCAGTCCGAAAGACTGTCTACAGGTGAAAATCCAGTTCAATTATTTGAAACAGATGGTGGATATGTCCTTCAATGCACTGGGTGTGGTGCTCTCTCTGAATTAACTCCTTTTCGCTGGAAGGCATTAGAGTCTGTTGTTGAATGCAGCTGCCTTTGGTAATTAAATCAAACCGTAGGTGAGAAAGGATGAATTGTGATACATCACGTAAATGACACAGAACCAATTCACAATATTCTTGATGTTCTGGAAACCGACGGAGCTGTAATCATTGACTCTTTGATTCCGAAGTCAACTACCTTACAAATTTCAACTGAATTAAGACCTTATTTAGACGCGTGCTCAGATGGTCTAACAGACTTCTCAGGAGAGTCAACCAAACGCGTAGGAGCTTTAATGGCGCGCTCGCCAGGTTGTCGAGATTTGGCACTTAAACCACTAATTAATGAATTGTGTTCGAAGTTTTTAGAGGATTTCACTGATGGGTACCAGTTGAACTTTACACAGGCAATCGAGATATCTCCGTCAGAGACGATCCAACCACTTCATAGAGACCGCGGCGTGTGGGGCGGCTATCTTAATAGAAAAATTGAGACACAATTCAGCACAATCTGGGCAATGACAGACTTTACGCAGACAAATGGAGCTACACGCTTAGTTCCAGGATCCCATAAATGGGATAAAGATAGAAAACCAAGTGAACAAGAAATTACCTTCGCTGAAATGTCAGCTGGATCTGTTCTACTTTATGGCGGCTCAATTTTGCATGGTGGTGGAAGCAACATTACTGACTCGGATAAGAGGTTGGCTGTCTTGATTCATTACACACTTTCTTGGCTAAGACAGGAAGAAAATCAATATCTCTCTTGCCCGCCAGAAATTGCAGCGGAACTACCTGTTGAACTAAGAGATCTGATGGGGTATTCCTTGGTCAATCCCATCCTTGGCTTCTTCTCTCCGTACGATAAAAAAGGCGTTGAGCTGGTTTCGCCGAAACATATATTTGAGTAATAAACTCTCTCTCTAAAGACAGGAGCGAAAATGAAATTTGTTCAAATCATGGAATTCACTGGAAGTACAGAAGAAGCACTAGATTCAATAAACAACTACATTGCTATTGCTGGTGCCGAAACAACAGTTGAAAAGGCCACAATTTGTGAAGATCGCGACAATCCAGGCCATCTGTTACAAATAATTGAATTCGATTCCTACGAAAACGCAATGATTAACAATGACTTAGAAGTCACAAAAAGAGCATCGGAAGAAGACACAAGCAACTTTGGTGAAGTTCAGTTTAAAAATCTCAACGTTGTGCAAACCTTCGACCTTCAATAGGTGTTCTTCATCCGTCAAAATGAGTTTCAGATTTAACACACTTCTATTATTCATAATTATCCTCCTGGTTCAAGGCTGTTCAGGGAAATCAGAGGATCCGCAGGTAATCGGAGCGAAAGATGACAGCAGCGTAAATTCACCGACCGAAACAACTGCTTCGATGACTGTATCAACCATAACTACTACCACTTCTTTCCAAAAAGAACCCACAAATGACGAACCAGAGTTTCTTTTCGATGCTGAATCAGCCGGTCAATTAAGTACAGATTGGCGAGATGACCTCCTAAACGAACTTCGTGTCGCAACACCAGATTTTGAAACACTTTATGTGCGTGAAGAATGGGGTCCGGGATGGATTGACGAAAATTACAACTGCATCAATACTCGCCATGAGGTATTAATCGAAGAATCTTATGAAGAGGTGACTTTCGAAGACCGAGGGTGCAAGGTGATCAAAGGGAAGTGGTATGACTATTTTTCAGGTGAATTTTACGCTGATCCTACTGAATTAGATATTGATCACATGGTTCCACTTCATAATGCACACGTTTCTGGCGCATCGCACTGGCCAACGGAAACGAAAATTAACTTTTATAACGATCTAAATGATCCTCAACATTTGATAGCGGTTAGTTCATCTGCCAATCGTTCCAAGGGATCTCGAGGGCCTGAAGTTTGGCGGCCGTCAAATGAGGAATACTGGTGTCAATATGCCTACTCGTGGACTGAAATTAAAGCTCGTTGGAACCTTTCTGTAAATGATAATGAGCTTACTGCATTAGCAGAAATGCTTAATTCATGCGATTCCCTACCAGAACTAACCTACTGGTTTTCAAATTGGCTTTTACGTAAAGGAGCTATGAGCACCCCGGAAATGTCACTAACTGAAAATGAGCAAGAAACAGAACTTCAAGAGTCCTATTCGGAAGCTACAAATTGAAAAAAACAGCAAACATACTCGTGCTTCCCGGAGATGGAATCGGACAAGAAGTAATGAGACAAGGGTTACGTGTATTAACGAAAGCGTCCGAAATCTTTCAGTTTGATCTTTCCATTGAGGAAGATTTGATTCACGGTTCGGCATGGAAAAAATTTGGAACCTTTTGCCGTGATGAAACAGTAGAGATAGCCAAAAATTCTGATGGTGTACTAGTAGGAGCAGTTGGTCAAGCAGGTAATGAAAACTTACCTCATTCCTCCGACCCTGAAGAAAATGATGGACTTATGAGGTTACGAAAAGAGCTTGACGTTTTCGCAGGGTTACGACCTGCAATAGTAAACGATGCGCTTTTAGACGAACTTCCCTATCGTCATGAGGTTTCTAACGGGGTTGACATAATGGTATTGCGTGAAATGTGTGGTGGCGTGATGTTCGCAAAACCGAGAGGTATTGAAGTGCTGTCTACAACTGAAAAACGAGGATATGACACTGCTGCATACACTACATTCGAAATCAAAAGGCTCGCTAAAGTTGGATTCCTACTTGCAGGAAGACGTAAGAAAAGGGTTGTTTCAGTTGATAAGTCAAACGTCATGGAATCTGGTTTTTTGTGGCGTGAAGTGGTTCAATCAGTAGGAGATGAATTTCCCGATATCGAATTAGAGCATATGTATGCAGATAACTGCTCTTATCAACTAGCCGTCAACCCGAGCCAGTTTGATGTCATCATCAGTAACAATCTGTTTGGTGATATTATTTCTGACCAAGCTGGTTCATTAGCTGGGTCTTTGGGAATGCTCCCATCTGCATCGCTACCCTGTCTTCCTAATATAGGTGAAACTTGTACGGCAGGAATTTACGAGCCAGTACATGGAACTGCACCTGACATCTCTGGTAAAAATATTGCAAATCCCGTCGGAATGATATTAAGCATCGCTCTTTTTATAGAGTATGGCCTTGGTGGTGTTGAAGAATCTGCAATTGTCGCAAAAGCTGTCGAATCAACAATTGCCAATGGTATTAGAACCAAAGACATTGGAGGACAAGCATCTTCTGAAACGATTACTGATGCGATTATTAGCGAGATCTCTTGCGTATAAACGTAAGGAAAATTTAGTCAGTAAGACCACGGCCGAAATCAATTCTCGGTGTTTATGTAGCGAAGTCTTCTTCCGTAATAAGTATTCGAATGATGAGGCCGGTTCATTCGATAAGAACGTGTGTATGAAGGTATTCCTATACAACGACTACGTGATCCTCAATTTCTAACTAAAAAATTACAACACCTCGAGCGATTGATCCATTTAACATCTCTTCACACGCTTGATTTATTTCATCGATCTTGTAATGTTTTGAGATTAATTTGTCTATTGGCAGGAGTCCAGAAAGATACATTCGAGCAAATCTCTCAAAATCCGCTCCGGTGTCTGCACTTCCGTAAATCGTTCCCGTTAATCGTTTCTCTTGCCTGAACACATCAGTAGCATCTACTCGTATTTTTGAATCTGTCGGTGGCACTCCAACCAGTAATGCAAGGCCTCTTTCACGTAGTGAAGGCAATAACATTTCAGCAACATCTATATTTCCAACTGCATCAAAGGCATAATCAGCCCCTAGTCCGTCAGTTAATTCTTTTACGTTTCCTAACATGTCTTTACCCGCTTTTATGAAATGAGTGGCTCCCATAGAACGTGCCATGGTTTCCTTCGCTTCTGATCTATCTACGGCGATTATTTTCTCCGCTCCAGCAAAAACACAGCCCATAATTATCGAAAGGCCCACACCACCTGCACCGTAGACAACCACTGATGAGCCTTCATGAACTGACGCTTGGTTTAAGACTGCTCCCACACCAGTAGTTACGGCACAACCAATTAATGCCGCAATTTCTGGTGGGGTTTCTTCAGGCATTTTTGTGCAAACAATATCTGGGACAACCACATGTGTAGACCAACAGGCCAATCCGGATAGCTGCAAAATTGGTTTATTATTCGAATCAGTTAATCGAGTCGTTCCATCTAACATTTTTCCTTGACCCAACATTTCCATATAGGTTTTGCAATGATTTGTGTTCCCAACTAAACATTGCGGACATTGCTTGCAATAAGGGAACCAATTAAGGAGAACATTTTGACCGACCTCGACGTCAGTGACTCCATCCCCTATTTCGAGTACCGTGCCAGCCCCTTCATGCCCCAAAACTACCGGCAACTCTTGTTTGGCCAATCCCGTGACAACGTGATAGTCGCTATGGCAAATACCAAAGGCATCAATCTTTACTAGAACTTCATTGCTCTTAGGATCCGACAAATTCAACTCTTCCACTGATAATGGCTTGTTAAGTTCTCTCAGCACCGCTGCAGTTATTTTCAAAATTTATTTCCTATTCAACATTCGTTTTTGAATAATTTCTTTATGAGCTTTCACACTCCCGTCGTGAAAAGTATCAAACCATTTGTCAAGCGGGAACAAAATAGTTCCATAGTTGCAATCAAAATATTTATGATGTAAATAGTGAAAATAGTCAGCGGCAGGAATCTCTGTGTTTGCGAATCGGTATCTATGAAAACCTGAATGGGAAGGCGACGGAGCAAGAATCAGATAGAGCAAGCTAAATGTAACGAGAAACGGTGAAGCTGGTATAAAAACAAATACCAGAGGCAATGAGAAGTAAATCAAGTGCTCAAAAGGATGCATTGAAATTCCACTCCAAGGTCCGGTATTCACATTTCTGTGATGAACGGAATGAACAATTTCATATAAAGGTTTGATGTGTAACAACCGGTGGTTTGCGTAAAAGTGAATCGAAGAAAGCCAAAACAGTGAAACAGTTGTTAATGCCGTTGGAATAAATGAATCGACCCTTCCTATGGAATCATTTGCGTGTAAAAAAAACATAAAAACTTCGTACAAAGCCGCTATTCCACATCCACTAGTCAGACTCCAAAACATGTTGTCCTTAGTTTGGTTATCGAAGCTGAATGAGCGTCGCTTTTTTGCTGGCCAACGACTGTCGTATTTAAAGTCTGAGCCTTGGCTTTTTCGGGTGTACAAATACCAGTGCTGAAAACCAACAATTAGAAACATAATTGAGATATTGCGCAACCAGATTAAGAAAAATGAATCGATTTTGAAACTTTGAAAGTTTGATAATTCAGGAGTGAAATACCTATAACAGATAAAAGAAATCAGGATCCAAAGCACAGACTGATACCACATGAACTTAGAAATAAACCATTTAAGCATTTGAAGCGGTTGAGGTGGTGATCTGAATAAGGGTGGAACCTCGAAAACACCAGGGTCATATCCAACTTTGTCGTCTCGATATTCAACTTCCATAAATGGAAAATACCACACAATATTTTAGGTTAAATATTCTGCCACTTTTAAAATAAGAAACATCCAGTAATTAGTAATAATCTCTTTAAATGCAGGAAAGTTTATGGCGAATCGATGATTTCAATGATTTAGAAGATTCTCGGATCAGTCTCTACCGTGATCACTTCTCGCAAACGGAATCTGATCGCTTTTTCTCGATACTTCAAAAAATTCAATGGAGTCAAAACGAAATCATAGTTTTTGGAAAGAAGCACTTAGAGCCGAGGCAAACAGCTTGGTATGGAGATCCTGGCATCAACTACAGTTATTCTGGAATAACGAATGAAGCAAAGAACTGGCTTCCGTTTTTAGAAGAAATTCGTAAACGCATCCAAAATATTTGCAAATCTACTTTTAATTCTGTTTTACTTAACCGGTACAGAGACGAGAAAGACAGTGTTGCTTGGCATTCGGATGATGAACCAGAGCTCGGTGAATCTCCCACTATTGCCTCAGTAAGTTTCGGTGCCACTAGAAAATTCCAGGTTCGACACAAAACCAAAGATGGGGAAATTTTTTCAACATACCTAAATCATGGAGATTTGATGATTATGCACCCACCAACTCAAACCCACTGGATTCATTGTGTCCCTAAGAGCAGTAAAAAGGTTTCCGAGAGAATAAATTTGACGTTCAGACAAATACTTCAAAGTTGATTAATTCTATTGTTTAAATAATTTTCTACTATTGGGGAAAGTTCGACTGTTTCTGTCTTGTAAGTTTTGATTTCATCAGGTAACTGTTTCAAAGAAGTTAACAGATCGTTTGCCAAGTCGGCGTCATCTCTAATGACATGTAATGGCCATCTGTGGATCCGGATTGTAAACGCAATCGCATCTGAATTCGGTATTCTTCGTAAGGTTTGACGCTCCACTCTTACTATTAGCTCAGAAGGATCCTCTTCGACCATCTGCTTTTCATGACCTAAAGCCAAGTCGCTACAAGCTGTTAAAGACCAACCTGTTCTTGCGACAATCATCTCATCAGAAATACGATCCATGAAATTACCAGGGCGAGGTATTAAGTCTTGTTCATAACGTGGTACAGGTTCATGTATATCGTCTAAAGGAAGCCCAAGCTTTGAGAAGGGATCCCAGTGGGTTGGGAAGCAGACACTTGCTGCTGTGAGAGTCCAGCGTTCCGAAATACGCTCCATTAGACAGACGTCTTCTTGCATTAGACGTCCGCATCTATCTATCGGGTGTAAGGAATTATCGACCACAGGAAGAGTAAATGACCTTTTATTCAACCAACTCTCGATCGTTTGGAACAGTTTTAGACTTGTTGATTCTGAACCGTTCAAATGATTACCCACAGGTCCTAGATTTTTTAGCGACAGATCTTCCTCTCTGCAATTATCGATCTGAAGCCATTCATTCTCTTCAATGGAACGTGTATTCATTTTCCATGTAAATACACCTGTGTCGAATGGTGAAACCTCTAAAGCCTCACGCGGTTTCATTCTTTTTTCTAAGTTAAGCATTGCTAGCTATGACTCTTCTTTTAAATATTATTCTGTGTAACTTGGATCCAATTGTTTCAAAAATTGATAACAACGTTCAGCTTCCTCTGCATCGCCGATTTCATTTGATAGCTTTGCTAATCCTTCCAAAGAACGAAGAAATCCCAGATTCTCTTTCTTGTTCCAAAGTACAAGACCCGAGCCTTTCCATCCAATTTGCCTCAGTCGATCCAATCCACGGTGGTATCCAACTCTGTAGGCGGCATATGATTCGACTTGATCCCTTCCCGACTCACCCAAACAGGCCCATGCTTCTAGGTTATTTGGCCACTTTGCTATTACTTTTGCTATAGCATCTCGTCGTTGGTTGGGTTCTTTTTCTAATGCTTGATTTAATGCTTCAACAGCTGATGGGTCTTCATTTGGAAGGATGCTCTCTGGTGGACCGCTTTTACTCAAATTAACTGGGTGAATATTTTCCATATAAGAAACTTACTAAATCACCTCCCTTTTATGAGGAATAGTTGAAAGTAAACATTCTGGACTAAAGGTTCATCTTAATATTCGCTATTCTTTGACGAGATGAAGCAAAAAAGGTAACTGAACAGAAATGGCATACTCCGGTCTTCTAAGAGGATTCTCCAACGAAGAATTTGAAAAAAGGGTCGATAGAGCACAGAGGCTGCTACACGAAGAGGGTATTTCAGCACTTCTTGTATGCACAGAACCTGAAGTTAGGTACTTAACAGGCTTTCACACTCCTTTTTGGCAAAGCCCCACGCGCCCGTGGTTTGTAATTTTGCCGCGCTCTGGCAAACCTGTTGCAGTGATTCCCAGTATTGGCGAGGCTTCGATGAGTGAAACGTGGATAGACGATATAAGGACATGGAGTTCTCCTAATCCATCAGACGAAGGAGTTTCCTTACTTGCTGAAACCTTGAGAGAAATTTTGGATACACCTTGTGAAATCTCCAATGAAAGCTTAAAAATCGGACTTCCAATGGGAAATGAGACTCATTTAAGAATGCCCTTGATCGACTTTCAACAACTCAACGAAAAACTTTCTCCACACATTTTCGTGGATGCTACTGAGATTATTAAAACTTTACGGTGTATTAAGTCTGAAGAGGAAATTGCCAAAATTACCAAAATATGTGAGATTGTTTCTGATGGGTTTGCCTCACTCTCAAACCTTCTCAATGTTGGCATGACCGAAAGAGAAGCGTTTCAATTATTTCGACTCAAACTTCTTGAACTTGGAGCTGACGAAGTCCCCTACCTTGTTGGAGCGACGGGACCTGGTTTTTCCGACATCATTAAACAACCATCCGACCGCGTGATCGAACCAGGTGATCTCGTAATGTTCGATACTGGGTCGACTTATGACGGTTATTTTAGTGATTTTGATCGAAACATGGCTTTTCAATTCGCTGATGATAAAGCAAAATCTGCTTACAAAATCGTATGGGAAGCGACAGAAGCCGCTCTTAAGGTTGCCGTACCAGGAAATACCACCAGTGATCTCTGGGAGGCAATGGCTTCCGTATTGGAAACAGAATCAGCTAGGAATGACTCTGTTGGACGATTTGGACATGGACTCGGCATGCAAGTAACCGAATGGCCGTCAAACACTCGCAATGATGGAACCGTTCTTCAAGAAGGGATGGTTTTGACGGTCGAACCCAATATCTTCTGGGGAGATGATCACATCATGGTCCATGAGGAAAATTTTGTTATTCGATCGGATGGCGTTGAGTTACTGTCAAGACGTGCCGCTTCAGAGTTAGAAATAATTACTTAAGATTTTAATTCCATATCACTGAAGAGTTTGCCCCTAAAGCGCGCCCTTCTGTTCTGACACCTTTAGGTGTTAGCTTCGGCCCAATTTCTGTCCATAATTTTGGAAGGCGGTAATGAGGTACCCGAGGGAACAGATGATGCAAAGCATGATAATCATGTCCTCTTATTAGCAGAGTTGAACCGGGAAAAACTGCGACTCTAGTGTCAACATATCGGCCTTGCTTATCCGCAGGGTGATGTGGATACCACGCGAAAATGAAAATCAGCCAACCGTTTGAAATACGTGCTGGTATGTACCACAGCAAGATCGAATCCCATCCAATGCCAAAAAGAAACCCTCCAAGTAGCAACAAATGCATTATGGCCCAGTAGCGCAATGTGTACTTTCCATTTCTAATAGATGTAGATTCCGATACTTCTCCTTTCGCTTCTGCTTGAGTGATGAAGACGTTCTTCACTTTCTTTGGTAAAAGACGAAATGCATGTTTAGAGAACGCGAAAACAGGAAAGAAAGTACTGAGAATTGAGGCTCCCCACCATGAAATCGGAAGTTCCCAAATGGGCCCCTTTGTGTAATAATCCGGATCACGTTTCGGGTCATTAGTAAATGCATGATGTCTCATGTGTTGAATCCTGTGGCTCCAATAATCGAATCCCAAGGGAATCGATGAAATCGTGCCGATTAAATCCTCTCCCCATCGATGCGATGATTTCTTACCCCAAATGTTCCCATGTGTAGCCTCGTGCATCGGCATATAGAAGGTCGTCGCAATAACTATATTGCAGCACAACCCCAACCAAAGTGGCATAAATCCTTTGACTCCCAACACAACGATTGAGACCCACAAAAAAAGCGACACTAGAAATTCAGCAACAATCCGTAATTCGAACCTGTCTCGATACGGGCTTACTATCAAACGCTCGTCTCGTTTCTCCATTTGTTGGGAAGAGAACTCAGCCATAAAGGATCCTAAGTAGATTTACCGTTACTGTACCACCCAGTTTATGACTCCTTTCTATATGAGAAGTAAAGTCAATTTAGTATGCGAAAAACTACACCAACTATTAAAGAGATCCGTGTTTATAGAATGCCTCTCCCTGCTAAAACCCTCTACAACATGTCTAGTTCGGCGGTTTTAACACCGGAATCTACGATCGTGGCGTTGATTGATAGTGATGGAGTAATTGGTTATGGAGAATCTTGTATGGCGACTCCCCAAGCGCAAGAGGCGAATAACGACAGTATCCGTTCTTCTTTATCCATTCTCTCCCCTTCTGTCATCGGCATTAATCCGATGGAACTTGACTTAATAAATTCGACAATGGAAAATTCACTAAAAGGTGAGACCGAAGCGAAAGCTGCAATTGATATTGCATGCTGGGACTTGATTGGGAAAAGACTCGGGAAAAGTGTAGCTGAGCTTTTAGGAGGAAACATCACAGATGAAGTAATCACCTACCATGTGGTTGGCATAACCTCCCCTGAAAACGCAGAAAAAGAAGCTGAAAGACTGCAAGTAGAAGGAATCTCAAGAATCCAACTAAAAGCAGGAGGCAGAGCTATTGAAAATGACATTGAAGCAATAAAAGCTGTATCTGGAGTTCTTAAAGGTGGAACAGTTTTAGATGTAGATACTAATCGCGGTTGGACGGAAGATGAAGCGATACAAGTATCTAACGCATGTTTGGAAGTATCTATGTCTATGGAACAACCATGCGCTAGTGAAGAAGAGCTATACAGACTTAAACCCAAAATTTTTCACCCTTTAATAGTCGATGAAAGTGCAACTGATATGAACACAATCTCCAAAATGGTTTCCGCCTCAATTGCTGACGGTTTTGGATTGAAAATTACGCGAATCGGTGGATTAACCCCTATGAAAGCCGTACGCGACTTTTGCATTGAAACTCAAACTCCTATGAGTTCAGATGATGCATGGGGGGGCGACATTATAGGAGCTGCGGGTGTCGCCCTCGGAACAACAGTTCCAAGTTCTTTAAACCGTGGAGCTTGGCTTGCAAATACATATCACCAAGTCCACTACGATCCTGTAAATGGACCGCGAATAGAGAATGGTATAATCAAACTACCCAAAGGCGGTCCAGGATTGGGTCTTGTCATCGATGAAGAAATCTTCGGGAAACCAGACCAAGTCCATAATTAAACCCTTCCTTGTTTTGCCTTTTTCAGAGTACGTGCACGCTCACCTGAGTCGAGAACAGTTTTTCGCAAACGTACGATTTTCGGAGTTATTTCTACGCACTCATCTTCAGCTATATATTCAAGAGCTTGTTCAAGCGACAGTTTTCTTGGCGGTGTTAAGCGTATTGTGTCATCAGAAGCTGCCGCCCTGACATTCGTTAGCTTCTTTTCTTTGCAAATATTCACGTCCATGTCTTCAGCACGAGGGTTTTCGCCAACAATCATGCCCGCATACACCTCATCATTAGGGGAAACGAAAAGCGTGGTTCGTTCTTGCAAGTTTGTTATGGCGTGTCCTGTAACTGAACCTTTTCTATCCGCTATAACACTGCCAGTTTGGCGAAGCCTCATTTCTCCCATCCATTCCTCCCAACCACTAAACACGTGACTAAGAATTCCTGTACCACGAGTCTCTGTTAAGAATTCTGTTCTAAAACCGATTAATGCTCTAGAAGCAACCACGTAGTCAATTTTCACCCATCCAGTTCCATAGTTTTTCATTTCTTTCATCTCTGCGCGTCGTTCTCCAAGGAGTTGCGTCACCGCACCTACATGTTCTTCTGGAACTTCAATTGTCAGCTCTTCAACCGGTTCGTGGAATTTGCCATCTATTTCTCGCAGTAAAACCGATGGTTTACCTACGGTCATTTCAAAACCTTCGCGCTTCATCGTTTCAACTAAAACTGCTAACTGCAACTCTCCTCGGCCTTGAACTTCCCAAGCATCTGGACGTTCAGTGGGTAGAACTCTTATAGAAACGTTTCCGATAAGTTCCTCTTCCAAACGCGCTTTAATTTGGCGTGCTGTTAATTTGTCACCATCACTGCCTGCCACCGGTGAAGTGTTGACACCAATCGACATAGAAAGTGTTGGTTCGTCTACTGAAATTACAGGCAATGGGTGAGGATTTTCTAGGTCCGTGAAACTTTCGCCAATTGTTACGCCCTCAACACCAGAAACATAAGCTATTTCGCCCGGTCCAGCTTCTGTAACCTCTACCTGTGAAAGAGCCTCCGTTAAAGTTACCGATCCTACTTTCACTTGTTCTATCGATCCATCTGTTCTACACCAAGCAACAGTTGAATTCTGTTTTAAAACTCCACTTACAATTCGGCATACGGCTAGACGACCTAAATAGGGAGACGCGTCCAAATTAGTTACATGAACTTGGAGTGGTGCATTTTCATCGCCAGTTGGGGCCGGTACTCGTTCAAGAAGCACTTCATAAAAGGGATCAAGATTAGTTCCCTCAATATCAGGATTTAAAGTTGCGATCCCCAATCTGGCATCGGTGTAAACAATAGGGAAATCAATTTGAGCTTCTGAAGCATCTAGGTCAAGAAAAAGTTCATATATCTCATCTATTACTTCACTTATTCTCGCGTCCGGTCTATCTATCTTGTTTATAACGACAACTATTGACAGGTCCGCTTCTAGTGCCTTGCGTAAAACGAAACGTGTCTGCGGTCTAGGTCCTTCCGCTGAATCGACTAAAAGTAAAACCCCATCGACCATCGTTAAAGCACGTTCAACTTCACCACCAAAATCAGCGTGACCGGGAGTATCAACTATGTTTATTTTTACATCCTCGTATTTGATCGCTGTATTTTTAGCGAGAATGGTAATTCCTTTTTCACGCTCTAAATCCATAGAGTCCATCACTCTTTCAGCAACTTCCTCATTACTTCTGAACGCTCCGGAATGCTTAAGAAGAGCATCTATGAGAGTGGTTTTACCATGATCCACATGTGCTATTACAGCAATATTTCTAAGCTCTGGTCTTTTAGTCACTTCTCAAAGATAGGGCTAATTCGGTTATCAGAGAGTCAATGTGACAAATTACATCTAATTCTTAAATATGCATACAGAGTCTGCGCGCCTCATAGATAGCTGCTGCAATGCCTCGACTGGCTACTGCATCACCGATTCGGTATAACTCATATCGATCGTTACTCATCGGTTGTGCTTTGCCACTTGTAAATGCATCTATATCCACACTTCCACCGTTAGAAGACATCTCTTTGAGATCAAGGTAAAGGTCATCATTGGGAAGAACGCCGTTCTCTACGATTACTGAATCAACGGTTCTAAAAATTTCTTCGCGTGTGTGTACATTCACCATTAATGCTCTAATCATTGATCCATCAGTTTCGACGTTCATCAACCGGTGATCCGGAGTCATAGTCACACCATTTCTGTAAAGCATGCGTAAATATGCGGGTCCGATCGTAGCGGAGAGGTCTTGCATCACTTGTCGATCAGGGGTAACGAGCTCAATTTCTGACTCTCCTCGTTCTCCAAGAAATTCAGCTACTGACGGAGCGTTCTCACCGCCGTGATCGTCATATATCAAAACTTTACCCTTAGGAGTTTTGTGCCCGCTCAGTACATCCCATGTTGTGCATATGAGGTTTTCATCAGAAGAAAGAAACGTTGTATCTGGAAGGCCACCGGTTGCAATAATCACAACGTCGGGCTTTTCACTGATTACATCACTCTCTTCTACCATTGTGTTTAATCTGATATCAACACCTACATGTATAACCTCCTCTCCAAGCCATCCAACTATCCCAGAGAGCTCAGCCTGACTTTTACTAGCGCGTACAGCGAGATTAATTTGACCTCCTACCCTGCTTTGCGCTTCGAAAAGTATGACGCTATGACCGCGTTCTCCTAAAACCCTAGAAGCTTCCAAACCTCCCGGACCAGCTCCTACAACAACTATCTTCTTTTTTGATTCTGCTTTTGATGTGATTAATTGAGGAATACTTTCTTCTCGGCCTGTGGCCGGATTTTGTATGCAAACTGATTCAAGCCCCTGATGAAGGCGATTAATGCAAAGAGACGCCCCCACACAGGTTCGTATACGATCTTCATCTCCCCTCTCCAGTTTTTTCACTATATGGGGATCTGCAAAATGAGCACGAGTCATGCCAGCTAGATCAATTAGTCCTGTGGAAATAGCATGACGAGCTGACCCTATATCGGTAATACGCGTTGCGTGGAGGACCGGAATGTCGATCACTTCTTTGATGGAAGCCGCCAGAGACGTATAGGGCATAAGCGGTGTCCCTGACGGCGGTATAGCCTTTGAGAGGCCCTCTTCGGTCGCTAATGATGAGCTAGTAACATTGATAAAGTCGAGAAATCCGGAATTTGCAAGTCGTTGTGCGATCTCGATACTTTCCTCAGTGCTTAGTCCCCCAATTTGCTCTTCAGCTCCGATCATTCGAATACCAACAGCTATATCATTGCCAATAGCATCTCGTATTGATTCAAGCACCTCGAAAGTAAAACGTAAACGGTTTTCAATTGAGCCTCCATAATGATCCGTCCTTCGATTTACTAAAGGTGTCCAAAACTGATCTATCAAATGACTCGTCGCACAAAGTTCAATGCCATCAAGTCCTCCGGATCGTGCACGTTTCGCTGCGGTAGCAAAATCCTCTATTACACGACGAATATCGTGAAGCTCCATCTGTTTTGGCCAAAAGCGATGCATCGGCTCGCGAATCGGCGATGGAGATATTGTTGGCAACCAGTCTCCATCATTAGAAACGTTCCGCCTACCCATGTGGGTTATCTGACACATAATCGCTGTTTCGTATTGATGAATGCGTTCCGTCATTTCAATCATCGGTTCGATAATTGCGTCGGACCCGAAATTTAGCTGCCCCCATAAAGAAGGTGAGTCAGGCGAGACGTTACTTGATCCGCCTATCATGGTAAGTCCGATACCGCCCTTAGCTTTTTCTTCGTGGTATGCGATGTAACGTTCATTCGGTGTTCCATCTGTGTTGTACCCCGGAGCATGACTGCTTGAAAAAATCCGATTCCTTAATTTCACGTTAGCTATCTGGAACGGTTGAAGTAGTGGGTCTGAATATGAGATGGAATCGTTTTTCACATAGCCCCTTAAGTCTTTATTAGTGACGTTTTTGCTCAGCCCTGTGGAACATCAGGGCAATTAGGTGGACAAAAACCATTTGGAATATTCTCACCAGGGAGCGAATAATCCACTTCACTAGAAGCTATCCCAATAGCCCAAGGCCAGCCTCCTGAATTTGAGATTCTCAACTGATACGTGCCTGGCGACATAGCTGGAGTGATGTTTTGCTGAAAAGACATTCCTTGATTCACCGAAAAAAGGGTCCCTTCCCTGGTCGAGCCATTATTTTCAGACGTTATGAAAGAAATCTGAATGGGTCCACCAACTACGCCAACTACTGCTCGCCAGTTTTCGCTTATAGTAAATTCATCCGTGATGACACTTTCCGTTCCCTCGAACTGGTGGATTAAATCCGTACTTTCAAAAGCTAGAGACTTCGGATAAATACGAGCAGATCCATCTAATTCTTTATCTTTAATCCCATCATGAATAAGAACATCGAGTGGAATGTTTGTAAATGGATTTTCACTTGCACCGATCATCCATCCCATTGCAGGGGGCAATCCCCTTGCTCGGTCCCAATCATTTCCGTAACTTTTGCTATTCCATCCTTCTTTCGGTTCGCTATATATTTCATGGAATTGATTGACGACCTCTTCAGTAAATATCGCAGGTGGAAATACATCCCATGGCCCCTTATTTTCAAACATTAAATTAAAAGCAATATGAGCTGAATTCGGACCGGTAATACGTTCTGCGAAAGGAGAAACATACATGTAAGCAAGAATGTCACCCTTCTCAACTCTTTGTCCATCTTCAACCAAAATGAACTGCTTATAAAAATCTCTCGGCTTATCGTGGAGTGTTATGTATGGCTCCAAAGAATAATGAAACATTAATTTCTCACCATTTATGTTTGCGAAATGAAGATTAAAGCCATAGATAACGTGATACCAGGGAGGTTGATAATACGATTTATCCCGTACGTTGTAATATCCCATTTCTCCTTCTGCCATTGAAATAATGCCATCCGCAACTGCATAAACCGCTGGATAATCAGATGGCTTAAGCGCTTGTTCCCATCGAGGATCACTATTTGAGAAATAGACTTGCGCATCATTATGTGGTTTTGGACTTCGTTGACCAACAAAAGGGTGTCCAGCAATAATGTCATCAAAATCGACTAAAAAACGATCAGATTTGCTTTCAGAATAATATTTTATATCGGGTACAGAAGAGCCACCTCTTGTTGTAGTTACCGGTGCGACAGTTGTAGTTACCGGTGCGACAGTTGTAGTTACCGGTGCGACAGTTGTAGTTACCGGTGCGACAGTTGTAGTTACCGGTGCGACAGTTGTAGTTACCGGTGCGACAGTTGTAGTTACCGGTGCGACAG
>Ga0208641_1000422_pt1 | contig 26376 bp, 22 predicted proteins | sample ETN02SmetaG_2_FD_185789 | JGI IMG/M metagenome (GOLD analysis project Ga0208641, IMG submission 185789) | Marine microbial and viral communities from oxygen minimum zone, Eastern Pacific Ocean - ETNP2014F10-02SV253 (SPAdes) (version 2) | ecosystem: Environmental > Aquatic > Marine > Oceanic ... | reverse complement strand
CCTGTAGCTGCTGTTCCCTCACCTAACTGTACATTTTCAATAACCGAATTGGTTGCAGTATCAATAATATGGAGATAGCTCTGACCTCCGCCCATCATGGCACTGCTGGTCATGTAAAGGCGGCTGCCGTCTTGTGAAATGGCAACACCGTGAGGCGTATCAAAGAGTGTGTTTTCGATATAGGAAATACTTCCCGTTTCCAGATCAACAATGGAAACTGCATTCGCCATTCGACTTGCCACATATAGATACTCTCCATCGGGATCTGTCGTAAGATGCCACGGCTGCATTCCCATCGATCCGAGCGAGTAGGTTACCAGTGAATCTCCGGAAGAAGTCGAAAAAACACGGACTTCATTTACTGCCATATCTGAACAACTCATGTACAGTTTCTCACCATCAGGCGAGATGACAAGTTCCAATGCTTCGTAGATTCCATCATTAATTCCAACTGGATCCGGTACTTCGCTGCCTATCTTATAACTTTCAGGCTCATACCCTTCTTCACCGAATCTATCCGTCTCGATCCGAAAGAAGTGTGACGCCTGATTACTAGCCACCCAAAGTTCACTTCCATCGCTGCTGATAGCAATACCGTGGGGTGAGGAAGCACCCACATCCACACTGTCAACTGTCATGGTTGCAGTATTAATCCGATGTACTTGTGTAGAAGCATTATCCATCCCCATCATAGGCATGAAACGAGAAACATATATATAATCCCCCATGGGATCGATTTCCATGAGCGCCGGTTGATTTCCCACAAAAACTGAATCGAGCAACTCATCTGTCAGTAAATCAAATTTGAGAACATATCCAGATGAGATTAGAGTGACGTACCAGACCTTGTTCACTTCGTCAATGATGACGTAATGAGGATTATCGGCTACATTAGGAATCATGTCGGCATCTACTTCACGGATGATCTCGCCAGTTTCGCCATCCACAACAGCAACCTTGTCTGCATTCTGTAAGGTGATATATACCTTCTGAATTTCCTCGGATTCAGCTGCATCCTCCTCACAACCGATAAAAAGTGCAAACAAAGAAATCAACAAAAGTACTATACTATTTTTCACTAACTCTCCGTTTTTAATCAATCTAATATTAATTCAATACCATTTCCAAAGTTCTCTAGAGTCCTCGCTGGAACCCAATAACCCACCGTGACAGATCAATCGATTCCTCTCCTTCCATAGGCTCATTCACCCAGAAGGGAAAGTCAATCCGGAACCCCATTTGCGAACCGTTGAAAGTGAAATTTGGGCCAAAACTGAATCCGATACCGGCATCCATGAGCAGATCACCTTCGAATTCGTCCGATTCACTCCAGAGCCAACCACTGTCAAAGAAAGTCCTGAACTTTAAAAATGAGAGTAGTTGATAGCTCGCTTCCAAAGTACCGGAAACGATTGATTCGGCACCTTCAAATCCGTGAGCGTAATATCCTCGGAGATTGGTGTCACCATAAATGTGCAAGTGATCTCGTAAGCTGAAGTCGCTTTTAGAACTGTAAAGAATCTCTCGATGCCTTAAGTGAGACCATTGAAAATAGTCACCGGCTCCGGCGGATTGTACGGTGAACTTCTCCTGCCCCGGAATACCGTTTTCACCATACGATGTCCCTCCCGCCAGGAAGCGTATTGCCACTCCAAATTTCTCCCACATCCGGCGGAGTTTGGTTTCCACAATCAGTCGGGAAAAATCCCAATCGCTCACACTGCCGCCTGAGGAAGCGAGATCGATAGAAAAACTTCCACCAAAATCTCCTACTCTTGCAGACGCTTCAAATCTACCAAAAAGTAGACCGACTTTACCCGCTTCATATAGATCTGTGTAGCCGGAGCTGTCGGCTTCTGTAATTTTGTAGCCACCGGAAAAACTGTATCTAGGAGGATGACCGTACCACTCACTCCACGAATAGTCGGCCTGAATCCCGGCACCACGGACACCTTCCAATTCTGACAATTGCCACTTTAGTTTTAGTCCAGGAAGGATACGGCGCATGTCGTGACTTGACCTAAGATGCCAGAAAATAGCCTGTGATTTTACACCGTAGCTCATGCTCAATTTCTGAGATGTCCAAAATCCGTAGGAGCGGCCCAAGTTCAACCCCGGCTTCCAGCCGTCCAGTTGATGATACCCAGTGAGCCACGGAAATGCCGCAATCAGATAAGCGTCCCTGGGACTTCCCGGTGTTGGATTCATCTGCAGAGTGAACCGATGAGGCGTGAAACCGGAAGAATTATCACGGCGATCTACATCCAAAATCCAGTCGTCTGGATCGAGAGTAATACGCTTCGGTTTTCCGGGAACGGTAAACGTGTAATCGTCTTTCCACGTGTTGATATAATTCGTCCACCTTTCCGGGCGGTAGCTCTCGCCGTTTGCCAGTTCTACCTCCAAGTCCAGCGGATATGCCATGGTTCCTTTGTTGCGAATGGATGCTGTAACCTCAAATTCACCACCCGAAAGACGCTTACTTTTCCAGCCGGTGAGAGCATAATCGGTATATCCTGCTTCGTGCAGCCATGGATCGAAAAACCAGTCCAAATCTTCGCCGGTAGCTTCTTCCATGGCAGTGCGAAATTGCTCTTCGTCAGGATGCTTCAGTTTCCACCGGTCGTAATAATACTGCATTGCGTTAAGAAATCTCTCTTCGCCCAGATACCCTCTCAAGTTGTAAAGCATCATGGCCGGCTTACTGTAAGCATTCTGGCTGTAAACCGAATAACCTGGAGATTTTCGGGATGAGCCCGCGATTGGAGTGTTGTAGCCCCTAGTGACAAAACTGGCCACATCCCACTGGGCACTCTCCACCGACGAATTGCTGGTGAACAGTTTTTGCAGACGCATCAGCTTCCCAAAAAAATCATTTCCCGATCCGCCTCTGCCATCAGGAGGGTATTGGTTCATCATGTACCACCCGGTCTGGAATGTGGTAAATCCTTCATCCAACCACGCCTCTTCATGTTCATTGTTTCCCAAAATTCCGTAAAACCATATGTGGCCTATTTCATGTGCAATAAGCCCCTCTGAAGAACTGCCGTTCATCACCAGCATAGGATATTCCATTCCACCACCCAGCATGGCGTGTGTAATGGTCACTTGAGGATACGGATATGCACCGAATTGAGTTGATAGCCACTCCAGCACTCGTTCTCCTCGCTTTACCACTTCCTTGGTCCAATCTCGTCCTTTCTCAGAATCGTAAAGCACGTGGATGTCTATGCCGTTCCATTCGCCGGATTCGTACAGAAAGTCGGGAGATGTAATCCAGGCGAAGTCGTGGACTTGCTCTGCGTGGAAAGTGACTGAACGTCTGGCCTCTGATTCAGTGGCATTCTCTTCACGGGATTCCAGCCACTCATCAAGTTCAATGGATGTATCCACTGCCGCCATGGACCAGCCGGGATCACCACTGGTCACCACTCCAGTTGCTCCAACGATATAAGCACCGGGGACATCAATTGTTACGTCGTACGTACCAAACTCACCGTAAAATTCTCCGATGGCGTGGAACGGGATATTCTGCCAGCCGTTCTTGTCGTATACCACCATTTTCGGATACCACTGAGCAAAGTCGTATTGATCGTCCTCATATCCCGCTCGGTCGTTGTGTTCCCTTATCTGATGCACCCAATCGAGTTCGAAGGTTAGTGTATCTCCCGGTGTGAGAGGTGACGGCAGTTCAGCTTCCAAAATAGTATCATCGATTTTCACGTCCACCGAAACTGCAATGTTCTTATCCTGAATTACAAAGCGATCAATTCTGATATAACTCGGATTGTCCTCAGAGATTCCGCCATCGTAGTGACCTCGCTGATATTCACGGTATTTGACCGATCCCACCTGGAAGGCGTTGGGATAGAGATGCATGTAGATTCTATCAAGCATATCAGGTGAATTATTCACATAAGTGATATTCGTAGTGCCACTCAATGAGTGTGCGGATGTATCGAGTGAAACTTCCATGCCATAGTGCACCCACTGCTGCCAGTAATCGTCTTCTGCTTGCAAGCTGATTGAGAAGAGCAGTAGAACAATATACCCTATGGTGTTCTTAATTATGTTCATAACAAAAATCCTTTTAGTAGAGTTTAAACTCAGTTAAAGAAGAGATTTAATTGCCTGCTCAAAAAAAGTATCAGGACGATAACCTCTAATTTTCTGAGCTATATCTAATTCACGATCAAGGATGAATGTTGTGGGAATAGCTCTGATTCCTCCATAGTCCTTTTCTACTTTTCCATCAGAAAAGAGTACTGGGAAATTAATGTTATAGTTTTTTGCAAACGGAGCTACTCGATCTTTTGTCCCTCTTCTGTCAGTAGAAATCCCAAGAATAACGAGATCGTCCTTATATTTATTCTGTAATTCTATGAAACCAGGAATTTCTCTTTTACATGGACCACACCAAGTAGCCCAAAAGTTGACGAAAATTATTTTTCCTTCATAATCTGAAAGCGACACTTCCTCACCTTCCAGATCTTTAAGAGTAAAGTTTGGAGCTTGTTGATTTGACTCATCTTTTAAGCTCTTCTGTTTATCTGATTCTACAGATTCTTTCGTAAACTGATTTACTTTTAATTCACTTCCGGAATCAATTACAGGACTACTAGTAACCGTAATACTTTCGGTTTCTTTTGAAGTAGAAGAATTTTCAAAAAAAGTAAAACCAGCAATGACAACTACCATAAGTATTATCGCTGCTGCAACTGCTTTTTTTACATCCACCATATCTTTAATCTCTCCTTTATTAATTCTATCTCTTCCGTTGAAGACAATTCTGCTGAACCATTGAGTCCTCGGTTCAAAAAACGGACAAACTGCTGAAGATTTGGAGTCATCCCGGCAAAGCTGGCAATTTCTTCCTGGCCATCCGATGATAATATTACATAATAAGGTAATGCTACAGTTCCGAAGCGCTGTTCTTCCATCTTTTGCCACTCTTTTGATCTGGGTCCCATGTCGGTAAACAGTTCTATCAAAACAAAATTGTCGAATAATTCGACCACTTCAGGTTCCGTGAACATGTTTGTTTCCATCCATCTGCAATTGGTACACGTAATACCTGTAAAGTTCAAAAATATCGGTTTACCAAGCTCTTCAGCTACTTTTACACCCTCATCATAATCTCTAATCCATCCGTTGTGTGCAGAGGAAACATCCAGTTCGGAAATCGATTCATTGAGAACTGTACCACCTCCACGAGCTCCAAAAGTAGGTGCAGCGACCATTCCTCCTTGGATTTTCGGCGGGAGGTAGGAATCGATAAGCCCATGTATTGGCTGCCCAATGATGCCGCGAGCCATGTAAATCGAAAAGGTTAGCAGGATGATACTGAGAATCAGCCGAGGTACACCAATAGTCTCTAATGGAGTATCGTGAGGCAGGCGGATTTTACCTAAAATATAGAGTCCAGTTAAGAATACAATTACAACCCAAACTGTAAGAACCACAGGCCGTGTAAAGATATTCCACTGCCAGACTAAGTCGGTGTTGCTCAGGAACTTAAACGCAGCTGCAAGTTCCAGAAATCCCATAACGACCTTTACGGAATTAAGCCATCCACCACTTTTTGGCATTCGAGCCATATATTGAGGGAATAGAGCCAGGAAAAAGAACGGCAGAGCGAATGCAGCAGAAAATATGAGCATTCCTAGAGCAGGCCAAAACCAATCACCCTGAACAGCCCTAACGAGCAGTAATCCGACAAACTGGACGGTACAAGTAAATGAAGTGAGTGTAAACGTTAGGGCCATGAAAAGTGTACCTACGTATCCCCCTCTCCCTTCCTGCTTCAGTGTGAACTGGCGAAGTGCCGATGGAAGCTCGATCTCATACATTCCGAAAAGCGAAAGGGCAAAGTAGATGAATAGCCCACCAATGAATAGATTGACCCACGGACTGGCCGCTAACTGATTTGCGCCAGAAGCACCAAGAGTTACCGCAAGAAGAAGACCAAGAACTGTATAAGTAGCAATGATTCCGGCAGAATAGACAGATGCCTGCTTAACCGGATTACGGCCTTCAATCTCTCCCTGCTTGGTAAAATAGGAAATCGTAATGGGTATCATGGGGAAAACACACGGAGTCAGAAGTGCAAGCAGTCCCATGCTGATGGATAGAAGGAAAAACGAACCGAATCCGGTGGAAATTTCAAAATCAAGTTTGGCTGTCTCACTTTTTGGAGGGAGACAAAGAGAGGCGTTACACGCCTGATAAAGAATGGAAGCGTTGAGTGTATTCGATCCGGGAATAATTAAAGGATCAAGTTCAATAGGAGTTTCGAATACTACTATCCCTTCGTGAAAATAAGTATCCTTCTGAAAGCCAGAATCGTATTTTTTTATAGGAGTTGGTTCGCGAGTTTTACCTACAGATTTAATGATTCCTGAGCCGTCCACATCTATGAAGGTAGCAATTGGACCGTCTATCTTCTCGTTGATAGCATAAATGTGCCACCCCTCTTCTAAAGTAACTGTGGTAATGAGTATCAATTGATCACCAGCTGTTACACGATCCTCCGACAACCGAATCTCAACTTTTACAGGTTTTGGGCTTTGAGCAAATGTGCCATTTGTTAATAATAAGATCATTACTAAAACAGTAATTGGCCTCAAGGATTTAAATCGATTGCGACTGATCTTATTTAAGATTTTCTGTTTCATACTTTCTATTCAGGTTTAAATTTCTCATAACTCATAATTGTACCTCTCAGACCACGAATTACCAAACTATTTGTCTTTTTGATGAGTATCTCTCTTTATTCAGTAATTTTCACGCTTCGAGATTCAATTCTCACTGACATTCTAATGGGCTCCAAAGGATTATCTCCATCAGATTGTCGATATTGTGGGTCCTGTTTTTTGGGTGTCTCGGCTGCGACAATCTGATCCGCTACCTCCATCCCGCTGATGACTTTCCCAAATGCGGTATACTTGTTATCAAGCTGAGGTGTGGCAGCTACACAGATGAAGAACTGGCTTCCGGCGCTGTGCGGATCCCGAGAACGGGCCATGGATAACATCCCGCGCTCATGTTGAATGTTGTTGAACTCCGCCGGCAATAACCAACTTTCAGGATTCTCAGCAGCATCTTTCATCAGTGGGGCTTTACTAAAATCCCACACTCCGTAAAACTTACCTGCATGACCTCCCTGACCGTCATTCGAACGATCATCATCCTTGGAATTGGGATCACCACCCTGGATGACAAAGCCGGGGATAACCCGGTGGAATGTAGTACTGTCGAAATATCCATCTTTCGCAAGCAGTTTGAAACTCTCTACGTGCTTCGGAGCCGCTTCAGAATAAAATTCTATCGTCATTTCACCTAAGTCAGTTGTTATTACAGCAAACTCTTCCACAACTTTATAATTTTCTTCACGACCGTTTGACTTGCCACAACTAATCACGGTCAAAACCAAACTTAATCCTATCACTATACTTATGAACCATCTCATTATTTACCTGTCCTCCCTCTGGTTGTAATAGAAATACCTTGTTCGCACAACGGACATTTATCCGCTCTCCAACTTACTGCAGGAAATCTTAAAAGCGCCTCAGTCGGACAACCGAAATCCACGCCGTCTTTTGTTCGATCTACGAGGCAGACCACACCTGCCACTTTCGCTTCATATTGTTCCACTAGCTCAATCAGTTCCTTGACTGAACCTCCTGTTGAAACTATATCTTCCACAATTAGTACTCTATCGCCTTTCCTGAGTTCAAACCCCCGACGGAGTTGGAGGTTCCCATCCACTCTCTCAGCGAATATACCCAAAGTACCCAGTTCTGTCGCTGTAGCATGACTTAAAAGAATTCCGCCAATGGCAGCTCCCAAAACAACATCCACTTCTTCCGGTAGAGCTGCCGCCATTCTCTTTCCCAATTCAGCCACCACTTCTGGCTTCTCCAGAAGACGGAATTTCTCCAGATAGACATCACTGTGGCGCCCGGAAGTAAGCAGAAAGTGTCCGTCCAAAACAGCTCCCGAAGATTTCATAAGTTCCAGTAAATTATCCACTGCTGCTCTCCAAATTCTCGTTGATGCGGTCATTGTATTCTCTTGCCACGGCTGTGATTGCCTTAGAACTTTGATCTCCTGCATACAGAATCGAGCGCGATACATTGATGAGCGCAATGCCATTCGAGTTACCAATCCGGACGCTGGTCTCCAAGTCACCTCCTTGTGCTCCAATACCGGGAATGAGTATGGGCATGTCACCTGACTTTTGGCGAATCGTAGAAAGTTCACTCTCTTGAGTAGCACCCACAACCAGTCCACAATTCCCATTGCTGTTTAGTCTGAGACACATTTCGATTACATTCTCATACAGTGGAGTTCCACCATTTTCCTGTAATTGTAATTCCTCCGCGCTGTTATTAGATGTCAGACAGAGGACAAAAGCCCCTTTTTCTGTATCTTCCAGAAATGGTCCAATGGCATCCGATCCCATGTAGGGAGATACTGTTGCGGCATCAAAGCCAAAGTGTCCAAAGATTGACTTTGCATATTGCCGAGCCGTGTTACCAATATCACCTCTCTTACCATCACAAATTAGAAAATGCTCATCACCGATATATTCGATTATTTCCTCTAGCCACTCAAAACCGGCACTTCCCCACCTCTCGAAAAAAGCCAAGTTCGGTTTGTAAGCAACAGCATATTCCCTGGTAGCATCTACAACCTTTCTAGAGTAATCTACAAGTTCACTTACATCCATGTCAGATTTAGATCTAATTCGGTCAGAATCTATATCAAGTCCGACACAGAGATGGGAATTGTGACTGTGAATAGACCGGTTTAGTGTCTCGATGAAGTTCATTTTAGCTGAGAAAATTACAGTCAAGTACACTGTCATGCAATTGAAACCAACTACCGCAATAAATGACACTATTTTACAAGAAAGAAATTGACTGATACATCTCTCTATGACTATTCTAAGGCAAGTGAATGTTGGGTATCTAAGACAAATTCGAGCAATAAATGGCTGAACATAAAAAACCGGAACAGATGACACTGGAGATCGCTGAGACGTCGCGGTCCCGTGTCATTGCATCTTCTTCACTTAACTTCCGGATCGAATTGATGGAACACGTGGGTGTAGAAGATATTCCACAGCTTATTCTTATTTCCCAACATCTTGAAGAAGAATTCCACGAGTCGGTCCGATTTACCAAGTCGAGCATACGAAAATACTTCAATTATCCTCAAACTCTCCCCTTCATCGCCCGGCACCACGGCGAGATCATAGGCTTTATCATCGGTGTGCCGCTGGAATATTTCTCAAACGACCCGTCATTCCAATGCGATGAGAACATTAGTGAAAAGAATACACTTTATACTTATGCATTTGTGGTTATGTCAAAGTATAAAGGAAACGGCTATGCCAAAACGCTTAAACGAGTCTATTTGAGCTGGGCGAAAAAGAAAGGCTTCAAGTATGTGACAGGGCATGTAAAGGAAGGTATTTCAAAGCGGTTCACCGGTGATATTCGCATTTTGGCTCGGTTTGAGAATTGGCATGGTACAGGAAAAACCTTCGAATATTATCGCCGGTCTCTTGTACCTCATGGTCACGATAGGATAGTGGGAAAAGACCCACCGCTGGTTTCCAAGATTTAGACTTTACTCTACTTCACCCGAATGCTTCAAAAACGGTATCCTCGGCCGGACGAATGTAATCACTGCCGGTAGGAAGAAGAGATCTCCCAATAGTGCTCCTAAAAGTGTAATTGCTGACAGAAGTCCAAAATCGCGGCTGGGTGAGAAGTTGGACGTCACAAGCACGAGAAATCCCGAAATCAGGATCATACTAGTAGAGATGATAGCTTTTCCAGTAGTAAAAAGTGTCTTCTCATTAGCAAGGCGATATTTTCCATGACTTGCGAATAGTTCCTGCCTAAAGCGAGCTAGAAAGTGTATTGTATCATCCACAGCTATTCCGAAGGCGACAGCAAAGGTCATGGCCGTCGTGGGTCTAAGTTTGATGTGAAAAAGTCCCATGACTCCCGCAATGAGTAACAGCGGAATAATATTGGGAATCATGGAGACGAGGGCGAGTTTCGTGGAACGGAACAATATTAGCATGGAGATAAAGATCACCACAAAGGCAATCATGAAACTGTAAACCAGATTCCGAACAAGATATTGATTGGTCTTCAGCGCCATGAGCGTCGTACCGGTGAGTGTAACGGAGAGACTATCGCCCAAGTTTTCACCTGCCCAAATCTGAATCTCATCAGTTATTTCCCTAGCTCTTTCGGAATCAATATCCTGTATGCGAGCGGAGATTCGAGCCCGTGAAAAATAGTTCTCAAAGCTGGTATCGATCAGACCGGCAAAAATGGAATCAGGTTCTCCGGCGGAGATGAGGATCTGCTCGATCTCAGCACGGGTATCCGGGAGAACATAGTACGCCGAATCGCCATCGTGCCACGAACGGTTCATCTCCCGAAAATAGTCTGCATATGATACACTTTTGCCAATCTCAGGAATGGTACCCATGAACGATTGAAGTTTTTCCACCTGAGCCATCACTTTCGGATTAAACATTGCAGACTCTGCGATCTCATCACCTCTTCTTACTTCCACTATAGCTTCAAGCGGCAGTACGCTCCCCATGTGGTCTTCCATATACATCATGTCATCGTATAATTCGTTACCAGGATCAAGGTCTTCCATGAGCCGGGAATCGTTGTCAACCTTCGTTGCAAAAAGAATACACGCTAAGACGATTCCTACAGATATTGTCAGTATAGGAAACTGGTGAGTATTGTTGATATTGACGATTCTCTGTAGCAAGCGATGGCGAAAGCTCGTCCTGTGCAGCTGAATGATTTTATCCTGCTTAGGACGGCGAAGCAGTATAAGAGTGGAAGGTATAAACATAATAGACGTAATGAAGGCGATAACTACACCGATGGCAACGATGAGACCAAATTCCCTCATAATGGCGATATTCGTCACAAGGAGCGACAGAAATCCCACAGCAGTCGTGAAACTGGTGAGGAAAATAGCGGCGCCGATCTTCTTGATGGTGTGCTCCACTGCAGTCACCTTATCTTCGTTATAAGCCAGCTCTTCGTGGTATTTTACAATAATATGGATGGAATCAGCGATGCCTACAATCAGCACGAGGGTCGGCACGATATAAGTCATAATATTCATCTGGAATCCAAGCAGAGTCATGATTCCCATGGTCCAGATATCAGCGATCAGTACCGCGACAAGAGGCAGCAGGATTCCCCGAAGAGATCGAAACAGTAGGAAAAGTACTAAAATATTTATGAGGATTATCGGGGCAATGAAACCAATCATGTCATCCAGCATGTAGAGAACGTATTTCGTCCGCAGCACGGGGATTCCAGCTTCCCGCCACATCCAAGGAACAGTCTGCTCAATGTCTGTCACTTCTTCCAGGATTCGCTCCCGCTCCTCATGAGAATTGTACTCGTCAGAAACCTGCAAAATGACAGCAGCTATTTGTGCATCCTCAGAAATAAGATTTTGCAATAAAAGCGGTGTATTTAGTATGCGTGCCTTACCGGCGATTAAACTGTCGTCATCTTCAGAGATCGTACTGAAGATAGTTTCTGCAGACAAGTCTGCATGCGACAAAACCTGCACGTTCGTTAAAGAGAGAACCGAATCCACGCCCTCAATTTTCTGGAAATGGGCTGTGAGATTCTGCGTCCTCTGCAAGTTCACTCGTGAAAAGGGATCATCGCATTCGTAAACAAGATAAATGAGATTATCCTCACGTCCGAAATCTTCCCGAAACTGAAAATATTCGTCTACTTCGGGGTCATTCCGAGCAAACAAATTTTCAATGGTGAAATCAAACTGAAGCCCGGCAGAGATTCCTGCGAAGATTAAGGTAATTAAAAAAAGAAATGTCAGAACAGTTTTGGGGTGATCAATCTGCCATCTGATAAGTCTGTTAAGTCCTTGTTTCATTTCGCTGTTATTTTGGGATGTTGCACTATGCAAGCATAATTGATTATTTCGTGGCGCGAAGTTACTCCTATAAATTGGGATGTACCAAATGAAGATGGTGTAAAACCTCGCCTTGTGTCTGAAGTTCTATAGAGTTAAACTGACTTACAGGGAATGCAGAAAAGAATTTTCAATTTAGTTGCGATTCTGATTCTCTTCCTGTCCAACTGCAATTCGAGTCAGGAAGAACAGGTGAAGACTGTCACTTCTGACAGCAAAATCCAACCAACTGAAAGAGTCAATTCAGATAAAAATTCCAACATTAAGCAAAATAATAATTTCCAAATAAAGGAATCCGCAATGAACCGACTGGCTTTCGAAAAGAGTCCGTATCTCCTTCAGCACGCCAACAATCCTGTTGATTGGTATCCGTGGAGTGAGGAGGCATTTGAAGCTGCCCGGAAGCAGGATAAACCTATTTTCCTCTCCATCGGCTATTCCACCTGCCACTGGTGCCATGTCATGGAACACGAATCATTTGAGGACGATGAAGTAGCCGCCCTGATGAACGAGTATTTCATCTGCATCAAGGTTGACCGGGAAGAGCGGCCTGATATTGACAACATCTACATGACAGTCTGCCAGATGATGACCGGTAGCGGCGGCTGGCCGCTAACCATCATTATGACACCGGACAAGAAGCCGTTTTTCGCCGGAACGTATTTCCCCAAAGAGAGTCTTCCGGGACGAACAGGCATGCTAGACCTTATCCCTAAAATTGCCGAAGCGTGGCAGACACATCGTCCAGAAATTATGGAATCGTCAGAGAAAATCACCGATCGTCTGCAGGCCTCATTCGCTCCACGAGGAACAGAATTACTTGGTGACCAGACACTTGAAAAAGCGTACTCAGATTTCCTCCAGCGTTTCGATCATACCTACGGTGGATTTAAAGGCCAACGTAAATTTCCAATGGCTCACAATCTCATTTTTCTCCTTCGTTACTGGAAGAGAACCGGCGATAAGTCGGCGCTGGAGATAGTAGAAAAAACGCTGCAGGCCATGCGGAAAGGTGGTATCTATGATCACGTAGGATTGGGCTTCCACCGCTACTCAACCGACCCTAAGTGGTTCCTCCCTCATTTCGAGAAAATGCTATACGACCAGGCTATCAATGCCATGGCATATCTGGAGGCATACCAGGCCACCGGCAAAGAGCAGTACGCCCGAACTGCCCGGGAAATTTTCTCTTATGTCCTGCGGGATATGACTTCCCCGGAAGGTGGTTTCTATTCCGCCGAGGATGCCGACAGCGAAGGCGAAGAAGGTAAGTTTTACCTCTGGACTAAAGAAGAGGTTAAGGAAATTCTGGGTGAACAGGACGGAACACTATTCGCCGAAGTATACAACTTGAAAGAAGAGGGCAACTTTCGTGAAGAATCTACGGGTCATTCCACTAACAGAAACATCCCATACTTGACAACATCCACTATCCAACTGGCGAAACGGTACAACCTCACTGAAGAATTATTTCTTGCCAAAATTGAATCGTTGCGACAGAAGCTGTTTGAAGTCCGAGAACAGCGCATTCATCCGCTGAAAGATGATAAAATTCTCACCGATTGGAACGGCCTGATGATCACCGCCTTCGCGAAAGGGGCTCAGGTCCTGGGTGATGAACATTACGCTGAAGCCGCCAAGAACGCCGCTGATTTTGTACTGTCTACTTTACGTCAGCCGGATGGGCAATTGCTGAAGCGGTACCGCGAAGGGGTCGCTGCCCTCCCAGCGCATTTGGAGGACTACGCTTTTATGATTTGGGGACTGTTGGAACTTTACCAGACGACGTTTGAGATCGACTATCTGAAGCATGCCATTGACCTAAACCAAACTATGCTAGACCTTTTCTGGGACGAGAATAGCGGCGGGTTCTTCTTCACGGCTGACGACGGCGAGAAGCTTATCGTACGCACCAAGGAGATATTCGACGGCGCCATCCCCTCCGGTAATTCCGTGGCAGCCCTGGACCTCCTCCTTATCGGTCGTATCACCGGTAATGCCGAACTGGAGAAGAAAGCTGCAACTGTAGGAAAGGTCTTTTCAGCTCAGGTAAATAGGTCCCCCATGGGTTATACACAGCTACTCCTTGCTACCGAATTCGCCATGGGACCAGCTTACGAAATTGTCATCGTGGGCGATCCCGGGAGTACAGACACTCAGGTGATGACGCAACTGGTGCAGCGTCAGTATGTCCCCAACCGGGTGCTGCTGTTGAAGTCTGCCGGTGCGGACGGCGAAAAGCTAGCCAAACTGGCGCCATTTACAGAAACTCAGTACGCCATTGACGGCAAAGCGACGGCATTCGTCTGCCAGAACTACGCCTGCAAGGCGCCGACTACTGAACTGGAAGCTGTGGAGAAGGCGTTGAAATAGCAAAAGCTGTTAGAGAATCAGGAGTGAATTGTGGGTTGGACCTAAATGGAACGAAGGAATATTGTTTTCTTTACCTTTTTCTACAATTAAACCATTCATCTGTTCAACTTCAGATTTCCGTTGTTTATAGACATCTTGAGCCATTGATTTTGCCGATAAAATATTTAGCTTGCTTTTATTTTGTCACTTCACCTTGAGCATGTTTAGAGTAGTTTTCCTGTACAATCAATATCTGAATAGGTAAGTTCGTTGGTAAGATAGCCACAAGATATGGATGAATTTCTAGAAGCAGCAATTGAGGAAGCTAAAAAGGGACTGGCCGAGGGTGGCATACCCATCGGTTCGGTGCTAGTAATCGACGGAGAAATCATCAGCCGGGGACACAATCAGCGTGTACAAAAGGGAAGTTCAATACTCCACGCCGAAATAGATTGCATGGAGAATGCCGGTCGTCTTAAAGCATCCGATTATCGTCGTGCGACTTTGTATTCGACACTGTCTCCTTGTGATATGTGCAGCGGAACTGTACTACTGTACGGGATTCCTAACATCGTAATTGGTGAGAACCGAACATTTCGGGGACCGGAAAATTATGTTCAATCTCGAGGAGTTAAGATATTGGTTAATGATAATCGAGAATGTCGACTCCTCATGGAGAAGTTCATCAACGATCATCCAGAACTTTGGAATGAGGATATTGGTGAAAACTTTTAACGATTAACTGTTTACAAAGACCTAAATTGTATGTAATATTCCTATAATCGCTTATTGACATTCCCCCGGTTGGTGCAGGCATTTTTTGGAACCTACAACTAATACAAAATGGGAACTGTACTCCGGGTGCTGAAAACAGGCCTTTTCTCCCGATTCATCGGGAGGGTCAAGGAAGTTTGATCCATCCGGGAGGTACCCACCGTGATGAAAATCGCGTTCCAATAAAGCCCATCAGCCGGGGGATCTTTTTAAAAATTAACGTTTCGTCAGCGTGAAAAAATTATCCTGAGCTGCTTCTCAAACGCTTCCCGCCCGTCAGTATCAAAAAGTACAAAATTCACCTGCTCCAATACTTTCGCAGAAGCAAGATAGTCTACCGTCTCCCCCATCATGATTTTGGCACAGTGGTGGATTTCGAAGCCGCCTACGCCTGTCCCGATAGCCGGAAAAGCCAACGATCGAATGCTATTCTCCTCCGCTAACTCCAGACATCGGACAGTCACTTTACGCAGGATATCCTCGCTAGTGTGAAGATCTTGCCCCATGCCGGCAGCGTGAATGACATATCTTGCTGGAAGTTCACCGCCAGTTGTGATCACAGCATCACCAATCTCTATAGGTCCTTGAGCGACAGCTTCATCCTCGATAAGTTGTCCACCTTTCCGCTTGATGGCTCCCGCCACTCCGGCTCCCATCCAGAGGTAGTTGTTAGCGGCATTAACGATAGCGTCAGTCGCTTGAGCGGCAATGTCGCCTTGCATGATCGCCAGTTTGGCCCGGCCAATGTTCAATTCCATCTTACTCTTTCCCACCATTTCTGCTCGCCAGCGCTTTGAGTTGTTCCACAATCACTTTCGCTCCCCGAATGGTAAGATAGACACCGTCGTCTTCATAGCTTGACTCTAACACATCTGCTTTTTCAAAAACTGTGGCAATCTCCTTTCCTCGACCTGGATCAAATACAACTTTTGCAGTTTGAAACGTCTTTTTCATTTGCTTTAGAATGGCACTCTGAAGAACGTCAAGACGGAGGTGATTCAGAGCAGAAATGAAAACTGCTTCCGGAAATCGCTCCTTCAACCCTCGAAGTTCCGTTTCCTCCATAAGATCAACTTTATTAACAACCAATAAAATCTCCTGATTGCGAGCGCCAATTTCACTTAGAACTTCTCTGACAGTCTGCAACTGCTCATCCAACAAATGTGAACTTCCGTCCAGCAAAAGAAGCAGAAGATCTGCTTCCAGTACTTCCAAAAGAGTAGAGCGAAAAGACGCTACCAGAGCATGAGGTAATTTCCGTATGAATCCGACTGAATCACTTAGAAGAATATGATGATGATCATCGATATCCAAAGTTCGTATAGTGGTATCCAACGTGGCGAAAAGCTGATCCTGTACGAACACATTTGCGCCAGTGAGAGAGTTCATGAGTGTTGATTTTCCTGCGTTTGTATACCCCACCAGAGCGACTCGGTACAATTCCTTTCGGCGCTTTGACTGTGTCGCCCGCTCAATATCTATTTTCTTCAGATCTTTCCTCAATTTGGCTATACGATCCCGTATAATTCGACGATCCACCTCAATCTGAGTTTCGCCGGCGCCGGCTCGAGTTCCGATACCGCCCATTTGCCTCTCCAAGTGAGTCCAGAGGCGGGTAAGGCGAGGCAAAAGGTATTGCAATTGCGCCAGTTCCACTTGCGTTTTCGATTCCCGAGTCTTAGCGTGTCGCTGAAAAATATCGAGGATGATGCCTGTCCTATCCATCACTTTGATGGATTCTGCCAGCTTAAGAAAATTGCGGATTTGCGATGGCGAAAGTTCGTCATCGAAAATGATAAGCTGCACATCCAGCTCCTGAGCCTGCTGAACAATCTGCTGAGCTTTACCTTTGCCGATAAAATAAGTTGGATTTATCCTATCTCGCTGCTGTATGTATCTACCTACAACTTCCGCGCCAGCGGTCTGAGCGAGAAGTGTCAGCTCATCGAGATGTTCTTCCATGAGCGCTTTGGTCATCCCTGGTAAAATAACCCCTACCAGAACTGCCTTTTCCTGGGCGACAGATTCTCTCTCAATCATCTGGCTTTTCCTTTCTCACTCGACCAATCCAAGTCTCCGCCAGCAGCGCAGCAGCTGCCGCTATGATAAAAAGAAACCATAATTCTGTTCCACGCCTAGCTTCCGTTACGGCAGTAACTATATCCTCTTCAGGAGTTATAACGCGCCCACCTGGGAACAATTTGTCAAGTTCTCCAACTGGAAGTCTTCTTAATGGATCTTCAGACTCAAGAATATTAGCTACAAACGACATCACTTGTTTTCCGTCTGATAGCAGGCGATAAATACCAGGTTCATTCAAATCATCAATTATTACGCTCTCATTTCGATAATTAGGAATCAGAAATAACCGATCACCAGACGGTTTGACCATTTCTATTTCCGTTGAGAGGTACTCTTCTTCCAGAGGTAGCTGGACATTCTCTCCCACAACAAACATGAACAATGCATCATCTGCAGCCACCAAAGCAACCAGCAGACGGTGCAGAAGAGGCAAAAAGAGTCCTGAAGTGGGCAGTGACGACCACTTCATTGTAAGCGGAATTGAAAAGACAAATGTATTATTTTTCTCAGAGTGAAGAAGTAGCGGAGAATCGTTTGACATAGTGAGTATAGCTTTACTTTCCTTTTCTGGAACAATCTTCAGCGAGCTATAAATTTCAGGCATCGTACGGTCTAAATCTCGGATTGAGAGCCCCTCAATTATTGGATGAAGATTATTTCTTGCTTCAATAGAATAAAAACTACCTTCAGCTACAGAATCGACAACATCGATTTCTTTAAGACCTAATTGATTTAGTAATTGATTTCCTTCGTATTTGCTTTTTTCGCCTAAAAAGGCAAGGATGCCTCCACCTAATTCCTGAAACTCAGCAATCTGTTCAGCAACGAACATATTAATCGGCTCAGGATCCATCAAAATTAGGATATCTGCATCCGACAATTGAAGCATAGAGATTTGGGTAAGATTATGACGGCTATGCTGTATAAATACAGAATCACTGTTCATTGCGTCTAACGCCATCTCCATAAGTGATATTTGTTCATCCGAACTACCAGAAATAATACAATTAATTTTTTCAGGTACAGAAAATCTAAAATATCGCTTATTATCGTATCTGTAATGATCTGTCGGAATAATGATAGTTCCCTCTACAATCTCACTCCGAGATGGGTAAGCCTGAAAAATGAATTCTTTCAACTTTCCGGCCGAAATGTCTGAAACAGCATGTCCTACGGGAGTATCCCCAAAGTAAAGCTCGACAGGTGTATCTTTCAGATTTCCATCGCCTTGATTTTCTATGGAACATTGAATTTCCACAAGTTGTCCGACAACCCTTAATTCAGTCAGAACTTCACTTTCCTTGATGCTCAGGTTATCACCTGCTTTATCTGATGGAAATAGAAAAACATGCCAATTAGAAGATGTGCTTTGTCCCACTTCACGGAATTGCCAATCAGCCGGAGTTGTAGATGGAAGATCACTGAACAGGTAGAACTCACGATTGGCGAAAATATCACCCCCTTCTGCTTCCCAGGCAGACCTTACAAGGATCGAATCTATGGCGTTCCATAAGTTATCGTCGTCGGCAGATTCGTGGATGGACTCCAGATGACCGGCTGCCACATCAACAGAATGAAACTTGCCAGAGAATATTCTCTTCAATGGATTTGTTTGCCAAAGTTGAAGATGCATCTCATCTTCTACTGTTTGCAAAATTTCTTTCACTTTCTCTTTAGCCATAGTCAATAAAAGTTTATCGTCTGCATTAGATGCACTCATAGAGGCTGAATTATCAATCAGAAAAATCATTTGAGTGGACTGACTGTTCCCCACAGGAAAATATCCGGTTTTCACAGGACGAGCAAATGACAAGACAATAAGGATTATAGCTAATGTCCGAAGAAGAAGCAAAATCAACTGCCGAATTTTCAGCCGTCGAATTGTTTCGTGCTCTAATTCTTTGATAAATTGAATGGAGCTGAAATCCACCGTTTGAGTTCGACGAATACTGAAAAGATGAATTAACAGGGGAATGGCTGCGGCAATCAATCCCCATAAAACTGAAGGGACCAGAAAACTCAAGTAAAAAGCCTCATGAGAGAAAGAGTTATGCCTGCTGACATGGGAATAAGGAGATTATCATTTACCGGCGAGGGGATCAACTCCACTAAAGTCGTAAACACAGCAGCAGCAACTGCCTCGGTACGAGGAATTCCCGGAACCAACAATGCTAAAGCGATTGCAATTACAAGAAAGGTAACCGTACCTTGGACTGACTTTCCCAGAAGTGAAATGCTCCCCCACTTTCTCCCTACGAGTGCGGCAGTAGAATCAGACAGAGAAAGTACAAGCATGGCAAAGATAGCCACCTCTTTTTCAAATATTAGGATAGCGATAAATGCTCCCAAAAAAGAAAAAGTAGCAGCGGTAAATTTCTCAGATTCCTCATCTCGAACAATTTTTCTGAAAATCACTTCGTAAATACGAGTAAAAAATGGTACATACATCCTGAGGATTTCCAGTAAAATCATAATTAGAACAACTGTACCCAACAGAAAGAGCATTTCTACTCTAGTAAAAAAATACATATAACTTAGAGGAAAAATTGCTGATCCATAATGGATCAATTTTCGGACAATTTCATGCTTGTATTCCAAAAAATTCGTCCTAATCAGTCAACCTGTTTCGCAGGTCGGTCATATCAATAAAACTTAATGTCAAATCAATCGGTAAAGGTTTTCTAAGTACCGTCCCGGGTTCGACACTCTGCCTTAGAACCGTATTGGGTATTTTATCCTCATCTTGTTCACGACTGATTTTTCCGACTCTAAGCCCTTCCTTCGCCAATTCCTCTTTAGCTTCCGCCAGTGTAATTCCAATCAAATTGGGTACTTCAAAAAAATCTGGCGGTCGGCCTAAACTCACTCCAAGTTTAACACCACTCCCTTTTCGCAAGAGATTACCTGAACTGGGGTTCTGCCAGCGTACAACATCCAATGGTACTCGAGTGTCATAATCTTTAAGTAGAGTATCCATATGCAGCCCGATTTCATCTATCTTCAATTGAGCGTGACGTAGAGATTGACCTACTAACTTAGGTACTTTGACCATCTTTTCCTCTTTAGCCACAGTCAAACGCACTTTACGTCCTGGCTTTACTTTTCGCCCAGCTCTAGGATATTGATCTAATATAGTCTCAGGAGGATATTTACTGGTGTACTTAACAAATTCCACTACAGCTTTAAGATCATATTTATTCAACTCCTTGCTCGCCTCTTCAAATGTCATCATTGGCCCAGATTTAGTGGTCTGTCCACTCACATCGGGTAATGATATAACACGACTGCTTGCTACATACATTGGCATTATTATTTTGTCGAATGCAATAAATGCTATGCCTGCAATTATCAAAAAAGCCCCTGTAATTCTGAAAATAGTTCTAATCAACATTTTTGCAAAATAACTCCAAAGACTCCATCCATACCATCACGGGGGGGGAAAGTCGAAACAGCTCCACGATCATCTATGAAAGGAAGCAACTCAGTTTTTTGAGGCTCCACGATCTCGAAGTCATTTCGTATTTCCAGAAACATATCAATCACATCCCAATTTTCTTCAGATTCCATTGAACATGTAGAGTAGATAATTCGACCATTAGATGCTACAAAATTCGTCATATGACGAAGAATTTCCAATTGCAACAGTTGCATTTCCTGCAGATTCTCCAGTGAGCTTCGCCAGCGGAGATCAGCACGTTTAGACATAACCCCAGTACCCGTGCATGGTGCATCAATGAGAATTACATCACTTACTGGGTAGTCATCTTTTGTAGCATTCTTGATATTCACTGTTACATGCGATATTCTTAGGCGTTCTAATGTTTCACGTACTTTTTCAACTCTTACTTCATCGCTATCTGACGCCAGGATAGAAACACTTTTTTCAAGATTTACCGCAAGAGCAGCAGTTTTCCCACCAGGAGCACAACAGACGTCTAATACCGTATCTTCAGAGCTAGCTTCTACCAATAATGTAATCAAAACTGCCGAAGTATCCTGTACGATGAACCAACCTTTTCTATAACCTTCACTCTGCAAAATTGGTGATAGAGAATCCACATGATATAAATTATTCATGACTGGACTCTTTCTCAAATTGACACCCAAACTCGTCACTTCTTCTTCCCACTGAAGCGTATGAACTTGTTCAGGATTCCTCCAAACTGTGAAAGATGGTATCTGATTATTCCACTGGCAAAGCTCGAGAGTATCTTCGAATCCATACCGTTTTAGCCACCGCTCAACTAACCATTGAGGATGAGACGTAGATTCTGCTAATTTTGCCGGGTTATTATTTTGCTTTACAACTCCGGGTTCATGACTGTCTACCTTTAACACTTTTCGAAGTATTGCATTTGTAAGCCCTGTAGCTTTTTCGCTCGATAGATGTCGTGTGAGTTTTACTGCTTCATTTACAACTGCATAGTCAGGTACCTGGTTCCGGAATATTAATTCATAAACACCCATTCGCAAAATATTCTTCAAAATATGTTCAACTTTCGAATATTTTCCTTGGTAAATGGAATCGATAACTCCATCAAGATAACCTCGCCAACGAGTAATTTCCTGAACCAAGTATGTAATTTCCTCGGGATGTGATATTCTTATTTTTCCACCAAAATAGCGAGAGGTTACAGCAGATAATCTATCTCCTGTTCGATCGAATTCCGTCAGCATTCTGACGGCATGAAAACGAGCGTCATCTTTCTGAGTCAAAACAATCACCAGCGGTTAACTTAGAACCAGCAAGATATTTCCGAGCAGACATTTTCTTTTTACCTTCAACCTGAACTTCCAGTACCTGAAGTGAACCGGAACCGCAAGAGACCTGGAAAGAGTTTTTGTTTGCTGAAATTATCATCCCGGGAGATGTTCCAGTAGATAGTCCAGTTCGACTCCTGCAAATCTTCAATCTTTTACCTCTCATTACTGTATGTGCACCGGGTTTAGGTGTTAGAGCCCTGATCAGGTTGTGTATTTCAAATGTCGACTTACTCCAGTCTATAACTCTCATCCTGGGGTTAATTTTGGGGGCTTTTGTAGCGAGTGAATTATCCTGCTGACTTGATTCTATCTCACCACTTTCCAATCGATCCACGGTTTCCTTTAACAATTGAGCACCTACATAAGACATTCTCTCGGATAATACTCCACAGTTGTCGCTCGGATAGATCACCACTTCCTTTTTTAACAAAACATCACCGGTATCAACAGACGGTTTAAGTTGGAAGGTCGTCAGTCCTGTTAACGAATCTCCGTTGAGTAATGCCCGCTGGATAGGTGCTGCACCACGGTATTTCGGTAAAATCGAGCCGTGCAGATTAACGCAGCCAATTTTGGGGATTTTTAAAAGTCGTTCTGGTAAAATTCTAAATGCTACTACAATAAAGAGATCTGCTGAAAATTCTGATAGTAGAGCAGTGAGATTATCATCCTTGAGGTTTTCTGCAGGCACAATCGGTATACCTAAATCTTCTGCACATTTTGCTACAGGTGTAGAAAGAGGATTACGTCCTCGACCCTGCGGTTTATCCGGATTTGTTACAACTGCTGCAATCTCGTGAGATGAAGAAGAGAGCACAGTAAGAGAAGGAACCGAAAATGTCGGATTCCCCATAAATATTATGCGCATGGCGCGTCCGTTTACAGTACTATTCCTCTGGAAAACTGTTCTTGTGTTTCTTCTTTTTGACGATTTGTTAGTTTCTGAAGACGGTTCTTATACTGTTGAAATTGAAGTGGTGAAAGATAGTCAATCATCATTACACCATTCAGATGATCAATTTCATGCTGGAGAACTCGTGCCATGAGACCACCGAATTCGGATTCGATTTGTTTGCCTGTCTGATCTTGATACTTTAAAACTATCTCTTCAGGTCGAGTAACATCAAACCTGATTTCAGGTAAACTTAAACATCCTTCTTCAATTACACTTTCACCATTAAAATCTATGATTTCAACATTTGCAAATACCATAGATTCATCCCACTCTTCAGTATGAGATATATCTACCACCAAGAGGTTTAAATCGATACCGATTTGATTTGCTGCAAGACCGATACCCTCTTCTTCGTACATAGTATCAAACATATCTTGAATTAAATCCTCGATGCACGAGAAATCAGAAACCGGCTTAGTAAGCTTACTCAGGATCGGATCTCCATATTTTATAATGGGTCGTACCATCAGCTCTCATTTCTCTCCTTCTTAACCACATCTGAAATTGAAGATCTGGTAACTTCCAGTGTTGTCCCTTTTCCAACATTTAATAGGATGACTGTTTCTTTTTCCTTAAATCCAGCAATAGTTCCCCGTATTCCCCCAACAGTAATAACACGATCTCCTTTTTTCAAAGTTTCCAGCATTAACTTTTTCTGTTTCTGTTGTTTCATCTGTGGGCGCATCATAAAGAAATAGATGACAACAAAAATCAAGATGAAAGGTAAGAACCCACCTATAGCTGAGCCTGCTCCCCCATTTCCTTGTGCAAATAGAATATCCAATGTTACTCCTCCAATTAATTAAGTGAAAAATTACTTCCTCGACCGAGGAAAAACAAGTTAAAGGACTGGTAATATCAACTGTAAGTTATTTTCATTTAAGGACTAAGACCTTTACTAAAGGAAGAATGCAGTGAATATTGAAGAAATAAAACTAGAGCTAAAAGAACACGGAACTAACAACAGACAAGACGATGTTAAACTAAATACCAATGAATCAATCTTACAAATTGAACACCGCCAAGCTCGAGAATTTATAGGCGAATGGATTTACAGCAGGCATGGAAGTATAGGTGCTGGAGAAATCTAAAATTCCCGGATTATTTTTATTATCTAATATTTAATACTCTACATAAAATAACTGAACCCGACCTATCTTGACACTAAGCCAAGATTAAATCGGGTCCAAAGAGACATCCCCCCATTAAAAGTGAGGTGATGTATTATTTTATGCTGTGCTTATTTACTAACTTTTGTAAACAAGCAGGAAGAGGAGTAACGCAATCAGCCCTACAATACCTTCTGAGGCAAAACTGCTCACTATCTCCCCCACATTGTTCACGACACCTGTAGTTCCTGGAAATAGAATGTCGATCACAACGAACAGTAGGATAAGAGCGATGCCGAATTCAAAAATGTCCTTCAACCATCCGCTCGTTGTCCTTAGAGTATCTCTGAGTGTAGCCATTCGATTAGATCTCCTGATTCGATTGGTAGGTGAGTATCCCCCAACCCCTATTCAAGAAATAACACCCGAACAGGGAAGAAAATTACAGGTAATAATCCGCCCCCTCAAACTTGAGGGGACGAACTTTCCCTTATGAATCCCGCCTACTACCGGTAAATGGATAGGAATACGATGAAGGTAATGAGGCCAACGAGACCTTCACTCGTGAACTCTGACACGAGATCTGCAACGTTACCAACAATACCTGTCGTACCTGGGAATAGGATATCTACAATCAGGAACACCAATGCTAGGGCTAGACCCAGATTAACGATATCACCGGCCCAGCTCGTTATGGTGGAAAATGTATCCTTTAATGTAGCCATTATGAACCCTCCTACTTGGTTAGTGACTTACTATTGTCTTTACCTGTTACCAACTCTAAGCTAGCACCCCAAATGAAGTAGAAAAACCTGCTTCTTTCATTTGAGTCACAGGACTAGACACGAAGATAAATCTTGTGTGGATTATATTAGTTATTTCTGATCGCTCCGAGATCATAACTTCAGTAATTAAGGCAATGCTAAGCACTTCTTGAATAAATGTCAAGAAAAAATTGAAAATGACTTATAATACTTTTTCTTGTTATTTCGGGTTTTCTCGAGGAGAAATAGGCTTTTATACAGGGTAAATAAAAATTTGTTTAAATGTTAAATTTTCGGAGTCTTAGTGAATTTATTACCACAGACAGCGAACTAGCTGCCATTGCTGCAGAGGCAAACATTGGATCAAGTAGAACACCAAAAAAGGGAAATAGAACCCCAGCAGCTACCGGTATTCCTATGGAATTATATACAAATGCGAAGAAGAGATTCTGGTGTATAGTTTTTACAGTTCTATGGCTCAATGATATAGCCGATCTGACTCCGCTCAAGTCACCACTGATTAATGTAACATCAGACGCCTCCATTGCGATATCAGTACCTGTTCCAAGGGCGATCCCCACATCTGCCTGAACCAAAGATGGAGCATCGTTTATCCCGTCTCCTACCATTGCTACTTTGTTTCCTTCCTTTTGTAAACTTTGTATTTCAGCAGCCTTATCTTCAGGTAAAACACCTGAAATCACCCTATCTATTCCAACTTGTTCTCCAATAGCCTGTCCTGTCTCTGCTGTATCACCTGTCATCATAAATGTTTTGATGCCACTCTGATGTAACAGTGATATTTCATCAACCGCGGTTTCCTTCACAGAATCAGCAACAGCTAGAACACCAATTATTCTTTTATCAATTGCAGTCAAGATAGCTGTTTGGCCTTGCTTTGTAATCTGATCTACTTCTTGACTGACCTGATCTATATCGATACCGACCTGCTTCATTAGCCTTGGGCTTCCAACTATCACATGTTTCCCCTCAACTTCAGCTTCAGCACCATGTCCGGGTTGTGCTTTAAACCCAGATACTGACGGTAAAACTAAGTTAAAATCCTTAACTCTCTCTAAAATTGCCTTTGCTAACGGATGCTCAGAGAGCTTTTCGACACTACCGGTAAACTGGAGAATTTCTTCTTCAGTATGACCATCGTAGGGTACAACTGCCACTACTGATGGCTTTCCTACTGTGAGAGTACCGGTTTTATCAAATACCACTGTATTGACATTATGAATTGTCTCCAATACTTCACCACTACGGATAAGAATGCCCATTTCCGCTCCCCGGCCAGTTCCAACCATAATGGCTGTCGGGGTTGCTAATCCCAAGGCACAAGGGCAGGCTATTATGAGTACAGAGATAGCATTAAGCAATGCAAAAGGAAGAGATTCTGAAATGAACCAAATGGTAAAAGTCAGAACTGCAATCATGATAACAGTCGGAACAAAATAGCTGGCAATCTTGTCAGCCAATCGCTGAATGGGAGCTTTGGATCCCTGTGCCTCCCGGACAAGTCGAACAATCTGTGCTAAAACAGTCTTGGTTCCTACTTTTCGTGCCT
>Ga0208641_1000403_pt1 | contig 27406 bp, 28 predicted proteins | sample ETN02SmetaG_2_FD_185789 | JGI IMG/M metagenome (GOLD analysis project Ga0208641, IMG submission 185789) | Marine microbial and viral communities from oxygen minimum zone, Eastern Pacific Ocean - ETNP2014F10-02SV253 (SPAdes) (version 2) | ecosystem: Environmental > Aquatic > Marine > Oceanic ... | reverse complement strand
CCATGGATGGAGTATCTAACCCGGCATCACCTGGAGCAAGAACGTTGTCAGATTTGCCATGGCCACAGGTTCTGGATTCCTGGGCTTGTATTATGTGTACCCGTTGCCACGAAGTATGCCCTGCTCATGAAAGTGGGACATCGTTGAGCCCATCTGCTATGGAGATCAATAAACGGTATTTCATCAATGAAAAGGGTAACTCTCTTTTTAATGGTGCAGGTGAAACAGCTTTGTTGGATTATGCTATTTCCGATGATGCAATATGGTCTTGCACGACTTGTTACGCTTGTGTAGAAGTGTGTCCGGTCGGAAATGAGCCCATGATGGATATTTTGGAAATGCGTCGGAACCAAGTGTTTGACGCAAATATGCCAGATGAATTGGCTGATGTGTTACGTAGCTTGGATGAACAGGGTAATTCATTCAATGAGTCAGCACGCCGTCGTTCAAAATGGTCCAAAAAGTTAGATTTTAAACTGAAAGATGCTACCAAGGAGCCGGTGAAATATCTTTGGTATGTAGGTGACTTTGCCAGTTTCAATCAGAGTTGTCAGGAAACCACACGAAAAGTGGCTGAAGTCTTAACAGCTGCCGGTGTGGACTTTGGCATCATGGGTAAAAAGGAAAAATCCGCCGGAAATGATGTGCGTCGCGCCGGGGAAGAAGGGCTTTTTGAAGTATTGGCGGAACAAAATATTGAAACAATTGAAAAATGCGAATTTGAAGAAATTTTCACTACGGATCCCCACACATTCAATACGCTAAAAAATGAATATCCGGACAAAGGCGGAAATTATCCGGTGAAACATTATTCCACCTTATTGCTGGAACTTATTCAAAGTGGTGATATTGAGCTGAAGAAAAAGTTGAATATTAAAGCGACCTATCATGATCCCTGTTATTTGGGCCGCTATAATGGTATTTATGATGACCCCAGGGATGTGATGCAATTATGTGGGATTGAATTGGTGGAAATGCCCCGCAATAAAGAAAAGAGTTTTTGCTGTGGCGCTGGTGGTGGGCAAATATGGTTGCCGGACCATGATGATATGACCCAACGTCCCAGCGAGAATCGCATTGAAGAAGCGGTTTCTGTTGGCGTAAATAATTTTACCGTGGCATGTCCCAAAGATATGACCATGTATGCCGATGCGGCAAAAACTTCAGGCAACGAAGATAATATGGCAGTAAAGGATATTATTGATTTTGTTCTGGAAGCTATGGATTTTGCTAAAAAAGTGGAAGAGTTGGAACCAATTTTAGAAGAAGTAGTCCAAGAATCTCATGAAACAAAACCTGAAGAGCCAACCGTATGAATAAACAATTCGATTTTAAACTAGACCGATTTTATAATAGCAATCATCTTTGGATGAAAAAGGGTGATAATGGTCACGTGACCGTTGGTATGGATGAACTGGGATTGGACTCGCTGGGTGAAATGGCTTATTTGACTTTGCCTGCTGTTGGGACACCCGTTGAAATGGGCAAAGCTATGGGTTCTATGGAAGCGGCAAAAATGACAGGTGAACTTTTTGCCCCAATATCAGGAATCGTTGTAGAAAAAAATGATGCAGTTTTACAGAATCCGTTATTAGTTAATGAAGATTCTTATGATACCGGTTGGTTGGTTAAAATTGAACCGGCCAATTGGACTGAAGAATCAGCCGCAATGGTTTCTGGAGATGCACTTTCCGGTTGGATAGATGCTGAAATTGAACGCTTCGAAATCCAAGGCATCATTGAGTGAACACTTGGCGGTACATCAAAAATGATCGTGTAACTGCATTTGCTGGACTTGCGGCAGATGAAATCCTTGCCAATCGTGTCGGAGCCGGCACATCCCAACCCACACTTCGACTTTATACATACCAACCCTGCGCTTTGGTGGGGCGATTCCAAACCATTGAAAATGAATTGAATCTGGATTATTGTGCTAAAAATAAGATTCCTGTTAATCGCAGACCTACCGGTGGCGGTGCTATCATTATGGGTGAAAATCAGTTGGGTGTTGCTTTGGCTATTCCCGGTAAATCCGATGAAACATATGCAAATGCTCGTGAGCGGATGGCACAATTTTCACAAGGAATTATTTCAGGAATGGCCACTTTGGGCATCGATGTTGAATTTCGCAGAAAGAATGATTTGGAAGTGAAAGGGAAGAAAATTGCCGGTTTGGGATTGCATAAGACAAATACTGGCGGATTGTTATTTCATGCTTCACTATTAGTGGATTTAGATGTGCCTTATATGTTGAATGTTTTACAAACGCCTTTCGAAAAAATATCTGATAAAGAAATTGATACTGTGGCTGAAAGAACAACAACAGTTCAACGGGAAGTCGAATCACCACTGGCAATGGATGAAATTCGTCACATTATATTAAATGGTTATAAAAATGCGTTCCATTCCAATATCCTTTTGAATGATTATTCAGATGAAGAAATAGTGGAAATTCATCAATTGGAAAAAGATAAATATATGGATTCAGATTGGATATTTCAATCCACGGAAGTCCCGGATTCAACAGGGAAATCTGTAATAAAAACAGATGGTGGTCTATTGGATATTCGCATTGTGCTTGCAGGAAAAATGATCAAATCCGCTTACATCGGCGGAGACTTTTTCACATCGGAGCATGCCATTGCAGATTTAGAGCAAAGCCTTCGCTGGCATTCAAGCCGAGATAAATTGCTCACAGAAACTTTGAGCCAGGTGTATGAACGATGGTCCAGTGACTTAGCAAATCTATCCATGGAATCGCTGCGCAAGGCAATTACATCAGCCATTCAAAAAGCAGAAATCATGGCACGAAAAACGTCATCAGACCCTTATGGATGTTTTGTATCGCCTAGGGGAGCCCATGCCTGAAAATACTGTTGAACCTATGAATATAGTGCTAGAAACACCTTTTTATATCCGTAAAGAAAATTTTCCGGATGAAATTACCTTTTACGGTCCCGGACTTAAACCACACTCCACATCTGAATTCTCCGGCTCTATGAAAGAATTTGTATCCATAAGTGTTACAGGAAATAATTGTGCCCTGAATTGTGAGCATTGTAACACCAAAATGCTGGATAATATGTTGGATTTACCATCGTTTGGTGGCAGTCTGTTTGACATGGCGAAAAACTTAGAGGAGAAAGGAGCAAAGGGGGTTTTGATTTCCGGCGGCAGTAATACGCGAAATCAAGTTCCCCTGCTGCAGCATATAGAGGACATGAAACGGATTCGTAAGGAATTGGGGATGGTCATTCGTGTTCATCCCGGATTGCCTGATGAAGATACCTGCAAAGCATTAGCAGAAGTGGGCATTGACGGCGTCATGCTGGATATTATAGGTGATCAGGAAACCATCACAGATGTATACCATTTGGATGCAACACCATCAGATTATGAAGCCGTTTTGGATCGCTTGGGCCGATATGAAATCCCTGCCATTCCCCATATTATATTGGGGCATTATTTTGGGAAAATGAATGGTGAATGGGATGCACTTGATATGATTAAAAATTATCCTCTTAAAACATTGGTCTTGGTGATTTTATTGCCACTGACCGGAACTGGAATGGAAAGGGTCATTCCACCATCCATGGAAGAAATTGGGGGATTTTTTGAAACAGCAAGATTGTCGTTGCCATCCACACCTATTTTATTGGGATGTGCTCGCCCATTGGGGAACATAAAAATTGATATTGATAAATCCGCCATCAATGCCGGATTAAATGGGATCGCATTTCCATCAGAAGGCATCGTGGGATATGCACAAGACAAAGGATTAGAACCATCATTTATTAACGCTTGTTGCGGCGTGACTTGGTAAAGGAAACATTATGAATGCTGAACAAATAAAATTATCATCACAAGAACAGGCGGAATTATTGAATATCAGTCCGGATTATGTTCGGATTAGCATGGCAGCCGCCATTGAACTTGGGCTAAAACCGGGCCGAATTCATGGATGCGGATGCGGTTGTATCAATCTGCTGCAAAATTATCCGGAAGGCTGTTTTGCAAATTGCAGTTACTGCGGGCTAGCCCGTGAGCGTCCCGGTATTGCGGAAGAAAATAGTTTTATTCGGGTGGACTGGCCTTTGTTTTCCACAGAATTGATTGCGGGGAAAATTGCCGAAAAAGAAGCGGAAAGCACTGTGGGACGCGTGTGTATTTCTCAAGTGCAGGACCATCGGGCTAATGATGATTTGATTGAAATTACGCGAAAAGTTCATACTGCCGCACCGAAAGTTCCTTTATCCGGATTGGTGAATGCTACAACCATGACTGTTCCGTTTTTAGAGCAGTTAAAGGAAGAAGGAATAGACATTATTGGATATGGATTGGACGCTGTTACAGAAGAACTGTTTGTCAAAACCCGGGGAAAAGAGGCGAGTGGCCCACATGATTGGGATTACCACTGGGACATGGTACGAGCAGCTAGAAAAATTTATGGTCCCATGAATGTAAATTGTCATTTGATTGTGGGTCTGGGTGAAACGGATCACGATTTGGTGGATATGTTTTATAAATTGAAATCAGAAGAAATCGCTGGTTATTTGTTTTCTTTTAACCCGGAACCGGGAACCACGTTGCAGCATCAAAAGCGTCAGCCTATTAAACGGCATCGTCGGGTGCAGTTGGCAAAATATCTTATTGAAGAAAAAAATGTAGACCGTGATGCGTTTCAATTTGATGATAATGGATTTATTTCTTCCATCGCATCGGAAGAAGAATTGATTCAAAACACGATTGATGAAGGGTTGCCGTTTATGACAAATGGCTGTCCCGATCGTGATGGTATCATGGCGTGTAATCGACCTTATGGTTCTTATCGTCCGGGCGAAGAATATCGGGATTATCCTTTTAAACCCACTGGTGATGAATTGAATGTCATTCGTGAGCAAATGCAATTGAATGGAGCAATAGGGAATCCGGTTTGAACGAACATGAAAAATTTATTCGATTAATCCATATGGGAAGAATTCCCGGTTGGCAAACGCAGGCGGTGTACCACACCGTTGCAGAACTCATGACGGAAAACACGCCGGACACCATTATTATTTCTCAACCATCCGATAATTATGTGTGTTTGGGATATCACCAGAAATTGGGTGAAACATTCGACCGAAAAGTTTGTGACGAAAAAGAGATTCCCATTTTGAGAAGAAAAGTAGGTGGCGGCGGTACTTATCTGGATTCAAATCAATTATTTTACCAATGCATCTTTCATAAAAGCCGTGTGCCGGCAAATTCAGATAAAGTGTATGAAATGATGCTTACTCCGGTGGTAAATACATTGAAGTATTTTTTCGATGTAAAAGCGGAATTAGTGGGAAGTCATGAAGTAGAAATGAATGGCAAGCGGGTGGCAGGCATTGGTGGTGGACAAATGGGCGAAGCAAGCATCGTTGTGGGAAATATTCTCTTCGATTTTGATTTTGACACCATGGCATCCGTGTGGAACGTTCCCAATGAATCTTTTCGCGAATTGGCAAAAGAGGCCATGAAAGACCATATTATTACGCTGGATGATATTGGTTCCATGGTAAAGATGGACAAGCTTGCAGACCAGTTAATTGAAGAATATGAGATTCATTTAGGTAGGAAACTGAATCCTGGCGGCATGACCATTGATGAAATTGAACGGGCCGGTCAAGTGGGCGCCGTTTTGCGCTCTGAATCCTTTTTGAATTCCATGGATGACGGGAACGGCTCATCAAAACAAAAACCATTGAAAATTGCACGAAATGTGTTTATCCATAATGATGAAATTGAGATAGATGGTGTGAAAATATTGGGCAGTTTCAGGGTGGAAGATGAGAAAATCCATTCGGCGATTTTGGATAAGAGGACTACAAGATTGGAAGCAAAATTGGTTGGGAAAGAGTTTAAAGGTTTGGTGAAATGAATACACTCAAATCCTATCTTCAAGACCCTTTCTTGAACCGCTTGTATAAAGATATACGCCAAGCTGGGGCCATGAGATCCATTTCGGTGGATTTGACTAACGAATGCAATATTCGATGTGCAGGTTGTTATTATTTTTCTGAAGAAATGGATAAAGTAAAGATACCATTGGACGAAAATAAGTTTGATTTATTTATTAAAAATGAATTGGCTCGGGGAACGAATTTTGTTACGATTGTTGGGGGTGAACCGAGTTTACGTTTAGATAGGCTGAAAAAGATTTATAAGAATTTTAAAATGAATGTATCTACCAACGGAATTATTCCTATTCCCAAAGAAGGTTTAGAAAATATGCCCATTGGGGTGTCTATTTGGGGAAATCATCAAACTGATTCAAACTTACGGAGTAATGGCAAGCAGGATTTATTTTCCATTGCATTAAATAATTATAAAAATGATTCTCGAGCTTTTTGGTATTACACGGTATCAGCAGGAAACGCCCACGAAATTGAAGCGGTTGTAGATAAGTGTGTGGCAAATGGAAATCGGATTCTGTTTAACTTTTACAGTGATATCAACAACATAGGCGGATCAATGGACCACCGAAAAGGATTTGGGACTGTTCGGGAAAAAATAGATAGAGTTATTGAACAATACCCCAATTTTATTTATCTCTCATCTTATTTGACAAAGGTTATTTCCACTGGGATGCTCTATGATCAGGAATGGGGGTATGGTGTGTGCACAACCGTAAGCACAAATCTGCCTGAAAATGAAGGACGAATGAAAAATGGAAATCCCTATAGTCCACATTTTCGTGCTTACAATGCAGATTTTAAAACAACAAGGCGGTGCTGCGTAGGTATTGAACGATCGTGTGATTCATGTTTTGATGTATGGAATCATTTTTCCTGGATCATGTTAAATATGAAAAAGCATTTGGGTTCTAAACAGGAATTCACAAACTGGCTGACGAGTATGTATTTATTTTATCTTATCAATCGTTTGGTAGATGTTGAAGAAGGAGGGAAGCACCTTCCTGAAATTCATGATCGAACTGGAACGGATAAAAAAAGTAGACTAACCAAATACAAAGGTCAAAATTATATTTATACTTAATAGATTCAACTTTATTATGAAATAAAAAATAAAAATATGAATTTCGGATTTGTTATAGATAACCGCATGTGCATTGGATGCCATGCCTGCACGGTCGCATGTAAAAGTGAGCACGACGTACCCATTGGCGTCAATCGCACCCATGTGAAATACATTGAGAAAGGTGAATTCCCTAAAAGCACGCGGGAATTTTCAGTTCATCGTTGCAACCATTGTGCCGATGCGCCGTGTGTAGAAATATGTCCTACAACTGCACTTTATACGCGAGCGGACGGTATTGTTGATTTTGATAATGACCGCTGTATCGGATGTAAATCCTGTATGCAAGCGTGCCCCTATGATGCACTTTATATCGATCCTGAAACCAACACAGCAGCAAAATGTAATTATTGTGCCCATAAGATTGATGGTGGTTATGAGCCAGCTTGTGTGATTGTATGCCCGGTGGAAGCCATTATCTCCGGTGATTTGAACGATCCGGAATCAAACATTGCCTTAATGGTGGCCAACGAAGATACTATGATGAGAAAACCGGAAAAAATGACGGACCCCAATTTATATTATGTAAATGGGACGAATGAAATGCTGGATCCCAATGCCACAGAAAGAGATGGAAAATATTTATGGTCAGAGCAATCTGCCGGTGTGGGGCATTACGCTAAATATGCTGATAAGCGACTCTCTGAATCGGACACAGAAAATTTATTGGTTCAATTGGCTATGGAAAATTCTGCCAAAACTGGAAAGCCCATTGATAAACGAGCCATAGATAATGTGGCCCAAGAAATCCAACAAAATGTGGACACACAAGAAGCAAGGCGAGTCTATGATTCACCCAGTAAAGGAGTCCTTTGGGGCTGGGAAGTTCCCGCATATATATGGACAAAAGCCATTGCCACAGGCACATTTCTTATGATGGCAGTTTGGAATTTTTTTAATGGCGGCTTGGAATCATCATCGGAAATGGCTGGACTCATAACAACACTTGTATTCATGGGATTAACAGGTGGATTATTGGTAAAAGATATTGATCGCCCAGATCGGTTCTTATATGTATTGCTTCGCCCCCAATGGAAATCTTGGCTGGTGCGAGGTGCCTATATTATTACAGGTTTTGGCGGATTGGTTTCCCTGAGATTATTGGATAATTATTTGCAGTTGGGACTCGATTGGTTATGGATTCCGGGAATAGTTTTTGCAGGATTAGGTGCGGTCTATACTGCTTTCTTATTTAACCAAGCGCGGGCTCGAGATTTATGGCAAACACCCATTCAATCTGCTATACATATGTTTGTTCATGCCATCATGGCTGGATCAGTAGTAATGATGATAATTGCACCGGACTCGTCTCAATGGATGACGAATATACTTTATTGGGGAATCGTTGCAAATGTGGTTATTATGGCTAAAGAAATTTTATTGCCACATGATACGCCCGATACAAAGAAAGCAATTGAGTCCATGACAAAAGGATATTATTCCAAATATTTCTGGGCTGGAATTGTGAATGGAAGTCTTATACCAATCGTTATCCTAAACGCTTTCCCAAGTATGTCATTGATTGCTGGTGGTTTGGTATTGGTTGGAATTTTTTTAACAGAATTTGTAAGGATTCGTGTGCCGCAAATGATACCTTTGAGTTAGTTATGAAACGTAGTTGGATAGAAACATTTTCAGAATCTTTAGGGATTATCTCAAAGATATCTGACCGTCCCGATTGGTCCGAAGAGTTTGTTATGGAAGGTCCACGAGAGCTTTATAAATATCCCGACCCAAGCGAATGGGATGATTTCACAGAATTAGATGCATTGGCTTGGCCGGAGAAAAAAGAACGGCATTATTCCATAGTTCCCACCACTTGTTTCAATTGTGAATCGGCTTGTGGTCTCTTGGCTTATGTTGATAAGGATTCCAATGAAGTGCGAAAGTTTGAAGGTAATCCCCACCATCCCGGCAGTCGCGGACGAAATTGCGCCAAAGGTCCTGCGACTATTAATCAGATTAATGATACGGAACGGATTTTATATCCACTGAAACGGATTGGGAAGCGTGGAGAAGGAAAGTGGGAACGCATCACTTGGGATCAAGCATTGGATGAAATTTCGGACAAGATTGCCGCATCTTTACGCAAAAGTAAAGAAAAGGTGGTCTATCATGTGGGTCGCCCGGGGCATGAAGGATATGCGGAACGTGTGTTAAAAGCGTGGGGTGTGGATGGGCATAATTCCCACACAAATATTTGTTCTGCCGGCGCACGTACCGGTTATGCCCTGTGGCATAAATATGATCGCCCTAGCCCAGACCACACTAATGCCGAAGTGATTTTGTTGGCGTCATCCCACTTAGAAACGGGACATTATTTTAATCCCCATGCCCAGCGAATTATGGAAGGTATGATGAAAGGCGCCAAGTTGATTGTAATGGATCCGCGTTTATCCAATACAGCTTCTATGGCGGACGAATGGATGCCCACCTACCCCGGCAGCGAATCAGCAGTTTATTTGGCCATGGCGAAAATCATTTTAGACGAAGGATTGTACGATCGTCATTATATGGAAAATTGGGTGAACTGGGATGATTATCTCAAGAATTTGCATCCGGATGATCCCATTGAATTTGACCAATTCATAATACGATTGAGTGAAGAATGGGCGGAATTCACACCGGAATACGCTGCCAAAGAAGCCCAAATTGAAGCGGAGCAAATTATTCGTGTAGCTAAAATGGTTGGGAAAGCGGGTAGTAAATTATCCACCCATGTTTGGCGCGGTGCATCCATCGGAAACCTTGGTGGGTGGCAAGTGTCACGGACACTTCATTTATTGAACGTGCTCACTGGTTCGGTTGGAACAGAAGGTGGAACATCCCCAAGCGCTTGGAATAAATTTCATCCGGAATTTTTTGATACGCCACCGGGCCCCGATGCGTGGAATGAATTAAACTGGCCCAAAGAATACACATTGGCTCATTATGAAATGAGTCAGATTTTGCCCCATCTCATCAAGGATGATCGTGGATCAATGGATGTGTATTTCACCCGTGTGTTCAACCCGGTGTGGACTTATCCTGACGGATTCAGTTGGATAGAAATGTTGTCTGATGCAGAAAAAGTTGGATGCCATATTGCCCTAACGCCCACATGGAACGAGACCGCTTTTTTTGCCGATTATGTTTTGCCTATGGGACACGCATCAGAGCGACACGATATTAATTCTTACGAAACACAATCCGGTGTTTGGATTGCTTTTCGTCAACCAGTTTTGCGCGAAAAAGCTCGGCGCGATGGAAAAGAAATTGAATTCACTTATGAAGTGAATCCCGGGGAAGTGTGGGAAGAAGATGAATTCTGGATCGAGTTATCCTGGCGCATTGATAAAGATGGCGATTTGGGAATACGAAAACATTTTATGAGTCCCTATCGGGATGGTGAAAAAATTAACATTGACGAATATTATCAATATATTTTTGAGCATACAAATGGATTACCGGAAACTGCGGAAAAAGAAGGGCTCTCTCCATTAGAATATATGCGGAAGTTCGGCGCTTTTATGGTTGATCCTGAAGTGTATGTAAAAAATGAAGATGTTGTAAATGAAGACACCATGAATGGGGCTACCGTTAAAAAGAACGGCCAAATTGAAAAAGATGGCGGTATCGTTGGCGTACAAGTGGATGGAAAGAATTTTAGTGGGTTTCCAACACCATCCAAACGACAAGAAATTTATTCTCAAACCATGGTGGATTTTGGTTATCCGGAACACGCCACGCCGGGCTATCGGATTAAAAGTCATGTGCATCCAGATGAAATGGACAAAAGCAAAAATGAGTGTGTTTTATTACCAAATTTTAGATTACCTACGCATATTCATTCCCGGTCGGCTAATGCTAAATGGCTTACAGAAATTGCACATAAAAATCCTATCTGGATTCATACCAAAGATGCTAAACGGCTTGGGGTGGAAAACGGTGATTTACTCAAAATCACCACACCTATTGGTTGGTTCGTGGACAAAGTTTGGGTGACAGAAGCCATTAAGCCTGGCGTGGTGGCTTGCTCCCATCATATTGGAAGATGGCGGCGCCAACAGGACGAAGGCAACCGATTTATGACCAATACGGTTGATATTAAAAATATGGGCGATGGGAAGTGGAAAATGGAAACATTATCCGGTATTGAACCTTGGAAAACCGATGATCCTGATACGAATCGTGTTTGGTGGCGAGATGGTGGTGTCCATCAAAATATCACCCATGCGGCTAATCCAGATCCAATTTCTGGGGCGCATTGCTGGCTACAGAAAGTCAGCATTTCTAAGCCGGATCCCGGCGAAAAATATGGGGATGTTTTTGTAGATACGAATAAATCATTTGAACATTTTAAAAAGTGGAACGCATGGGCAATAGATCGTGAAACGCATCCGGATGGTTTACGAAGACCGCTTTGGATGGCGCGACCTTTAACGCCACAAAAAAACCAATATTATATTAATAAAGAAGAGTAAATTGTCTTAATTCTTTTAGCTGAATTACCTACATTTGATTTAATCAAGTAAGGTATTAGGCCGGCACGGTCTTGATGGAAACGTCGAGATTTGCTCCCGATCCTCGCAAAGTGCAGGGTGACTTGGAATGAGAATGATAGAAAATATAATCACATCCACCCCATTTAATAGTGTGCTGAATCAATCCAGGACACCCATCAATGACCGATTCGGTCGAACTTTTAATTATTTACGCCTATCCTTAAATGAGCAATGTAACCTTCGCTGTATTTATTGTATGCCGGAAGAAGGCATTGATTTTCGAAGCAAAGATAAACTCCTAACTACAGAAGAAATATTCAAACTTATTGATTTAACATCCAAAATGGGTGTATCAAAAATCCGATTTACTGGTGGCGAACCGTTACTTCGAAAAGATTTATTGAAACTTGTTCAATTTGCAAAAGAAGCTCCAGGTATTGAATCAGTTCATTTAACGACAAACGGATTGTTACTCTCTAAACACATTCAAGAATTGGAAAGGGCGGGTTTGTCAGGAATAAATATTAGTCTGGATACATTGAATCCGGGAAAATTTAAAATAATCACTCGACGAGATGGTTTAGATCTGGTTTTAAATAGTCTCAATAAAGCCATGCAATCATCCATTCAATCCATCAAACTGAATGTGGTTGCTATGCGTGATTTTAATGATGATGAACTCATGGATTTTGTAGGACTGACAAAAGAAAATGATATTACTGTTCGATTTGTCGAATTGATGCCTTTTGATTCTCATCAAATCTGGAAAACAGGGAAATTTTATGGGGCTGACCATATTTTGGCTGATATAAAAAATCAAGTGAGTGAATTGAAGCCTATTGATGGTTCTCGAACAGAACACCATATTTTCCGTGTGGATGATTATAAGGGGAAAGTGGCAGTCATTCCCGCTTATTCACGTAGTTTATGCGGGGCATGTAATCGCATCCGAATTACGGCGGATGGAAAATTATTGAACTGCCTTTATAGCCAAAATGAAACAAATCTTCGAGATGGTATGCGGAAAGGAAAATCTGATATGGAAATTGGGGAAATGATTCGAGGCACCATGAAGAATAAATTAGAAGATGGTTGGGAAGCCCAGAATCAGGGGAATGATAATCGAGAATCAATGACCCAAATAGGGGGATAATATGAATGATTTTTCACATTTAGATAAAACTGGAAATGTTACAATGGTGGATGTAACCGATAAAGTTGTGACTGTTCGGATAGCGAAAGCAGAAGGAAAAATATCTATGCTTCCGGAAACCATTTTAGCCATTCAGAATGATGCACTTCCCAAGGGGAATGTGCTAACCACAGCTAAAATTTCTGGAATTCAATCTGCGAAAAAAACGGCAGAAATGATTCCCATGTGCCATCAATTGAATCTGTCATATGTTGATATTGAATTTGAGTTTGAGCCGGATGCTATTTGTATTCGATCCATTGTTAAGACCAAAGAAGCGACAGGGGTAGAAATGGAAGCTTTATCTGCTGTCTCTGGAGCAGCACTCACCATTTATGATATGTGTAAATCGGTAGATAAAAGTATGGTTATTGGTGAAATAAAATTGGTAAAGAAAGTCGGGGGGAAATCGGATCATACGGTTGAATATCGACCCAATGTTGGTGTGATTACATTAAGTGATAGTATTTCATCTGGGCAAGGGGAAGATAAATCCGGACCTATCTTAATCAATGGTTTTTCTGATGCAGGTTGCCTTGTGAATCATCATGAAACATTTCCAGATGGTTCTAAAAAATTAGTTTCCACCATTCAAGATTGGGTAAAAGATGGTGTTGAATTAATCATAACCACAGGCGGAACTGGATTAGGGCCCAGAGACTTAACCATTGAAACCATGGAAAAAGTCTTTACTTCAAAGTTGCCAGGTGTGGAACAAGCGCTTCACGCTTATGGTCGGGGTAAAGTCAAAACGGCCATGTTGTCTCGGCTCACAGCCGGTGTTGTGAATGGAGTCATTGTCATCTGTTTACCAGGGAGCACAGGGGCGGCGAAGGATGCGTTGCAAGTTTTGATTCCAACGATATTTCATTCATTTCATATGATGAAGGGTGAAAAACATTAATGGATTATTTATTGCCATTTCTTTTTTTGTTAATTGCCTTTATCTATTCCAGTGTTGGGTTAGGTGGTGGTTCATCCTATACAGCACTCATGGCAATTTTTGGAATCAGTTACCAAATTATCCCTACCACGTCGCTTACTTTGAACCTGATTGTGACATTTATTAGTATAATTCATTTTTGGAAAAATGGCCACGGTCGACTCAATTTAATTATTCCGTTTTTGGTAACATCTATTCCATTGGCCTACTTTGCTGGTAGCCAAGAATTACCTGAAAGGATATTTAACATATTTTTATTGATTACACTTATTTTTGTTGTAATAAGGATTTACCTTTTGAATGATTTAAAAATATCTATTCAATTGACTGGTATTCAAAAATGGATCTTTATTTTTAGTTTAGGTGGCGTCCTAGGATTTATCGCAGGTGCAGTCGGTATTGGAGGTGGTATTTATCTTGTACCGCTTATTATCATGTTTGGCCTTGGGACGGAAAAGGAAGCAGCTGCATCCGGTGCTATGTTCATTTGGGTGAATTCACTTGTGGGCGTTATTGCTCGAGCTCAAATAGGCACATTTGATCTACAATTTATTTTACCATTGGCGATTGCAGTTCTAATCGGTGGATTTGGCGGCTCCTATTTAGGTGCAGTAAAGTTTGAACCGAAAACAATTCAGAAGGTCATGGGTAGCGTTATTTTCATTGCTATCATATTCTTAATAAAAGGACTGTTATGATATCTTTTCAAGAAGCAAAGTCAATTATCAATAATAACACATTTGAATTACAATCTGAACGAGTACACCTAACTCTAGCTGGGAATCGTGTTTTAGGGCAAGATGTAGTGGCATCTTTCCCATCTCCACAATTTGATAATTCTGCCATGGATGGGTTTGCGGTTCGGTCTAGAGATACAAAAGGTGCCAGCCCAGAGAATCCGGTTACATTAACAATGGCCAGTATCAGTTCGGCAGGGGCACCAAGTAATGTGTCCTTAAATCCTGGTGAATGTATCCAATGCATGACTGGGGCAAAAATCCCTGATGGAGCTGATGCAATTATTATGGTGGAAGACAGTAGTGGGTTTTCCGATTCAGGTACAGTCCAAATTATGATTGAAACATTCCCGGGAAAACATATCCGAAAAATGGGCGAAGAGATCAAAGAAGGAGAAATTCTGATTCAAAAAGGGAGAACTGCAACGCCCAGTGAAATAGGGACCTGTGCCACATTTGGATATGGGGAATTGGTAGTCTCTAAAAAGCCAAAGATTGCCATTTTTGGAACGGGAGATGAGTTGATTGAGCCGGGAAAAAATTTAGGCGAGGGGCAAATATATAATTCCAATTTATACGTTTTTAAAGAATTAGTAGATAGAGCGGGCGGTGAAGTTGTTATGCAAGATGTGATTAAAGATGATAAAGATTCCTTGAGAGAATTTTTATCAAGAGCATTGGAAACTTGTGATGTGATCATTTCTTCAGGTGGCGTTTCAATGGGGCGATATGATTATGTCCGAGACGTTTTTATTGAATTGGGTGTGGTAGAACATTTTTGGAAAGTGGCTCAGAAGCCAGGGAAACCACTCTTTTTTGGAACAGGAAATTCTACATTAATTTTTGGATTACCGGGAAATCCAGTATCATCTTATATTGGATTCATGGAATGGGTATGGCCTGTGCTTGAAACTATGATGGGCAAGAAGGAATCCAAAAAAGTAACAGGAATATTGAAAAAGCCATTCCCAAGAGAAAAAGTGAAATATCGATTTTTATTTGGAGATGCATGGATTGAGAATGGTCAATTGGTATGTCAACCATCCACAAAAGTTGGATCTCATATGTTGTCATCATCTTTACAGGCCAATTGTATCCTTGGAACGATGCAGGGGGATAATCCGTTGCAACCAGGTGAACCAATTGAAGTTAATATGCTGCCTTGGAAGTTTATTAAATGATTTTAACACCCAAAGAGCTTCATGATCGCAAAGACGGATTCACTGTAGTAGATGTTCGTTCAGAAAAACAGATAAATGAATTTCCAATGGATGGTCTAGAAACCATTACTTCTAACGGTGGATCTATTCCAAAAATGAAAGGATCTAAAGTGCTGGTTTGCCAATTTGGTATTGTAACAGAAGGAATGATAATAGAGAATGAATTAGAGGATACTTTTAGTTTATTGGGCGGCGCACAGGCGTGGATTGAATTTCAAACCAAAAAGGAAGATCTGAGTAGATGGTCCCGTCAAACAATTTTGCCCGAAGTAGGAATGGATGGTCAAAAAAAAATATTGAATGCAACTGTAGTTATTGTTGGCATGGGTGGATTGGGATGCCCCGCTGCACAATCACTTATAACTGCTGGTCTAGGAAAATTGATATTGATAGATGGGGATATTGTAGAACTTTCTAATCTTCATCGACAACCTTTGTATGGGTCAGACGATCTTAACAGGTTAAAGGTTGAAGTAGCCAAAGAAAGATTGGAACAATTAAATAATAAGGCAGTCATTATACCCATTGATAAATATTTTAACGAAGAAAATGGTATGAGTTTTATTCAAGATGCTAATGTGATAATTGATGCTACTGACAATATCCAAGCTCGCCAATTGATTGATAAATTTTCAAAAGAAGCGAATGTCCCCATGGTTTATGGTGGTTTATTTCGTTACGAAGGGCAGGTAGCTGTTTTAAATGTAAATGGAAGTTCAGGGTATTGTGAATTATTTCCCGAACCGCCATCTGGCGGGGATACCTGCGCTGATGCCGGTGTATTGGGCATGCTCCCAGGAATTATCGGGAATATCCAAGCCCTTGAAGCTGTAAAACTTATTGTTGGTATAACACCAAATCTGGTTGGGAAATTACTTGTTTATGATGGAATGAGCCATATTACACAAACAATCGAATTATGATAAAAATAAAAGTAAAATGTTTTTCCCAAGTGAGGTATGCTTTGGGAATAGATAATTTAAACTTGGAATTTGAATCTGGGACAAGCACATCTCAATTGGAAAAATTCATTAGAGAAAAAGCCAATGGGAAATTAGATGGGATTTCCTTGAGAATTGCTCTAAACCAGAAATATGTTCCAGACGAAACTGAATTACAGGATGGCGATGAAGTGGCATTCATTCCACCCGTACAGGGTGGATAGATGGTTATTGTAGAAATTGTTAATGGGCCCATTGAGCCATTCCCATCCAATAATGATCGAAATCAGGATGGGGCAGAATTGACCTTTAATGGACGCGTTCGGGATACTGAACATGGTGAAAATATTACTGGTCTCGAGTATGAACAATACGAAGGAATGGCAGAAGCAGAACTGACCCAATTAGCGGAAGAAGCTATGAAAAAATTTCCAATCCATAATTTATTCTGCCGACACCGGATAGGAAGGGTGGATGTGGGTGAAACAAGTCTTCATGTTTCTATTTGGTCTAAGCATCGGCGAGAAGGATTGGATGCCATGGATTGGTTCATTTCAGAACTCAAAAAATGCGTTCCAATCTGGAAATGGGCCATACTGGCTGATGGGACAAAAGTCCCCAGTGAGTGTACGCACTGACGAATAATTTGTACTAAATTGCTATCCTAAATGTTAGGATTTTCAAACCAGACCATCGCCGATCTTCTATATTGGGTCACCCGAAAACGGTGGTTAATCGCTGCGTTTTCCATTAGTCTATTTCTTTTTTATATCCCATCCCCGGCATTCTTATCTCCTGAAGCTCACCGCACCCTGATTATTGTTGTGATTACGCTGATCTTGATTATTGGAGAAGTAATCCCCTTACCAGCAGTGGCAATTTTGATTCTGATTTTGGAAGTAGTATTGGGAATCGACACTCCTAACGGGGTGGCAAAATCCTTCATGAGTGATGCTGTATTTTTTATTATGGGGTCATTGATGATGGCGGTGGCGATTGTGAGTCAGGGGTTGGACAAACGATTGGCACTGGGTATTATCAAACTTACGGGGAACAAAACCTGGCGGATTGTTTTTGGATTTGTAGCCATATCATCAATTCTGTCATCTTTTATTGGTGAACATACAGTGGCGGCCATGATGCTGCCGGTGGCATTGACATTGATCCGGAATACGAGCGATGATCAAAAGACCGTTCATCGTTTATCTACCATTCTTTTATTCTCCATTGCCTATGGATGTGCCATGGGGTCCATTGGGACACCATCCGGCGGCGGCCGAAATGTAATTATGATTGGTTATATTTCAGAATTTGGGTTGGGGAATATCTCATATTTGGACTGGATAAAGTATACCTATCCCATGCTTTTATTGGAAATACCCATTGCTGTGGCAATACTTTGGATGACGTTTAAGCCAGACCAACGTATTTTGGATTCGGCAGTTAGAAAATTAAAGGTGAAAGTGGCTAAAACTGGGGCAATGACTGGCAATCAAATAATGGCCATTGGCATATTCTTTCTGGTATTTCTGGGCTGGGTATTTTTGAGCCCGTATCTCGGGCTGGGTATCGTCGCATTGATCGGAGTATTTCTTTATTTATCTTTTGGCCTCATCGAATGGCAGGATATCAACCGCAATACCAACTGGGGTGTAATTCTGTTATTTGGTGCAGCCATATCACTTGGAGTCCAAATGAAACAGACCGGAGCCGCTGAATGGGTAGCAACTCAATCCATTAATGGGATGAGTATACTGGTAAATGATCTCGGGTTCATGCAATGGTTCATTTCTGTATTTCTCACTGGAATTCTGACCAACTTTTTAAGCAATGCGGCTACAGTGGCGGTCCTGGGTCCAGTTGTTTTGGATATGGGCGGGAATCCAATTATTCTGGGCATATCCGCATCCATTGCATCCTCTTTTGCTTATTTAACAATTGTAGCATCACCTACCTGTATGATTATACATTCCAGTGGGCTGGTGAAATCAAGTGACTACCTTAAAGCAGGTTGGAAGCTTTTTGTCATTTCAATCGTCATCCTGTTTTTAATTTCAAACTTATACTGGCCATATTTATCATGAAATTTCTCATTGCAATAGGAAGTAAGGACTATTCTGGTCCCACCCTTGAATTGGGTATGCGTGTTGCCAAGGCAATCAATGCGGCCGTTGATATCGTATATGTGGGTGAAAAAATAAGTGCATTTAGTACATCAGAAGTAAAGCTTGCCCAAGAAAATCTGGATAATTGGGAGTTAGATCGAAAAGGTGTGGATGTACTCCAATGGGCATATGAATATTTGGTTGAAAATAAATATATCCTTTCCGATTCGGAAAACAGCGATTTTAATACAGATAAACTGGTACAGACCGATGATGATCGGTGCGAAGTGCATCTGGAAGGACGTATGACACAAGAAGTGGGTTTAATCTTGAGAAATGGTGGTATCATCCAGCAATTAAGGGATGAAGTCAAACGGAGCGGAATTGATGTAATGATCATTGGCGGGAGTGGCGAACGGCGAATGGCTCACGATTTGGTCCAATACATTGATAGCTCCATTTTTGTCGTTAACCAATTTGATCCAAATCAGAAATACAGGCTTTTGTTGGCAGTGGATGATTCAACAGGAACAAAAGGCGCCATAAAATTTGGGGTGCGAGTTGCCCAAGCATTTAAGATTGATGTTGATATCCTGACGGTAAGTAAAGTAGACCGATTTAGAGATGGATATAAAGGTGCTGCAAAAAGGGCTGGAAAATTTATGAGAAGAACAGGCATTCAATATCAAAATATTTATCGCGTGGGCGACCCATCAGAAATCATTAAAAACGAAGCAGGGGATAACCATATTGTCATTATGGGTGCTTCAAGCAAAAATCCACTCATGAAATTTTTTAAGGGGAGTAAACCCTTGAAGGTAATGGAAGTTTGTCCCTGTCCAATTTTGATTGTTAAATAGTATTAACTTGATGGTCTAACCAAATTAAAAGGAGATTGAAATGTTTCAGGATTTAGGATTAACTGTATTAACAAGCCTTGTGCTCATCATGATATCCGTCCCGCCTATCCTTTTTCTATTCTGGTATATTCATGACAGCCGCCAAAGCCAGCATTCTATTTTAAGAAACTTTCCTCTTTTGGGAAGAGTTCGATATTTTCTAGAAATGTTGGGGCCGGAACTTCGGCAATATATGTTTGATGGTGATACTGAAGCGAAACCATTCAGCCGCTCTGATTTTGCAAATATTGTTGTTCAGGGTAAATATTTAAAAACAGTAATTGCATTTGGATCAAAAAGAGATTTTGAAAAACCAGGCCTTTATCTTCGTAATTCAATGTTTCCCAGGCAGAAAGAGGAAATGAAAGTAGAATTATTACCAAAGATTCCTTCTAAGAGATATATTGGCACTGAGGGTCTTTTTTCGAGGACAGAGTACTTAGAGGATGTAGAAGTCTCACCATGGACTCTCCCTGAAGAAGATGCAATTATTATTGGTCCAAATTGCAAAGAACCATGGAAAGTAAGAGGCCCGGTTGGTATGAGTGCTATGAGCTTTGGTGCTCTTGGAGAAAATGCTATTAGCTCAATTAGTTATGGGCTAGGCGCTGCCACTGGTTCATGGGTTCATACTGGCGAGGGAGGGCTTGCCCCTTATCATACTACAGGCGGTGGGGATGTTATAATGCAAATAGGATCAGGTATTTTTGGAGTTCGAAATGAAGATGGTACATTTAGTTGGGAAAAATTTAAGGAAAAAGCTTCCAACCCTCAATTACGTTGTTTTGAAGTTAAATTAGCTCAGGGAGCTAAAATTCGAGGTGGACATGTAGAGGGAAGTAAAATCAATGAAGAAATTGCAGCAATTCGTGGCGTAGAACCTTGGAAAACAGTGGATTCACCCAATAGACATAGACAATTTCATGATTTCCCTACCTTGTTTGACTTTATTGATAAATTGCGTGAAGAAGGGGGTAAGCCCGTTGGAATTAAAATCGTCATGGGTGGGCCTGATAGTGCTGATGAATTAGCCAGTTATATGGCTGAAACATCTAGAGGCCCTGATTTTATTACAGTTGATGGAGGAGAAGGTGGATCAGGAGCAACTTATCAAGAGATGGCGGATTCAATGGGAGTTCCTATTAAATCAGCATTAATTTATTGTGATGATGCACTTAGAAGAACAGGTGTAAGAGATAGAGTCAAAATATTTGCCAGTGGTAAACTTTTTAGCCCAGATAAAATTGCAATTGCTTTAGCATCAGGAGCTGACTTAATTAATATTGCAAGAGGAATGATGATTTCAGTAGGGTGTATTGGAGCTCAAAAATGCCATTCTAATAATTGCCCTGTTGGTGTTGCGACTACAGATAAGCAACATCAGAAGGCATTAGTTGTAGATGAAAAAAAATGGAGAGTTTTAAATTATGTAATCACATTAAGAAATGGTTTGCAAACGTTAGCGGCAGCGTCAGGATTAGATTCCTATACAAAATTCAAAAGAGATCATGTTGTTTACAGAGATCAGTATGGAAAAGTCACATCTCTAGAAAAATTATTTCCTTATCCGGATGCATAAAATTTTATCTCTTTAATTTGAACCACAAACTTACTTCATCTAAATTCACCGTTCCAAAAATCAAAGAATATCTTAAGAAGAGAAGGAAATAATAATGGAATTCATCACCCCTATTTTTAAATGGTTACACATTATAGCAGGCGTTCTATGGATCGGTTTGCTTTACTTTTTTAATTGGATCAATGGTCACGTTGCTGCAACCATGGATGGGGAGACCAAACAAAAGGTTGTTCCCGAACTTATGCCGCGAACTCTTTACTTTTTCCGATGGGGCGCTGCTTGGACATGGGTGACAGGCGTCGTATTGATGTTGTTCATTTTCTGGATGGAGATGGGATCAACCATGTTTAAGGATCTTGATATGGGTGAAGAAGCCAGCAAGTTCAGGCATGCCGCATACCTTTTACCGTTTTTAATGGTCTTTGTATATGATGCATTTTATAAAAGTCCATTAGCAAAAGATGCACGAATTGCGACTATTATAAGTTTTGCAGGGATTGCAGGTGTACTTGCGTTCTTAATCTTTGTTGCTGAAATGATTGAATATAGAGCATATAATATCCATATTGGTGCGATGTTTGGTTCAATGATGGCGTTCAATGTTTGGTATCGGATCTGGCCTGCGCAACAAAAGATAATCACCGCCATTAAAAATGGAGAAGCACCGGACCCGGCGGATGCAGGATTGGCTGGGCTTAGATCAAAACATAACACTTATATGAGTGTTCCACTTATCTGGACAATGATCAATGAACATACTGTAGGTGTTTCTCATTATTTAGAAGGCTATGGTGTTTTATTGGTTATGGTAGCATTAGGTTGGCATATCGTTTGGCAGATTTATAAAAAATCAGGAACTATTAAAGGTTTTTAAAACCCCTTTTCATACCAAAAAGGGAAAACCCTCTGCTATAATGGTAGAGGGTTTTTTGTTTATAAAATGTCAGGAACCACTGGGTAATTTCCTCTGAATTAAATAGTCTAAAAAAGTTGCAAAGGTGCACTCAAGGCTTCTTATATTTAATAAACTTGGTATTAATTAGCACAACTGTTGGTAAAAATAGTGTAAAAATAAAATGAAAATAGATCCACAATTTTCTTCTCACTGGCGTATTTATGTTCTTCAAAGTGTGTACGCTTCGATTGCTGTATTTTTTATTACACTCGTACTGGGTATGGAACATGCAGTGGTGATTGCCAGCATTGGAGCAACATCGTTCATTGTATTTGCAATGCCGAATAATATATCCGGACAACCAAAGCGGATTATTGGTGGGCATTTGCTTGGATTTTTTGTGGGATCATGTTTTGCTGTTTTTCCATTAATGAATTTTCTTTTATTTGGCGCGCTTTGGCATGCTTTGGCAGTGGGCATTACCCTATTTGCTATGGTTGTCTTGGATTTTGAACATCCGCCTGCGGCTGGGACAGCTTTAGGAATGACGGTAACAGGGTATTCACAGGATGCTGCCATCGCCATCATTACTTCTGTTATTCTGCTGGCATTAATTAGCCATTATGCTAAACCCTTTATCCGAGATCTTGTTTGAAACGATCATCAGCTATTGGGCTTCTTCTTCTGACAGGCATTATTTGGAGTACAGGCGGATTCATGGTTAAGGTGATTCCTTGGCCTCCTTTGGTCTTAGCTGGCATTCGAAGTGGAATTGCTGCACTTGTAATATTTTTGTATGATAAACCGACCCATCTCCGGTTTGGAAAGTTTACAGTGGGCGGTGCCATATCCTATGCGATTATGGTCATATTTTTTGTTCTTGCAAATAAAATGACTACATCAGGAAATGCTATTTTGATCCAGTACACCGCACCAGTTTATGTGGCGATCTTCAGTTTCTCGTTTCTCGGTGAAAAATCCAATACAATCGATTGGGTAACTATTCTCATAATGCTATTTGGTTTAGGACTTTTCTTTTTTGATGAATTGTCTTTTACAGAATTATGGGGGAATATTGCTGCTTTAATTGCTGGATTTGGATTTGCAGCTACAACTTTATTCATGCGAAAACAAAAAATGGGTCGACCAATTGATTCAGTACTACTGGGAAATTTGATTACTTTTTTTGTATGTATTCCCTTTATTATAAGCGATGTTACATTTGATGTGAAGCCCTGGATAGGAATTTCTTATTTAGGGATTGTGCAATTAGGTTTATCCTACGTGTTTTTTAGTAAAGCTATTCGGTATGTCTCTGCATTAGATGCTATTATTTATCCCGTAATCGAACCTATTTTCAATCCCATTTTAGCTTTTTTCTTTTTAGGCGAAATAATGAGCGGTAATGCCCAAATAGGAGGTGTTTTGGTATTAATTGGTGTAATAAGCCGTGGTTTGCTCCATGCCGCCACCACAAAAAAAGGTAATAAATATGAGTGAAAGACGAAACATGTTTGAAAGATGGTTGGATAAGCACAACCATACTATGGAATTGATCAGAACATTAATAGCTGTAATGGTTTTAGTTTTACAGGTCTATATTTTGATGAAAATATCTGCCCAATAAAAAAACCCCAATGTTAAAATTAAATGGGGCTTTTTTATTTAATGGATCTTGAGAGATCTATAAATCACAACTCATATCGTGGCCACAACACATTGGAGATTTGATTTTTCCACAGCCCGAAGGGCATTTTGCTATGGCGACCTTAGTGCCATCATCTTTCGTTATATGATCATGTACAAGTGATTCACCACATTTTGCACATTTCATATCAGCGACACCCATACCGCAATGTTCACATTCATATTTTGCCATTATTTTTTCCTTCCATTATTGGTTTAAATTTCCACTTAAATATACAGAGCAATTATGTAATAATAGGAATTATTACTATTTATATTTATTTTTTGCTATGAGGTTTAGCCTTCAGATGGAAACAATAAAAGGTATTGTATATTCCACAAATTCTCATCCAACTGCTGATTGGGTTTTTGGGCAGGCAAAAAAGAAATTGCCCAATATCAGTTTGGGAACCGTTTATCGCAATTTGAAACGTTTGTCAAAAAAAGGCAATGTTCGCATGATACACGATGGAACCGTAATACGGTATGATTGGAACCGAGAACCACATGATCATTTGAAGTGTAAAGTTTGTGGTGACCTGATTGACGTTCGTTTAATCGATGAGGATATTAAAAAAACCGTAATGAAAAAATATAATTTTGAAGCCGATGAGGTGGAAATGACCATCATTGGCACATGTAATAAACACAATACAATAATGGAGAAAAAATAATGAGTGTACTTGTAGGAAAGAAAGCACCGGATTTTACCACACAGGCCGTATTGGCTGATAATTCAATTGTGGGGGATTATAATTTCACGGAAACACGAAATGGTAAATATGCGGTTGTATTCTTTTATCCCCTGGACTTTACTTTTGTTTGCCCATCCGAGTTAATCGCTATGGATCATAGAATGGATAAATTGACCGAACTTGGCGTGGAAGTGGTTGGAGTTTCAATTGATTCCCATCACAGCCATTATGCGTGGAAGAACACAACCATTAATGACGGTGGTGTCGGAAAATTGAGATACACACTTGCAGCAGATATGGACCACTCTATCTCACAGGCCTATGGTATTCAATCCGATGGCGGTGATTCTTATTATCCCGCAGGAACAGCCATGCGGGCCAATTTCGTCATTGACCAAAAGGGTATTGTTCGCCACCAGGTCGTCAACGATGAACCTCTGGGAAGGAACATGGATGAAGTTGTCCGGATCGTGGAAGCGCTCCAGTTTTTTGAACAAAACGGTCAGGTTTGTGCTGCCGGTTGGCAAAAAGGAGACGCAGGGATGGTGAATACGGCTGAAGGAGTCGCAACCTACCTAACAGAGAATGCTGAAAATTTATAATCAGTGATTCAATTCAAAAAAGCCCTTCTAGGTATAGGAGGGCTTTTTTTTTTATGTTTGAGAGGGTTAGCTTAGCCCACATTAATTCAATGGATAAAGAATGAAAATATATATCAGCGCAGATATGGAAGGTATTACAGGAGTTACCCATTGGGACGAAGTGGATCACAACAAACCTTCTGTTTATACTCAATTCCAGGCAAAAATGACCCAGGAAGTTGTGGCGGCTTGCGAAGGTGCTAATGATGCAGGGGCAAAAGAAATTTGGGTAAAGGATGCTCACTATTCTGGTCGAAATATTTTATCAGAAGAATTACCAGAAAATGTAAAACTAATTCGAGGCTGGAGCGGCCATCCCTATTCCATGGTTCAGGAGTTAGATGGCTCTTTTGATGCTCTCCTTATGGTCGGGTATCATTCCATGGCAGGGAAGGGAGGAAACCCCTTGGCTCACACCCTATCATCATCTAAACTGGATTCTGTATTTATTAATGGCCAGCAAACGTCTGAGTTTTTTCTACATGGTAATATTGCCGCTAAACATGGTGTACCACTGGTTTTTGTTTCTGGAGATGCAGGCCTGTGCGAAGAAGTAAAAGATGTAAGTCCCAATACAACAACGCATGCCACCATGGTTGGCGTAGGCGACTCAACAATCAACATTCAGCCGGAAACATCAAGAAAAGCGATAAGGGAAAAAGTAAAATTGATCTTATCAAGTAATCTGAAAAAATGTATATGGGCGCATCCTGATTCATTTTCATTGGAAGTTAGGTTTATTAAGCAACAACTTGCTTATCGGGCATCACATTATCCCGGAGCAACACTCTTGGATGCAAAAACAGTAACATTTGAAGCAAGTGATTTTGACGATATAATGCGATTTATGCTTTTTACGGTTTAATGTCATTTCAATTTCCAAAACCTGAATCCATTATTTTACCAATTCAAGGATCAGACAATGGTTTTCCCGTAAATCACGTCTATTGTGTGGGACGGAATTATGCAGCTCATGCCAGGGAAATGGGCGTGGATGGCAAAGAACCGCCTCTATTTTTCTCTAAGCCTAATTGGGCTGTAGTGACACCGGGAACCGATATTGATTATCCAGCTGATACAGAGAACCTGAATCATGAAGTTGAATTGGTAATTGCGGTTGGTGAAAATATGTCCATTTTTGGATTTGGTGTTGGTGTGGATCTCACAAGACGGGATTTGCAAACGAAAGCAAAAAAGGAGGGAAAACCCTGGTTCAGAAGTAAATGTTTTGCGGGGAGCGCTCCTGTTTCTGAAATCATTCCTATTGGTGATGGAACTGATTTTTCTGATTTCAATTTGACTTTGACTGTGAATGGAAAAGTCAAACAAATGGGATCCTGTAATGATATGATCTGGAATCCGGGGGAGATCATGTGCGAGTTGGCAGGAGAAGTACCTTTGCAGGCAGGCGACCTAATCTTTACCGGCACACCGGAAGGAGTTGGCAAACTGGAAAAAGGGGACGATGTTGTCATTTCTATTCCGGAATTTGTTGAACTTTCCTTTAAAATTTCTTGAATTCATGACAACTATTTAATGTACTCTTTGTCTAATCAATCAATGCGGCACTATATATTTTCATTGTTTCTTATTTCATTGTCTTTTCCCCAGAATCTTCAAATCAGAGTTGTGGGAAAAATGCAAATGGATATCCCTGTTTTAGGACCTTTTAAAATGACATTTGACCAAACCGTTGCGCCGGGTTTTTTAAAAGCGGAAGAAAAAATTGAAGCAGAACGATTCTATGCTGGTTGGCTCATGAATGGTGAGACCGGGGAGATTATGATTGATGGCACAGAAAAAATTCTAAAATATGACAAGGATGATGAAGAGTACTGGCTTCAATCTCCTGAAGATTATTTCAAGGAACCAGATACCAGTTCAGATGATACAAAGTCGGTTTCTTTTTCATTTTCATCCGATGATGAGGATGACGAGGATGACACACCGCCGAAGTTCACAAGAACCGGCGGGAAAGAAATTGAATCTGTTCATGGTTTCAGGACAAAAAAGTGGATTACAACTATCGCTTTTTCTGAAGAAAAAGTGATGGTTTTTGAAGAATGGTTTGTGGATAAATTGCCATTAATGAGACTTTCAGATTCTTTGGAGTCTGTAATAAAAACTAAATTTAATCCTGACCAAGATACGGTTGAAATAGAGCAATTTGATTTTTCATCCAATATTTTTATCCGTGAAATGGATTCCCTGACAACATTAAAACCGATTCCGGGTCATGCCGTAAAAATAAATTTTCTGGTTTACGAAGAAAGTGATGATCCAAAAATGGCTGTTGGTTTTGAGATTCAGGAATTATATGCAGAACC
>Ga0208641_1000400_pt1 | contig 27569 bp, 24 predicted proteins | sample ETN02SmetaG_2_FD_185789 | JGI IMG/M metagenome (GOLD analysis project Ga0208641, IMG submission 185789) | Marine microbial and viral communities from oxygen minimum zone, Eastern Pacific Ocean - ETNP2014F10-02SV253 (SPAdes) (version 2) | ecosystem: Environmental > Aquatic > Marine > Oceanic ... | reverse complement strand
CCATGACGTGGTTTTGACCAATGGCCGGTTACCATTGAACATTCTTGAAAAACAGGTAGATAACTGGATCACATCCAAACTGAATTGACATGCGTTTTGCTGTTATCAAGATTGCCTACAGAACCTTATGGGTATTGGTTTTTTCAAAATACTAAGAAGAAAAAGCTCATAACCTGTTGGGTGGACTTAATTATACTGAAACGCCTCTTCTAATGGTACATCAAAAACCTTAGCTATTCGAAATGCAAGTTCAAGTGATGGTGAATATTTTTGAGCTTCAAGTGCAATAATTGTTTGCCGTGTTACATTTGCCTTTTCAGCTAATTCTACTTGAGTCATTTCATCAGCCTCAAATCGCAATCGGCGAATTTGATTCTTTATTCTTTGTTCTTTCATCTAGATGTTTTTTCTATAGTTAAATAGCTGAGTTAAGGATTTTCCAGTTGAAGACAAAAGTGTTATGATAAGCAATATCATTGCTATCATTGGGGCAGTAAATTCATTCAAACGTACTTGATTGATTGGATTGAAAACAATTAGGCTTATCAGGAGATAAATAGATACCTGAGATATAATGTTGCTTATTCTATAACTTTTCAATTCGTAAATATAATCCCGTTCATCTTTTTCTTCCCTCTTTGTAAGGGTGTTAATAGCTCCAAAAACAAATATTGAGTAAATGATAGAAATTATAATTGTATTCGCGATTATGCCAACTAATGCTTCATTATATAACTGACCATTAATTATTAATGGAAATATTTTAGAGAAAAAATAAAATGACACTATTATATCTAATATTAACTCTGCCCAGATATTTAATTCTCTATTTGAATAATTATTCAGAAATTGCATTTAATTCATCCTTTTTTTTATTAATTGATTATTATAATGTAAGATATATATTACATATTGACAAATATATATTACATTAGTTTTAATTTCCCTAAACCACGCCTTTGTTTAGATTTTTACAAAAAAGTATTAAGTTTATATAATGATTAAATATCTATATCTACTTGGAGCTTTTTTTCTCTTTTTCCATAATATGCTTTTTGCTCAAGTTTCAACTATAAGTGGCTTCGTTAGAGATGATGCCAGCGGCGAGCCACTGGGGTACGCCAACGTGTTTATTAAGGACAGCAACATCGGCGGGGCTACCAACATGGAAGGGTATTTTGTCATAACCGGTGTACCAGCAGGTGAGCAAGAGATTGCTGTTTCCATTATCGGTTTTGAGATGATTACAGATAGTATCATGGTATTTGCTGGCGAGAACCAGCGCCTGGATTTTCGCCTGCGGTCTACAGTCCTGGAAGGAGAAACGGTGGATGTTTTTGGTGAGGTTCAGAAAATGCGCCAGCTGGTGGAACCCAGTCGAGTTAGTTTGGATATCCGGACACTGGAAATGGCTCCAGCTTTTGTAGAGCCGGACCTTTTTAGAACTGTGCAGATGCTGCCGGGAGTACAGACCCTGAATGATTTTTCCAGCGCCCTCTACGTCCGCGGCAGTACGCCGGACCAGAACCTGGTCATGCTGGATGGCATTACCATTTATAATCCCTATCATTTAGGCGGTATCTTTTCCACTTTCAATACCGATGCTATCAAGGAAGCAGATTTCCACGCCGGCGGCTTTCCCGCTCGTTACGGCGGCCGCATGGGCGCCATATTAAATGTGATCAACCGGGAGGGTAATACGGAAGAATTTCACGGCATTGCCAATATATCGGCCATTTCCAGCAAGGCCCTGTTTGAAGGCCCACTGCCGAAATTCGGCGGTATGAAAGGCTCCTGGATGTTTGCCGGGAGGCGCACCTATTTTGATCAATTTCTTAATGCAATCTTGTGGCTGGCCGATGATGATAGCGGCTTCGAATTTCCCTATTATTTCTACGATTACCAGATCAAGGTCAACCTGGATGTGAACCCCGACCACCGCCTCACCTACAGCCGTTTTTATGGCGACGATGTTCTGGACTTTGAGTTTACCGATAAGTCGGAGAGTTATGAGATCCAGACCGATTATTATGAAAATAGTAGATCGACCTTCGCTATCAACTGGCCCTGGGGGAACCATTCTAACAGTTTGACCTGGCGCTGGCTCATCAGTCCCCAGCTGGTGGCAAAAACATTTGTGGCCAACAGCCGTTACCGGTTCCATTTTGATATGTCCTTTTCAGAAACCGGTGACTGGACCTCTGGCAATGAATCGGGCTCTTTCAGCGATGCTTTTTCCTTTGATTTCTTTGATATTGTGGATGATCGGACCATCGAAACAGAAATTTCCTGGCACGGACTGGCCAACCACCAGCTTATGGGCGGGGCACAGATCAAGCGGGTGAACTATGACCTGGGGATGGAATTGGAATATTCCACCCTGGACACAACCATTTACCTGAATCCATTGCAGATGCAGGATCAAACCCAGGAGATGTCGTTATTTTTCCAGGATAAATGGGATGTCACCTCCAACCTGGCATTGCAGTTGGGGGCCAGGATTATGGATTATTCCCTCCATGACACGCTGTACATCGACCCCCGCTTTGGCTTGAAATTTCTTTTGCAGCAAGACCTGTCTTTTAAACTGGCGATTGGCCGTTATCACCAATTCCTGACCATTGCCAATTCAGAGGATGAATCCCTGCGCATCATCGACTTCTGGCTGGGCATCCCCGCTGAACGGCAAGCGCCCTACGCCGACCATCTAATACTGGGCATTGAATACCTGTCCGAGGAGAACTGGCTCTTTCGGGCCGAAACCTACTACAAGCATTTTGAGAACCTGATCACCTTGAAACAGGGTGAGCTATTCCAGGAAGAACAGGATGAGCTGCGCTTTACACCCTTTAACGAATTTTATGATACCAAAGGATATGCCTACGGCCTGGAACTGTTATACAAAAAGACTGCCGGGCGCCTGCGAGGCTGGGTTGGTTACACCTACGCGGAGACAAAGAGGCATATTGATAAATACGGCTGGTACTATCCCAAATATGATCGTACCCATACCTTGAACCTGGTGGGTGATGTTGAGCTATATAAAGAAGGGAGCAGCGGCATAGGTTCTTACCTGAAAGGTGTTCATTTCAGCACGTCCCTCCAAGTGGCCAGCGGGCAGCCATTCACCCCACCCATAGGACGCTATGAGCAATGGAACGCAAACCATGACCCGTATATGCCTTCCTGGTATGGTGTGCAAAGTTTTCTCGTAGGCAGTAAAAATTCAGAACTACTGCCGTTATACTTCCGTTGGGACATTGGTTTTAAACAGAATAAGACGTTCTTAGGTTTGCCTTATGAGCGCTATATCCAGCTGATCAATGTGACCAATGCAGTGAATGCCCTGACCTACCAGTACCGGAACAAAGTCAACCGGCTGACCGGGGAAACCATCGGCATGGAACGGGCGGCAGTACCCATGTTTCCATTTTTCTTAACCTTCGGTTACAGGATAGAGATATAATGCGTCTAATTTCTATCAGTTTTTTCTGTATTCTTTCATTTGCCTGTATGAGCATTGACCAGGAACTGGATTGGGAGGACGTCACCTCCGATCACGAATCAGTGCTGAACATTATGGGCCTGCTTTCAACAGATTCACTGGTGACCAGCGTGGTTCGTGTGCACCGCTCTTTGGCCATGGACGAAGCTTCTGATACTCTCATGCGAGACACCATTTTCGGCAACATTGTTGTCTATTATGCCTCCCGCTATGTGGTCCGCGATGCGGAAGTGATCGTGAGCAACGGACAGCAGGATTATCTATTCGAATACATTGATTTTGAAATGGGCGAGGACGATACAGTTGTCGTTGGCGGTTATGTGTACAACGGTGATGATCTGCAGCCCCAAGCGGGAGAAACTTGGATCCTGTCGGTGACCACACCAGGCGGCTTGAGTGCGAATGGGGAAACGATTATTCCCCCGGTACCCCAGTTAATCAAGGAAGAATTACCGGATACATTTCAACTTAGCCAAACTATGGATATCCGCTGGCAAACCATGGCCGACAACTACCAGATCATCAACGCTGGCAATGTACTGGCCTATTTTTTCGATTATGATTATTACGAGGATAGTAAACCGGATTATGCCTGTGGGCTGTGGCAGGAAGAAATCATCAGTCCCGATGAAGCATCCTGGACTTACCGCCGGGAGATTTGTGAGGATGATCCGTTTTTGGATTGGGAAGAAGATTACCTGCTCATCAACCTCATGAGTATGGACAATAATTATTTTGATTATTTCATCCGCTATGCCGGGGACCCGGAATTTTCCAGCCTGTTTTTAGGACAGGGCGGTTCCGGACATAGTTTCGGTATCGAAGGTGGTATCGGCGTCTTTGGCGCTGTCGGCATTGATCGACACTATATGCCCATCGTACCTTAACTAACACCACAATAGGTAAAAAACGAGCAAGAACAGATTATGAGAATACGTTTACTATTAACCATATGTTTTACAGGATCAATCCTTTTGGGTCAGGAATTGTTTGATCCCTACCAGGTCCACACCCTGGAAATAGAATTCTACAATCCCAATTATGACCAAATTTTACAGGATCGCTGGGAGATAGATGACAAGACCTATGAACTGGCAACAGTCATTTTCAATGGAGATACTTTAGATAGTGTTGGTGTCCGCTATAAGGGGAATTCAACTTTCTGGTGGACCCAAGTTTTGGGCAGTCCCAAGTTTCCCCTGAATATTGATTTTAACTTGATTGATGATGACCAGGACCTGCTGGGCTATATCAAAGTTAAACTGTCTAATTCGATTTTTGACGCAACCTTTGTCAGAGAGTCACTGGGGTACATAACAGAGGGCTATTACCTGCCCACATCGGAAGTGGGATACATGAATGTGTCTATAAATGACAGCTATTTGGGATTATATATTTCAGTGGAATCAGTGAATAAACCTTTTCTGACCAAACACTTTGGAAATAACGAAGGCACATTTTTTAAGTGCGAACCCCAATTCCACTATGGCAGTAATTATAATGCCTGGCCGGATATGCGCTGGTATGGCGCTGATTCCACAGCTTATGCCTACCGAAAGGGCTATGAATTAAAGTCAGAATCGGGCTGGGCTGATTTATTGGATTTAATTTATACATTGAATTTTGAGATTGACAGCATCGAGACTATTTTGAATGTGGACCGGGCGTTGTGGTTTTTTGCCGCCTCACAGGTCATACCTGATCTAGATACATATAATGGTTTTTACATACATAATTATTATTTATACCGCAATACGAGCAGCGGCCAGTTTGAAGTTATTCCCTGGGATAAGGATCAAACATTTGGCGGAGCCATGATAAATACGGTGATTGATTTAGGCGGCGATGTTTCCTGGATATATAATTGGGATCCATTTTTATTTGAAAATGATGATGAGCGGCCTTTTTTCAGCGAACTCATCAATGTTCCGTTAAATAAAAAGATTTACACAGCACATATGCGTACAATTATAGATGATATTTACAATGTGAATTATATCCAGGATCTTGCTTATAGAATGCAGGACTCGATTGAAGTTTACGCTGACTCATATCCAAATATATTTCCATCGTTTATTTTTGATGATTATTTCCGTTACAATGTGGATAATTACCTGATTACTCCGGATGATTCCCACTGGTGCGGAATTACTTCAACCGTAGCCGGCAGATTGCCTTACTTGTTAAGCCATAGCGAAATTGCAAAAACAGCCCCTGTAATAATTAATATTATCCAAGAAAATGAAAATCCTGTGCAAGGAGAAGATGTCGTTATTCAATCATTGGTTTCCGGCGCGACAGAAGTTGAGTTAATGGTAACCACAAATGACTTCAATGCTCAATTTACATCCGTACCTATGTATGATGACGGTCAGCATAATGATGGAGATGCAAATGATGCTGTTTACGGAGCAGTTATTCCATTTTATGAAAGCGGAGATCATGTAAAATATTATATCCGTGCCAGCAATGCTGATGCGTTAATCCTCAACCCCCGCAAGGCGGAACAGGAATTCTATGAATATACGGTTGACTTTGAAGCTTCAGGTTCTACAGTAGTTATTAACGAAATTAATTACAATTCAGCTGATGATGAATTTGATCCGGATGACTGGGTCGAGTTGTACAACCCCACCAGTGAAACAATTTCCATTGGACTTTGGGAGTTTAAGGATGAAAATGATGATCATGTCTATACCATCGATGAGGATATATCTCTTGGAGCGGATGAGTATCTAGTTTTATGTGCTAATTCCTCTACTTTTGCAGATCTTTTCCCTAACATTGAAAATTATATTGGAGATATAGGTTTTGGGCTAAGTGGTGGTGGAGAATTAATTAGATTATTCGATTCAAGCGGTGTATTAGTGGATGCAGTAGAGTATGATGATAGTGATCCCTGGCCCGAAGAACCCGATGGCGATGGACCAACACTGGAACTGATCAATCCGAGCTTGGATAATGCCCAGCCGGAAAGCTGGGCAGCATCTGCCGGGTACGGCTCTCCGGGCAGTCTAAATTCATCCTATATGTCGAATGAAGATGAAGTGTTATCGGCTACTGAATTCATACTGCACAATAATTACCCCAACCCCTTTAATCCAACCACCACTATAAGCTTTATTTTACCTAATGAAAGTTTTGTAAGCATATTCATTATTGATATGCTGGGCAGGATGGTGAAGGTATTAGCCAATGGAGAACGGATGAACGGTTATCAAAAGGTTATTTGGGATGGAACAAATGATAAGGGGTTGGTAGTAGCAGCAGGTGTTTATCTATACAAGATTCAAGCTGGTGAGTTTGTCCAAACCAAGAAGATGGTGTTGCTGAAATAATTTTTCAAACATTATAAAAACTTTGCTGAATGCGGGGTTTTTTTATTTCATAAATTTGCAGTATACTCGTCCATGATGAAACCCATAATATATCTCCTGTTTCTAATTTCTTTCGCATTTAGTTCTGACTTGGATAATGGTATTGCTATTTACAATGCAAGAGCAAAAGGTGCCGTAGGAACAGAAGCTAAATCTCAAAACATTGATCAGGCAATCCGTCATTTTGAGAGAATAATGAAAATCGACGCGCAGGAAGAAGAAGCTGCTGTATATTTACTCAAGTGCTATTATTACAAGGGGACATACGTCCTGACAGATGAAGAGGATCGCAAAGCAGAATATAATAAGGGAAAAGCATTGGCAGAGAAAATGGTTGCCAAATATCCCAATTCTGCTGCGCTGCGTTATTGGTATTTGACTTGTTTGGGAAAATGGTCGGAAGTGTACGGAATCTTGACTGCAGCGAAAGAAGGTGTTGCCGATTTGATGAAGGAACATTCAGAAAAAATCATTGAATTGGATTCTAACTATGAGAACGGTGGAGGCTACTTCATGCTGGGAGCAGTTCATTATAAATCACCTTATATACCCTTTATTCTTTCCTGGCCGGATAATGATGATGCAATCGTTTGGCTAGAAAAAGCTGTAAATACAGGCCGGGAAACACCAATACAAAAAAACTACCTTGCCAGGGCATTATATAAAGATGGCCGGGAAGATGAAGCAATGAAATTGGTCCAATCTGTAATAGCAACACCCCCAGGTTCCGAATCACTTGTGGAAGAACGGTTTGAGATTGAGGAAGCAAGATTATTATTAGAAGACTTTGAATAGGAGAAATAAAATGAGTTATAAAAACATTGTACTGGCTCTTTGCGGAAGAGGAGACGAAGGTGATGTTATTCGTAAAGCCATGGAGCTAAAAAACCAATTGGACGCTAACTTGACAGTCGTTCATGTAAATGATCTCCATGCTGGAGAAATGTCCATGATGATGGATTCCCCGCATAAATTCACTGAAGAAGAAATCCGTGAACGCTTTATAGTAAATGGTTTTGAAAAAGAAGCAAAATACATTGCCATTAAAATAATAAAAGATGAAAATATTTCAAAAGCTATAGCTGCAGTCACTGAAAATGTAGATTTGCTTATACTTGGACACCGAAAACAAAGTTTATTCAAAAAAAACTTTTTTGATTCCGTTGACGAAGGTATCGTTAACCATGCCAGTTGCCCGGTTATGGTTATTCCCAAAGATTAGTATTGATTTAAACTCTTCTCCAATATTCATTGAGTTTTAGATAATAAAAAGATAATAGCACTAATCAAGTATATTTTTCTATCTTCACCGCCTTCTTAATGACAACTAAATAGAGGATTAAATGCGTAGTATAAAAATAATCATTTGTATTTCATCAATACTTTTCTCTACTCCTGAAAGACCTTTTCATTCTACACCGGATAGAGAAAAGGACATGATCCACATGTCCCTGGATATTGAGGTGGATATTCCCGAAGGGCGCATCAGCGGTTCCGTAAGCCATACATTCACACCTTTTTCCAGCAATTGCCAGCGGATATCTTTCGATTCTGACCGCACCACTATCCACGGCGTTACTTTAAAAGGCCAAGCCCTGGATTTTCAGCTGAACGGTCAAACACTTTGGATTGATCTTGATAAAAGCTACAGTTGGGAAGATACCATCACGGTCAAGATCAATTATACGTCCTATCCTACCATGGGCTTTTATTTTGTACGGCCCGATTCCAGCTATCCTGAAAAGCAGCTCCAGGGCTGGACCCAGGGCGAGGACACCGACAATCATTTCTGGGTGCCCATGCACGATTACCCCAACGATAAAATGACCTGGGAATGTAAACTGACAGTGGATAAGCCTCTTTCTGCCATTTCAAATGGCGAACTTGTGTCTGTCAATGAGCAAGGTGACCAGCGCATTTTCCACTGGCGGGAGAATGTTCCCAATGTAAGTTATTTATTATCAGTGGCAGTGGGGGACTATAAAAAGATCGAAGATGAATGGGATGGTATTCCTGTGAATTACTGGGTCTACCAACACCACGATAGAGATGATGCCTTGCGTTCCTTTGGCAAGACACCGGCCATGATGGAATTTTTCAGCGACATTACAGGGGTGCGCTACCCCTTTGAAAAATATGATCAAACGATTCTTGAAGATTTCATGTGGGGCGGGATGGAAAATGTGACCAACACACACCAGACCGACCGTACCATGCATCCGGAAAATGTCCGTCCCATCCATTCCAGCGACGGCCTTGTGGCTCACGAACTCGCTCACCAGTGGTACGGCGATTACCTCACTACCCGCAACTGGGCAAACGTCTGGCTTAATGAAGGGTTTGCCACTTACTTGGATTTACTGTGGACAGAGCACGAGACTGGGCCCGAATTGGCAGAATATGAACGTTTGGGCAATTTGAGTGCCACGGTCTGGGCGGATCGATCCTATCGTCGGCCAACGGTGCAGCCTTACTATTATAACTCCATCGAATTATTTGACAGCAATATTTACGCCAAGGGATCTATTATTCTGAATATGATCCGCCGAATTTTAGACGATGATGCCTTTTTCCGAGGGTTGCAATATTATACCAGGACAAACGCAGCCAACAACGTGGAAACCACGGACTTAAAAAAAGCGTTTGAAGTCACCACCGGGAAAAACCTGGATTGGTTCTTCGATCAATGGGTCTATAAACCCGGTATTCCGGAGATCACCGCCAGCTACCGCTACAATCGCCGCAGCAAATTGGTATCTCTCACATTAAAACAAACCCAGGATGTTGAAAGTACTTCCCTGTTCAAACTGCCCATGACAGTGGTTATTGATGATGGCAATATTCATCGCCACGAGATCTTTTTTGACAAGGAAGAAGACACTTTTACCTTTCCAGCTGAAATGGAACCACTGATGGTGGTGGTAGATGAAGGCCAGCAAATCCCCAAACGATTAACGTTCGAGAAAAAGACAGATAAACTACTTTATCAACTGCAAAATGCTCCTGCTCCGAACGATCGCATCTGGGCCCTGCGTGAATTATCAGACACTCGATCCACCAAAAAGATCCACACTGCCTTGGTGAATGCTCTGGAAAATGAACCGAAATGGTACGTCCGCCGGCAAGTGGTCAATACTTACGGAAGCCTGGAACCACGTAATGGTGAGACAGAACTCATGGCGGCTTATGCGGGACAGGATGATCGTATAAAGCGGGCTATCATCAGCGCGTTGCGGGAATATGATACGGATTCGGTTAAATCATTTCTTGAAGATAAAATGGATAACGAGGAAAATGATTATCTCGTAAGCGCAGCTTTTTCAGCGCTGATTAAACTGGACCTGGAAAAAGCAAAGGAAAAATTCGACTGGGCAATGGAGCAGGAATCACACAGCGAAACCATCCGCAGCACGGCGTTGAGTATTTTGACAGAAGAAAAAACAGACTCAAATTTAGCCAAACTGAAGGAATTGGCCGTTTACGGTGCGGCACCCTATAATATGCGCGGATCCATATTCAGCCGTATTGCTTCTTATAGAAAAGATCATCCAGAATTAATTGATTTCTTTGCCGAAAATATTAATGATTCCCATCGCTGGGTGCGCTGGACATGCGCCGATCAAATTATTCGTCATGGCAATGCCGATCAATTTGCGGATGTATTGGAGATGGCAGATGGTGAACCACTGCGCGCCGGTCGAATTGCTGATCTTTACAGTGCCCTGGATAGCAGACTAGCGAAATTGAAAAAGTCTAAAGACCGCAAGGAAGCGAAAGAAGTAGAAAAAATGCAGAAAATGTTTGCTGAATCGGCCGAAGAGTGGGGCAATAATTAGTGTTTGGTCAGGTCATAATTAAGTGATCTCCATCTGGCTGACTCCTGCAAAAGAGGATGCAGCTTATCTCCAAAACATTATCAATGAACTGACGTCAGTATATCGGGCGCCTGTTTTTTCTCCCCACATGACACTTCTCTCACCCGTTGATCTAAACGTAAATGAACTACGGTCCGTTTTAACCAACGTTGCTCAAGAGATCACACCCTTATTTGTTACCATGTCCGGTCTGAACCACACGAACAATATCTGGAAAACTGTATTCATTGAAATGGAAGAATCGTTGGAATTAGTTCATTTGCAGCAAGGGTTGGTGAGTCAATTTCCTTCTGCATCTCCATATGAATTTTTACCCCATATCAGTTTGATTTACAAGGAAATGCTTGAAGAACAAAAAGAAGATATCATTCGTAACTTATCTGTGAGGAATTCCTACAAAATGGATAAAATCATCGCCATGAGAACAGGGCCAAATGTGGATCAATGGGAAAATATAACGGAGGTTCAGTTAAATGCTTAAAACTACCAACAGTACATTGGTTATTATAGATGTACAGGGAAAATTGGCTCGCATTATGCAAAATGCAGATGAATTATTCCAGAATTTGGCTATGCTTATAAAAGGTGCGCGATTATTGAATGTCCCCATAATCTGGATGGAACAGTTACCGGATAAACTTGGAAGAACAGTGGAAGAAGTGAGTGAACATTTACAAGGCTTAACGCCAATTGCTAAAGACGTATTTTCATGTGGCCAAAATGAAGAATTCAATAAAATACTTAATAAAATAAACCCGGAAAATGTGATTCTTGCCGGAATAGAAACTCATATTTGCATCTACCAAACCGCAAAAGATCTTTTGGACAAGGATTATAATGTGGAAATAGTAGCCGATGCTACATCCACGCGCCTGGAGTACAACAAAGAAATTGGCCTGGATAAGATCTGCAGAGCAGGGGGGCAGATCACCAGCGTGGAAACAATTTTATTTGAACTGCAGGGTAAAGCAACCGGTGAGAATTTCAAGAAATTAATCCAAATAATAAAATAAGTTGGAACTTATACTTATTGTCCAGTAAAATAACGCGTATGACAAAAAAATTCATATCAATCGGTTTGATAGCTTTCATGGCAGTTTCACTGGCTGCGCCTCTGTTTTCGTCAGAAGACTGCGATATGCCCTGCTGTGAAAAAGTTGAAAAAAGCTGCTGTGTAGAAATGGTAAAAACAGAATGTCCTATGGAAATTACATCCTGTGACCAATCACTAATCATACTGCTTATTTCAGGACCAAAGGCACAGACCAACCAAACAGTAGATTCATCTGTGAATGAACTTGCAGATGATTCAATCATTGTTTATGATTTTGGATATAAACACACACAAAAATTCCAAAATCCATCGGTTTCACCACCGATATCCTTTCTGACTCCCCTCCGTATTTAGACACTCTTTTAATTATTAACGAACTTAGTTCGTTTCAGGGATCCGTACGTTCAGGCGAGATCCGGTTTTTGTTAATTAACAGGAGTGATGAATACATCATTGAAACATGAAAATTTTATTTATGATAGTGCTGTCAGCATTAAATGTTTACAGCCAACAACGATTAGACCAATATATTGATTATGGTCAAAATAATAACGCCGATGTGCAAGAGGCCTATGACCAATGGCAGGGTGCAATGGAAGATGTTTCTGTAGTAAAAAAATTGCCGAATCCATCCATAAGTGCTGGGTATTTTCTGGAAAATGTGGAAACAGCTGTAGGTCCACAGGAATTCAAGATCGGTATTATGCAGAAATTCCCCATGTTTGGGAAGTTGAGTAGTGTTAGTCGTGCTCGATCCGCACAAGCTGAAGCATTGAAAGAATCATATCTTCAAATACGAGCCAATGTCAGTGCAAAAATTAAATCGCTCTATTACGATATTTATTACTTGGAACAGGCCATTGACATTACACGCCAAAATGTTCAACTGCTAGAAAACTGGGAAAAGGTCATTCAGATTAAATATAAAACGGCTCAGGCCGGTCATCCCGATGTTATTAATACACAGATCGAATTGATGAAATTGCAGAATGTTCTGGAATCGTTGAAGGCAAGAAAACAACCATTTTTACAATCTTTCAGAGCTGTATTGAATGATAATACTTTGGAAAATGTAGAGATCCCTGATACCTTAGTTGTCGAATGGATGGATGAGTCTAGAGGATCATTATTGCAAAAGATCCAAAAACATAATCACACATTACTTGCATCAGAATATTCTGTATCATCCAGAGAAGATCTGTTAAAAAGAGCAAAATTGAATTACTTACCCGATGTTGGAATTGGGTTAGATTATATCGGAACTGGCGAAAAAGAAATGGGTGGAGTTCCAGTAACTGATAGTGGTAAAGATCCACTGGTATTCAAAGTGTCATTGGAGTTGCCTATTTGGTTTGGCAAAAATGCTAAACACGTTTCTGCTGCACGTTACAGAAAAACTGCTGCTGAAAGTCAACTGGTCAGTAAACAGAATAGCATATATGTAGATGTAGAAAGTGTATTGTATAAAATGGACGATGCCAGGAGGAAAATCGATCTGTATGGAAATGAAATGATCCCCAAAAGTATGGAATCATTAGGAGCATCGGAAAAAGCATATATTAGTGATAAAGCTGACCTGATCACACTGATCGATGCCCAAAGACGACTCCTTCAATTCAAACTTGAATATGAAAGTGCAGTCGTCAATTATTTACAACAAAAAGCGCTTCTGGAATCTTATATAGGACTAGAAGAAGGAGAATAATTCATGAATAACATTATAGAAAAATTAAAAGAAATGCAAAGTGTCGCTTGGGTTCTTGTGGCGGTCGCTTTCTTCATTGGACTTTGGATCGGATTACCTGGTGATTCTGAAGGTAGTCATAAAAATAATAATGTTACTGAAGAAGTTGAAGCATGGACCTGCTCAATGCACCCAAGTGTACATTTACCTGAACCCGTACAATGCCCCATTTGCTTTATGGATCTGATCCCAGTAGCAAAGAGCAGTTCATCCGTTAATAGAAATGAATTATCCTTGTCAAAAGAAGCACAAGCTCTTGCCGGCGTTGAAACAATTGCAGTTCAACATGGTGAAGCATTTGCTGAAATTCAAGTATCAGGTAAAGTGGACTTTGATGAAACACGTATCAAATCCATCACAGCATGGGTTCCAGGTCGTATAGAAAGATTATTTGTGGATTTTACTGGAATTTCCGTACAAAAAGGTGATCATTTAGTAGAATTATACAGTCCGGAATTATATTCAGCTCAAGAGGAATTTTTACAGTCTGTCAAAATGATGGGTACAGATCCATCATTGAGTCTTATTTCAACTTCAGCTAGACAAAAATTACAGTTACTCGGGTTAACCAATGATCAAATTGATGAAATTGAGCATAGAGGAACTCCATCCGATAGAGTAACGATCTACAGCCCGATCTCTGGCGTGGTTATCGCAAAAAGCGCCGTGGAAGGAAATTATGTAAAAACAGGATCTAAACTTTTCGATGTGGTCGGACTAGAAAAGGTTTGGGTGAAGCTGGATGTATATGAAACAGAAGTGGCCATGATCCAGTATGGCCAAAATGTTACTTTTACGACCGCAGCTCTTCCGGGACATGAATTTTCCGGGACCGTGGCTTTCATTGATCCAATAGTGGATGAAAAAACACGAACGGTACGGGTACGTCTCAATGTAGATAATTCTGCCGGAATGTTAAAACCAGGTATGTTCACAAGCGGAACTGTAAATGCAAAAATAGATGCTCATGGTCAAGCATTGGGACAGGCCTTGGCGGGGAAGTGGGTGTGCCCCATGCATCCTGAAGAAGTGCAAGATCATAAAGGAATGTGTTCGATCTGTGGAATGAAGTTGGAATCAGCTGAATCTCTAGGATTTGTACATCATGGTGATGGTGGAGATCCATTACTTGTTCCTGTGAACGCTGTTCTGAAAACAGGGAAGAGAGCCATTGTTTATATTCAAAAAAGTGATGAAACATTTGAGGGTCGCGAGATCGTTTTAGGTCACCGTGCTGGTGAATACTATGTTGTTCGCAGTGGACTGCATGAAGGTGAACGTGTGGTGGTGAAAGGCAATTTTAAGATCGACAGCGCTATGCAGATCGCAGCCAAGTTCAGCATGATGAATCCTAACGCAAAAATAGATAAGAATTAATCCATGAACCACCAGCATTGATATTAACATGTTAGATAAAATTATACGATATTTTCTCGACAATAAATTAGTCGTCTATATTCTTCTCATTGCTTCCATAATGTGGGGGTTAATGGTGGCACCGTTCGATTGGAATTTGGGAGATCTTCCGAGAGATCCTGTACCGGTGGATGCCATACCGGATATTGGTGAAAATCAACAGATTGTTTTTACGAAGTGGTCTGGCAGAAGTCCACAAGATATTGAAGATCAAATTACCTATCCGTTAACGACTTCCTTGCTGGGAATTCCAGATGTGAAAACCATTCGGTCCTATTCCATGTTCGGTTTTTCCACTATTTATGTAATATTCAATGAAAAGGTGGATTTCTACTGGTCGCGGTCACGAATTCTTGAAAAACTAAATTCACTTCCATCGGGGACGGTTCCGAACGGAGTTTCACCGACGTTGGGACCTGATGCCACGGCATTGGGACAGGTGTTTTGGTACACGTTAGAAGGTCGGGATAAGGATGGCAATCCTACGGGCGGCTGGGATTTAGAAGAGCTTCGCAGCATTCAAGATTGGACTGTTCGCTACGCTTTACAATCAGCAGAAGGTGTATCGGAAGTGGCATCCATTGGTGGCTTTCAGAAAGAATATCAGATTGATGTGGACCCTATGGCCATGCGGGAACACGGAGTTCAGTTGAATGAAGTATTTAATGCGGTTCGTCAATCCAATTTGGATGTGGGTGCTAGAACCATTGAAGTGAATCGTGTGGAATATATGGTGCGGGGCTTGGGTTTTATCAAATCCTTGGACGATATTGAATATACCGTTGTAAAAACACGGGAAAATGTACCCATCTATATCAAAGACATTGCCCACGTTACACTAGGTCCTGCATTACGTCGAGGTGTGATGGATAAGGAAGGAGCTGAAGCTGTAGGCGGTGTAGTGGTTGCTCGATACGGTGAAAATCCATTGTCTACCATCAAGAGCGTTAAAGAGAAAATTCGCGAAATAGCACCGGGTTTACCAAAGAAAACGTTAGCTGATGATACGGAAAGTCAGGTAACGATTATTCCATTTTATGATAGGACGGGTCTTATTTACGAAACATTGGACACATTGAATCACGCATTACGGGATGAAATTCTTATCACCATTATTGTGATCTTGATCATGGTCATGCATTTCCGAACGTCTATGCTTATTTCCGGAATGCTTCCCTTGACTGTACTCGTTGTGTTCATCGGAATGAAGTTATTCAAGGTAGATGCGAATATAGTGGCACTGTCAGGGATAGCTATTGCAATTGGTACCATCGTGGATATGGGAATCGTTGTGACAGAGAATATTTTGAAACATCTTGCCAAAACAAAGGAAAGATCGAAGAAAGTGATCTTCAATGCTGTATCTGAAGTTGGTGGTGCTGTGTTGACTGCAGTTTCTACAACTGTCATCAGTTTTCTGCCGGTCTTTACCATGATCGGGGCAGAAGGTAAACTGTTCAAACCACTTGCTTATACCAAAACATTCGCACTCATAGCATCCGTCATTATAGCGCTCATGATACTGCCCACAGTGGCGCATCATTTACTTGGAAAAAAAGAAAAACAGTTTGGGTTTGACATTGCCATTTTTAAGCGTTTTCCGTGGTTGGGAAATGGAATTGTCGTTGCGCTGGTGGCGATTATTTTGTCATCCACATGGGTGCCCTTGGGATTGGAAAAGGGATTTTTCTTGAATTTGCTTTTTGCAGGTTTATTGATCGCCATCATTATGGGAGCTGTCACAGGATTTACAAAAGTTTATCCCAATATTCTTCGCTGGTCTCTTGGTCATAAAAGACAGGCACTATCATTGCCTGCTGTGGTTACGGTTTTCGGATTAGTGGTTTGGTTGGGGCTTGATACATTCACGGGCTGGATGCCGAAATTTGTGAAATCATCCCGACCCTATGTTGCCGTAAAACATGCTTTCCCCGGGCTTGGAAAAGAATTCATGCCTCCGTTAGACGAAGGATCATTTCTTTATATGCCTACCACCATGCCCCATGCCGGAATGGAAGAATCCATTGATGTTCTTCAAACATTGGATAAGGCATTGTATTCTGTTCCAGAAGTGGAATTGGTCGTTGGGAAGATCGGTCGTGTAGATTCACCTCTTGATCCGGCACCCTTGAGTATGGTAGAAACGATCATTTCTTATAAACCTGAATACGGTGTTGATAAACAGGGTAATCCTATTCGACAATGGCGAGATCACATAAAGTCTGCTGATGATATTTGGGATGAATTGGTGAAGGTTGCACAAATTCCGGGAACCACGTCGGCACCGAAACTCCAACCCATTTCTGCAAGACTGGTCATGCTCCAAAGCGGAATGCGGGCACCCATGGGAATCAAAGTAAAAGGTCCTGATTTACCTACCATCGAAAAATTTGGACTGGAGCTTGAAGCGCATTTGAAAAATGTACCCGGTGTGAAAAGTGAAATGGTTTTTGCCGACAGAATTGTGGGAAAACCCTATTTAGAAATTGACATTGACCGGAGAGCTATCGCCCGCTATGGCATTCCATTGCAGAAAGTTCAGCATGCTATCGAGGTAGCTATAGGAGGAATGCCTATTACTACAACAGTGGAAGGACGGGAACGGTATCCCGTTCGGGTGCGCTATTTACGAGACTATCGAAGCGATATGGAATCGTTGGATAGAATCCTGATTCCTGGGCAGGGTGGAGTACAAATTCCATTGGGACAGTTATCCACCATTAATTATGTCCGGGGACCACAGGTGATTAAGAGCGAAGATACATTCCTCATTGGATATGTGTTATTTGATAAGTTATCTGAATGGGCGGAAGTGGACGTGGTGGAAGAAGCCCAAACTTATTTGAATCAGCTTATAGAAGACAACACGTTGAACGTTCCTGCCGGAGTAAGTTTTACCTTTGCTGGTTCATACGAAAACCAAATTAGAGCCTCCAAAAAATTAGCTGTTGTGCTACCCCTGGCGCTCGTGATTATTTTTCTGATTCTCTATTTTCAATTCAAAAAAGTTTCTACCACATTGATTGTGTTTAGCGGAATATTTGTGGCGTGGTCCGGCGGTTTTATAATGCTCTGGCTTTACGGTCAGGACTGGTTTTTAAATTTCGGTATTTTCGGAGAAAACCTTCGGGATTTGTTTCAAATGCATCCGGTGAATTTGAGTGTTGCCGTTTGGGTTGGATTTTTGGCGTTGTTCGGAATTGCAAGTGACAACGGCGTCATTATCAGCACCTATTTAGATCAAAGTTTTGAGCAGCGAAAACCGGATACAATCGAAAAAATTCGGGAAGCGGTTGTTTCCGCCGGGACGCGGAGAATTCGCCCGGCCATGATGACGGCGGCTACGACTATTTTGGCATTAATTCCCGTTCTCATGTCCACCGGAAGAGGTGCAGATGTCATGGTGCCTATGGCCATTCCCTCATTCGGAGGAATGGTGTTTGCCATTCTTACGACCTTTGTTGTCCCAATCATTTATTCAATTGTTAAAGAAAAAAACATAAAATAAAGAAAGGAATCAATCATGAAACAAATACTCATAACACTGGCCATTATTGGTTTGATCGCCTGCGGTGGTGACACCATGAAGGCGGATATTGCTTTAGCTACCATGCAGTGCGGTATGTGCGAAAATACCATTAAAAAAAGCGTAAAGGCCCTGGACGGCATTGTTGCCTTTGACGTGAATCCCAAAACAAAAGTGGGTCACGTTGAATTCAAAGCCGGTATAGTTGACCTCTCTGCTATCGAAAATACCATTGCTGCTTTGGGTTATAATGCCAATAATACGAAGGCGGATGCTGCGGCCTACGATGCATTGCCCGGTTGCTGCAAGGTCGGCGGAGGTCATTAATCGACTCTCCCATATTAATCCATAGTCATGTACGAAGTGATAAGCCGAGAAAATGTGACAAATGCGGAATGGAACTTATGCCAATGAGATTGAAAAATTCTTGAGCTGGTTTAGATTTATAACATGTGGTGTATTTGTGAAAAATAAATCAATAATAGTAAGTCTACGATCTCATCACCAGTCTGATGTCATGTGAGATCTCTGGTGTGCAGCAACTATTTGTCCCCTTGTATCACAAATACAATCAATGATCGGGCACCATGCGCCCCTATAACCAGACATTGTTCAATATCTGCCGTTTTGGATGGTCCAGAAATGAAATAGCCACTCCGGGTATTCTCAAAATCAATTAGGTCATATGCCTGGTTTAGATCATTTACAATGTTACCCGATTCAATAACCAGAATCAGATTCTCAGCCAGAAATAAAAGACCACGATGTTTTAATTTATCCCCATTTACCCAGACAGCTCCATTTTCGGCAACCCCGAAGTCACCGCTAGCGATAGCCAGATCTACGTTATGAAGCTCATGTACGTCCTCCACAAGATTCAAATCTATATTGCCCTTTTCAATTTCAGGAAGACAGGAGCAAATATTCTTGGCAGTTTCGTACACCTCAAAATTTACCAGCTTGGCTTTCAGCTCATCGTAGTTCTTGACATAATGGCATTCACCACCAACCGAATCTAGTACTGTGGTAAAGCTATTATAAGGGTCGATCACACTACTATTGGGATGAGCATATGTTGGATAATCAAACCTTTGATCAAATTTCACAGAATTAAGATCAGCGAATATCTTTTCCCTACTTCCCATAATTACCTCCTTGCTTCAGCTTCTTTTTGTGTAAGGCGCTGAAACTCTTTGCAGGCATCTCTGGCAAATCTCGATTTTTTCCCCATATCGGGATGGCATTTAGTAGTCTTGCAGGCATTGCCCGTAAGAAAATACGGCCCAATTTTCCTAATGTTCTATATAGCTTTGGGTGTTTAAAGAGGTAAGTGGTGCCCCACATTGCAGCTTTTTTTATTAATCCTAATTGCCCCTGCTTGTCGATTTCAGCCCGCCACTCTATAATTTGTTGATGAAGATCCACTTTTACCGGGCAAACGTCTGAACATGATTCGCAGAGTGTGCAGGCATAGGGTAGGCTCTTGTGTTTTTTAAGATCTTTGTGGGGTGCCAAAACAGTACCGAGGGGACCTGGAATAACAAACTTATAGCTATATCCGCCTGTGCGCCGATATACTGGGCATGTGTTGAGGCATGCACCACAGCGAATACAGCACAATGTTTTCCTGAACTTTTCTTTTTGTAGAATCTCGCTGCGCCCATTATCAACAATAATAATATGCATCTCTTGTCCAGGTCTTGGCCCAGCCAGGTGAGATGTATAGGTTGTAATCGGTTGACCCGTTGCTGAACGAGCAAGCAAGCTGATAAACACTGCTAAATCTTTCGCTCTGGGAATAATTTTATCGAAACCCATACTGGCGATGTGCAGTGGAGGAAGTGAATTTCCCAAATCAGCATTGCCTTCATTGGTAACAATGGTGATTCCCCCAGTCTCAGCTACGGCAAAATTAACCCCGGTGATACCTGCCTCACCGGCCAGGAATCGTTCTCTAAGATGTTTGCGGGCCGCTTGGGTGAGGTAAGTAGGATCAGAGGCACCCTTTTCAGTGTGTAGATGCTTATGAAATAATTCACCCACCTCTTCTTTCTTACGATGGATGGCCGGCAACACAATATGGCTTGGAGGTTCCTCTAGCAGCTGGACAATTCGTTCACCCAGATCGGTATCAATTATTTCAATTCCCTTTTTTTCGATAAAATGATTAAGCCCGCACTCCTCCGTAAGCATGGATTTACTTTTCACCACCCGTTTCACATTGTGGGAGTTTAGGATCTTTAAAATTGTTTCATTATGGTCCTGCGCTGTTTTGGCATAATGAACATGGACACCCTTCTCACTGGCCTTTGTCTCAAACGCTTCAAGGTATTCAGGTAAACGAGAGAGCGTATGCATTTTGATTTGGTGAGCTGTTTCTCTGAGTTCTTCCCAGGCAGGAACATTTTTGCTGGCCGTATCACGCTTTTGACGAACAAACCATAGGGCCTGATCATGCCAGTGAGCTCTCTCTTCATCAGCTAAAAAAGCTGCTGCTTCTTTTGCGTGTGAGCTCATGATATGGCTTCAGATAATATTTCAGCAACATGCATGGTCTTCAGATCCAAATTGTTACTTTTCAGGATACCTTCCATATGCATCAGACAGCTTGTATCATATCCCGTAATGATTTCGGCCCCAGCCTGTTGATGATCTCTCAAGCGATCCTGCCCCATGAAAATGCTCAATTCTTTCTCAAACACAGAAAAGGTTCCACCGAAGCCACAACATTCGTCTGACCGTTCCAGGGTTACGATCTCGATCCCAATTAATTGTTCAACCAGTGATTGGGCCTTGGAAGGCTCGACCAGATTTCGCTCACTGGCGGGTTCTAGGCGCAGTCCCCGTAGCCCGTGACAGCTCTTGTGAAAACCAACTTTATGTGGAAAGGTCCCTGCTATCGATCTAACGTTTAGGACGTCGTGTATAAATTCACAGAATTCATATGTGGCAGCCTGCATTCGAATAAAATCCGGATTAGATCGAAAGAATTGATTATAGCCATGTCTGACCATGTGAACACAACTTCCTGATGGTGCCACGATGTAATCGTAATCTTTAAAATCACCATAGAACTTTATCGCCAATTTTTCAGTTTCGGTTACACAGCCAGTATTGAACATGGGTTGACCACAGCATGTTTGTTTTTCCGGAATTACTGGTTCCACGCCTAAAGATTGGAGAACATCAATCATGGCCAAACCGACTTGCGGATAGCACTGCTCAATATAACAGGGTATAAAAAGTCCTACTTTCATGGTAACAAATCCTTATCCCGATCCTATTATGGCACTACCTGCTTAAACCTGAACCCAATCCGCTATTTTTTTATGCTGGAAAATCATGGCTTCTTGGATGCTGAACTTTTTTCCTTTTCCTGCTTCTTTTGCCCTTTGGTACATCGCGTGTGCGATAGCCACATCTACATAAGCCAAACCAACCGCATTAAAGTAGACCCGTTCCTCGGCTGTATCCCTTCCGTCCTTTTCGCCTGCAACGACTTCGCTTAAATCCGCGTGAATATCCTCGTCTTTTAGGTCACCGTCTTTGTACATCCGACTAATAGTTTGAGTTCTATGCTTCACGGTTTCCCAATCGTCACATACAATCTTATCACATAGTTTTGCAACGTCGTACTCGTCTTCCCAGCCGCCGATATGGCTGTAGAATGTTCCAGGTTTCATCCATGCTGCTTTAAGAAGAGGTGCTTGCGCACTCGTGGCAGTAACAAGGATATCTGCTCCCTCCATGGCTTTCTGCGAATTCGTTTTGGCAGCAGAAAAACGGATGTCCGGAAAAATGTGCCTCATCTCATCTATGAACTGCTTTTCTTCGTGGTCATACTTCGAAGAGATCCGGCATTCCTCAATTGCGGGAACTGCGGTCTTTATCGCGATTAGGTGCATCTTGGCCTGCTCTCCTGCCCCAATGAAAGCGATACTCTTGGAATCCTGTCTTGCGAAATGCTTTGCGGCAACGCCTCCCATCGCGCCTACACGCATATTCGAGCAAAAGGTCCCTTCCATAAAAGCGATGGGAAAACCCCGCTCTATCTCGGATAGTATTATAACGGCAGAAAGATTCTGGACACCGTATTTGCTGGGATTGGAAGGGAACACGGACACCCATTTGACACCGCATATTTTTTCAGACAGAAGCGTCGCAGGCAGGCAATTGATACGTTCCTGGGTATCATCGTTGAAAATCTGAACAATCTTGTCAGGGTAGAGGATCTTGTTGTCTCGAAAGGCGAGCATGGCAGTTTCTGCCGTGCTCATTGCCATTCGCATATCCAGACACCCGGCTTGAAGGAGGTCTTCCTGCGAAAAGTAGCGACATTCGATTTTGTTTTTGTTTGTCATAGTTTCCTCTTAATTCGCCCAACCTCATCTAATTTCAGTCTATACCTATTCTCGAAACCTTTCCTACTTTTTTGAGAGCTATAACTCAAACGCCCCATCTCGAACAGGTCCAAGTCCAGATAGAAATTCATATGTACCTTACATTAAAAATGCATGCTTGTATCTATTCACCTTCTATTGGTAAGCCATGGCGGGCAGCCAAACAACAAGCTGCGGCCACATTGCAATCATGAATAAACCAATGAGCTGTAAAATGATGAAGGGCACAACACCTTTATAAATGTGCATAAGTTCTATGCCCTCTGGTGCAACGCCACGAAGGTAAAAAATCGCGAACCCTACAGGTGGTGTAAGAAAAGATGTTTGCAAACTTACGGCTACGAGCACACAAAACCAGATAAGATCAGGACTATCTACAAGAAGTGTGCCTCCAATATTGCCGTTTACCCAAATCCAGGAATGATCTGTGATAGATATATCTAGGCCCGCAACAACCGGAGCAAGTAGCGGTAACATAATCAGTGTGATTTCTATCCAATCCAGGAAAAAGCCTAGAATAAACACCGAGCCAAGAAGAACGGCCATGACACCGTATGGGCCCAGTGGAAGCCCTGTAAGAGCACTCATAATTAGCTCATCACCACCCAGTCCCCTTAATACAAGAGCAAAGCAGGTAGCTCCAATAAATATTCCAAAGATATAGCCTGTAACATTAAAAGTCCCGTGCATGACTTCCTTGAGTGTTTTAAAGTTAAATTTCTTGTTTATTGCTGCTAGTACAGTAGCTCCCAGAGCGCCAACACCGCTCGCTTCAGTAGGTGTGGTGATGCCCATAAAAATGGATCCGAGCACAGCTATAATGAGCCCGGCAGTTGGCAGGATCGACTTCAACACATTCAACACCACTTTGAAATTGAGTTCTTTCCTGTCTTCCGGTAATGGTGCCCACTCGGGATTAAAGTAACACGAGATTAATATATAGGCGACGTACATCGTGCCTAGAATCAGTCCGGGAAATACAGCTCCCATAAACAGATCTCCCACTGAAAGACCGAGCTGATCCGCCATAATGACCAGCATGATACTTGGTGGAATCAAAATACCTAATGTACCTGATCCGCAAACGACACCCACAGCCAGGGGTTTATTATACCCCTGCTTCAACATGGTTGGAACGGACAATAGCCCAAGCAATACTACTGATGCACCAATAATCCCTGTAGCAGCAGCGAGTATGATACCGATAAGAGCGACAGTAACCGCTAGTCCACCTCGAACTTTTCCAAACAAATCCTGTATGGAAAACATCATTTTTTCTGCAACACCTGATTTGTCCAGCATCAGGCCCATAAAAATGAACATGGGTACGGCGACCAGGACCCAGTTATCCATGAGTTTGTATATTCGATTGACCACCATTCCCACGAACATGAAATCAATTCCGGTCCACGTATCCAGATATATGTCAGATAGATACCCAATCAGTGTGAATAAGGCGGCTACACCGGCCAATACAAAAGGAATGGGATACCCAGTAAAGAGCAGTCCGATGAATGTCAAGAACATCATTATTACGAGAATACTTTGTATATCCATAAAAAGGGGTCCCTAAAACCTGTATTTAGATGAATGAAGAAAAATGATTAACAAGGGCACAGCTACCATATTGTGCGGCAACTGCTGAGCTGCTTAGAATGTCGAAACGTGAGCTTATACGTAATTTTTTTTTTAAATTCGAGCAAAAGGAAGTATTTCTTTTACTTTGATCTATTCTTGAGAAAGTGAATTCCTCGGATCATGCGAGAAATAGCTGCCAATCCTAGCAAACTAAATCCCAGGGGCAAAAATATCTTTATGATCCATCGGAATGGAAGCCCCACGGGCGAGTCTGATCGTTCATTGATACGAATGGATTCCTCCAAAAATGGCCAGCTATGGATAAGAATGACCATGATGATGGGAAACAGTAGAAAAATAGTGCCCAGCAACTCAATGATTTCCTGTGTCCTGGGTGAGAATTTTTCATGGGCAACATCGAGTCGAATATGGGTATCCAAAACAAGACAATAGGACATGCCCAGCATGATGCCTACGGCGTAAAGATGCCACTGAAGTTCCTCTAGAACAACCATCCCCACACCAAAGACGTAGCGTAGGACCACCTGCAAAATGATAACCAATATCAAGATGCCGTTGATCCAGGAAGCAGTCTCACCTGTACGGCGAATAAAATTGTCTATTTTCTGACTAAATTTTGGGATGCTATTTGTTTCTATTGACAAGGCATTATCCTTACTTGTTTTTACATTATGTAAACGGAAAAATTTGATTGACATTCAGTGCCCTGCTCCTTCATTGCAGCAGGGCACTGAATTATTGTAATGTTAACTATTTAGGTGGTTCTGGACGCGGCATAAAACCCAAAGAAGCCCAGTATGAATAGTTCTCATGAAATTCCGAGAAATCATCATAGACTTTTTTGAAGAAGGGATCTTTAGATTGTTCTTCTACAACCTCACCCCATGCTTGTCGGAAAACGTCCAACATATCATCAGACCAATAATGAATCTTAACACCTCGGTCGTTAACGTTGTCCCTAATAACTTCACCTTGTATGGCTTCTGTATGAGAAAAGCAGTCCATAACAGAGGCTTTGCATATAACTTCCAAAGCCATCCGCTGTTGGTCACTCATTTTGTTCCATACATCTTTGTTTATGAGTAACTCAAAGGTGGTAGCTTGTTGATGCCAACCAGGAAAGTAATTATGCTTTACTACCTTGTAAAATCCCAAGCGTGCATCAATGGCAGGCATGGAAAATTCAGTTGCATCGATAGCGCCTTTCTCAAGCGCAGGGAAGATTTCTCCACCGGGGAGCAGACTGGTTTGAACGCCAAGTTTCTGCATGACGGCACCACCAAGTCCAAAGAAGCGCATACGTAAACCCTTTAGATCACTGGCGGACTTAATGGGTTTCTCGAACCAGCCAGATGTTTCTGGCGCAATAATTCCAGCGAGCAACACTTTTACATTATATCCAGCCTGATCGTACATCTCCTGGTACAGATCCATGCCATTGCCGTAATAAAACCAGGCTAAAAATTCTGGCGCATCTGGACCAAAGGGGACTGCTGAAAACAGTGGAGCTGCAGGAATTTTTCCTGCCCAGTATCCTGCGGTGGAATAACCGGCATTGATTTTACCGGTTGAAACTGCATCAAGGATTTCAAAGGGAGCTACAAGTTTTCCAGGCTCATAAACTTTCATCTTTAGACTACCACCACTGATAGTCTCAAGACGCTCAGAAATGTAAAGGATTCCATCACCAAGACCTGGCAAATGGGTTCCAAAAGCAACTGGTACCTTCAAAAGCACCTTTTTATCCTTGGCCATGACCGGGTCTGCGGAAATGCAGAGAATGCCGGCAAATAGCAATGCGTAGATTGTCGCAAAAGCTGTTTTTTTCATATTATTTGTCCTTCCATCATTAGTTATGATATTGTATTAATTAAGGTAAGCAGGTTCATCTCAATGGTATGTGGACAAAGAAGATTGAATATTTTTTTGTTGCAGAAACTAAACTATACTATTGTCTCTTGCAACTGACAGGATGAAGTCCCTTTCAGAACTTCATCCTGCATAAAACTGATCTATTTGAAATTAAGTTGAAATGTCAGTTCAAATTTGTTCCGGCTGTAATCTGCATTACCTAAAGCGCCAGTACGCATTCGAGCTGTTGGCATTACGACTATGGCTCCCTTATCACCTGAGAAGATCGTATACTTATAGAGCACCCAAATGTAAGAGTAGTCAGATTGGTCACCACCGTCTGGGGTGTGAGTAGCCATGTCATACCAGGCTAACAGAAAACCTGGACCAACGGTACCTTTTACACCAGCGCGAATATGAGTTCCGTCGTACTTGCCGGAACCATCAGCAGTATTGCTGGTCGTCAAGTATGTTCCGGACAGTGTAAATCCCGCAACCTTAGCACTGACGCCAGCGCCCATTGTCATGGGTGCAGCCGTTGAATCATTAGTCATCGTCATTGCCATCTGTGGTTTTACTGTAATCCCACCAAATGTGGCACCATAGTCTGCGATCAAGGTCTTTGTATTGACAAGTCCATCTCCTGCATCGGTATTGAGATTCTCATCAACTGCCAGGGCGAAATTAAGTTTTCCCGGGCCAGCGTTGACGAAACCATTAATACCCTGGATACTCTGCGAGTGATAGATAGCCCATGGGATGTCAACTGGAGCAGTTGGGTAGTAATGCAAATCCACAATGTGGTTAGCAACACCATTTAATGGTAAATTACCCGCTTTAAAACCCCAGTTACCTGCATTCTTACCCATACTGATTTCCATCCACGAAATAGCTGGACGATCGACGAAGCCGTGCACCATCTCGGCGCCTACTTGTGTGTTTTCTCCCCAGTATCCTGACCAATGCCCAACAAAGTTGGTGGCGAGCTTTGAGTGAAAGCTCCATCCGCCACCAATGTCTGCATCCACATTCAGACGACCCCAGTACAAGACGTAGTTTTTTGTTACAGCATCTGTTTCCGCGTCAGCAGTAGTGACATCCATACGTGGGCGAACTCTAACGTCACCAGTTATCTTTGCTTGTGCAAAGACTGTAGTTATTAACATGACGAATACTAATGTTACTTTTAGCATGTTTCTCATATGATCTCCTTGGTTATTTG
>Ga0208641_1000392_pt1 | contig 27971 bp, 29 predicted proteins | sample ETN02SmetaG_2_FD_185789 | JGI IMG/M metagenome (GOLD analysis project Ga0208641, IMG submission 185789) | Marine microbial and viral communities from oxygen minimum zone, Eastern Pacific Ocean - ETNP2014F10-02SV253 (SPAdes) (version 2) | ecosystem: Environmental > Aquatic > Marine > Oceanic ... | reverse complement strand
TCGCAACACAACTATCCACTAGTTCCTTGTTAATGGGGTGATTTTTAATAGCACAAAATCCAGTAGATTTATGGTTTTGGCCTAGTTTCTCAGCAAATTGTTCTGGATCTTTATCCCAGAGATCAAAACTGACTGTTTTAATTAAGTCCGACATGTTTGCCTCCTTATAATTTAGTGGAATTTGATTCCTCAGGGTAGACTTCAGTCGGTTCAAACACCTTTTTTTCATTATATTGCAGTTTAACGCTTTGGGCGTTACCGATGCCTTGATCTATATCAATTATTTGATATGAATCTCACCAAGAGTTTTTTAGCAAAAACCTTTGAGCATAGGGACAAAGGATACAGCACAGAGTGGATCCTGATTATAACCACTCCCCGTTTTGTTAATTCGATAGAGTATTTGTGAAGATTTTTGGCCAATGGGAGCGATTAAATTTGCACCGACTTTAAGCTGTTCTATAAGTATGTCAGGGACTGATTCACAGGTTGCTGTTACCATGATGCCATCGAAGGGAGCTTCTTCAGGCCAGCCCAACCACCCATCTGAATTCTGGTAGATAACATTCTCTAAACCCAAGGATTGATTGATTTTTTTGGCTTTGTTCATCAGGGCATGAATCCTCTCGATGCTGTACACTCTTTCATATAATGAGGCTAGTACCGCTGTTTGATATCCAGAACCGGTACCAATTTCTAGTACTTTCTGAAGACCGTCAATTTCTGTATTGCTATCTCCAAGCAATGTTTCTGTCATCAGGGCAACGATATAAGGCTGGGAGATTGTTTGCTCATTACCGATAGGTAATGGATGGTTTCGGTAAGATAGATGCAAGTAGGACTCATCTACATAAAGATGCCTTGGGATTTTATTAATGCAGTCGAGTACCTTAAAATTTTTGATGCCTTGATGTCTTAGGATCTCTACGAGTTCTGCTCTTTTAGCCTCCATAAATAAAAGTTTGGGTTAGCTATTAAATGACACTTCCAATGTTCTGTTTTTCTTTTATTTGATAAATGTATGCTGGAGGCAAATTTTTCCATGTGAATCCAAATAGCTTAGAACGTTTATTGTATTGATCTAAAATCTTTTGTGAAATTGGGCAACGAACAAAATAAGTAAGGGTGGAGAAACAACCCTGTGGTTGTAATAGTTTGAATGCGGCATCTAAGAGAGCTAACTGACGGTCTTGCGGTATGATGATTAATGGCAGGCTACAAACAATGTGTGTAACCTCGTAGATCTGCATCTTTTGAAGTAAATCAAATGCATCTAAGGCATCGCTCGCGATGACATTAGCATCTTTGTATTTTTGACTGAGGTAACCGGCAAAGTCTTTATTCTTATCAATCAGTATTAATTTCTCTTCAGGGACTTGTCTTTGCAGGATACATTCTGTGAGAGCTCCCATGCCCGAACCGAGTTCCAAAACATAACCTTCATCCATGCCTTCAAGGTGTGCTGTCATGAGCATGCCTGTTTCAGCACTACAAGGAAACAAGGCTGCGATTTCAGCTGGGTTCTTCAACACATTTTTGTACCAAATATTTAAGGACATAAATCTAAGATCTTCATCATTTGACTAATTATTTAAAAACTATATCACAACTACCAATCCTATCCATGATATGGGCAAGGCTATTGAGCTCAAAAGATTATTATTTTAATTTCTTTTGCTTGAGTTCATCCGCAACAAAACTGATTGACCAATTATGGCCTAAACGTCTGCCTTTGTAGGTATCTGGTAATAGAGTTACTTCGCTTCCCTTTAGGTCAATGACCTGAGGATCAGATTCGAGATTATTGAATACCCCATCGATTTTTTTTTGGGTTCGCCACTCATAAAATGTAACATTTTCAGCGATAAAGGTTGGAGGCTGATAATGACACTTTGTGTTCAATACTTTGATGCCTGCAAGAGGTGCTGCAACCGTATGCACTTCAATAGGTAGAGGTTGATTCCAATTCTCAGCAAACGACGAAACCAACATACCCCCATAACTGTGACCAATAAGGAGAATTTGCTCAAGTTTAGGGTTTTCTTTTAATAATATGGCTATGTTATCAGATAGTGATTTTGCTGAGGGTGATGAGCACACACCATCATCCCACCGATAAAAGTAGGTTAGGGTACTCTCATTATCAATAGTTTTTAAAGGATAGATCCACTCATAGCCGTTGCTGTTTCCACCATGCACTCCAATGAGAAGGACGTGTTCATTACTGTTTGAAGTTTCAAGAGGCTTGAGGCCAAAGTCCAGCGCCATCAATCTCTGGCCTGATTCTTCATAGTCTGTTTTGAAATCTAATGTGGGTAACCAAGGGTAGCTTTTTTCTGACTCACACCCAATGATTAGGAAAAATCCGGTGAGTAGGATTATTCTTATCATCTAGATAGTTCTTTTAATTGCCTGTATTTTTCTTTTTTTTCTTTTTTTTCGTTTTTGCAGTATTCTATCTTCTTTATCAATGATTCTTGGTTCCCTTGTTTTCTTAGGGTTATCAAATAACCAGGCAAAATTTAGACTCACTGTTATGGGTTGCATATCCATGCCATATGCTATTTGTGGTGGAGCATTTGATCCCATTATGGTTTTATCAAGGTCCGTGGCAATGGCACCGGAAGATGTTTTTAACTTTCTGATGTCAAGATTTAGACTAATCTTGTTGTTGATGACGTAGTCCAATCCGATTTGATACAAAGGATCTAAAGATTTTTTCAGTCTAAAGTTTGCACCTGATAAGATGCCTTGTGCTTTTTCTTTATGAAAAGAGGAATAGATTAATCCTGATCCAATATAGGGTCTGAAGGAAGCATTTTTTGGTTTAAAGTAGTATTGCAATGTTGCGTTTGGTGACAGTGAGATGAAGGATGCCAATTTTGCATCTGTACCCATGGTTTTACTATAGATGTTTATCTCTGAGGGAATCCCGGTTAGGAATTCAATTCCTAAGTTGTCGGTGATCAAGTAACTGAAAGATAATGTTGGCATGCTATAACGACCCATCTCTACCTGACTTTCCTTGCCAAATTGAGGCACTAGAAAGGTATAACCAGATCTTAAAACCCAATCCCCTTTGTTTAAAATTTCTTTTGTGTGATCGCTAAAAGTATAATTTTCATTGACTTCTCCCCAACCATTAGAAATGGGGAGCAACAGGCTAGCAATTAAGATTATTTTTTTCATTCTATCCATTATTCACCAGTAATTAAAAAATTGGTAATTCTTTTGTATAGTACTCGCATTTTAGACACGTCATAACCAACAATTTTATTCTTCAATGCACCACTTTGAATTAAATAGTCTGGGACTTCTTTAGCAGCTATACCATCATCTAAAGCTTCTTGAACCGTATCAATTACATATTCATAAAATAGTCGTTGTTGCTTTATCACATTTGAGGAACCAATTGTCCCAGAGACTAAATTCATGGGGTTATCTTGAAAACTCATGTGAGAGCCTATAATTGTTTTTACCCCTTTATGTTTAGCTAGTTTTTCTGCTTCCAAGAAAAATGGTACTAAATTATAAATATAAGTATCAGCCAATCCAGCGCCATAGATCATATTCAGGCCATTGGGCGGATTGGCATCATCAGCAATGAACATAATTCTATCAGGTTGAATTAATAGGCCGACACGACAATTGTCGTGCGATGGGCCCCAATAATACATCTCTAAAGCAAGTTCACCCATTGAGATTGTATGTTCTTTTTCAAACACTATGTCAGGTTTCACAACATTGGGATTTGGATTATCAATCCAGTTTTCTTGACACTTTTTATGTGCTACAAATTGAGCTCCCTGATCTTTAAACACTTGCCCACCTGAAATATGATCCCAATGAGAGTGAGAATAAGCTACGTATTTAATGGGTTTATTAGTTATTTTTGAAAGTTCTTGATTCAGTATTGAAGCTGCTTCTTGGTTTAACGGATCGGTCAAAATAACGCCTTCTTCTCCGATTAAAAAGAAATTTCGATAAAAGGTGTATCGATAAGCATAGAGATGGGGAGAGATTTGTTCAATCTCCCAGAGTTTCAAATTCCCAAAGAGCGTGATTTCAGACTCTGCAATGGTTTTTGGTACCGGTTGCATAGCACACCCTGACACCAGTAAGAAGATTGAAATTAATCCGATTCTAAGAGTCTTTAACATTTGTATTAGAGTTCTATCTACCCATGTTTAGAAAAGAAGTATAGCGTCTAAAAATATTTGAAAGATCTTCTTCATTGTAATTATTAAATTGTTTAAAGGCTTCTAGATCAATTTTATCCATATCAACAAAGTTATTTATATCCACATTTCCCTTTTCTTCAGCTTCTTCAGTTGTTGCTTGAACCAGTTTCCAAAATTCTCTTTGTTGGGCAACATATTCAATGGAGCCAAAAGTGTCGTTTTCGACTTGTCCCCCAATGAATGAGTTGACGTTATGTTGATTCGCTATGGTTTCAACACCGGCGAAAAACTCCATTAAAGTCGCTGGCCTTAGATATGGAAGCGTTGGGTCATTTGGAAAACTTGGACCATTCGTACTCAATAAATCAGCAACAAAAAAAATATTTTCAGGTTCAATATGAACCACAATCATGCATTCACCATGGCTTGGTCCAAAATAATGTAACTCAATGTTTGAGTTTCCCAACGCAATCTTATAGCTCTGCTTGAAGTATAGATTGGGCTCGATAACAGCTTCGTTTTTGTTTCCTTCGAAAAACAAACGGCAGGCTTCTTGAGAAATAAATTGTACCCCATTTTTTTGAAATACTTCACCACCTGAGATTCGATCCCAGTGTGAATGGGTATAGACAACGTGACTGACAGCATTCTTGTCATTCTCAGATAAAAATTCTTGAATTGATTTTGCTGTATGCTCACTGATCGGATCAATGACAACAGTCCCATTAGATCCACTAACTATGAGCCCTTGATTGTCTATTTCACTAAAAACATAAATGTTTTCAGATACTGTTTGAATGTTTATTTCACTCCAACCGCCAGAAGCAAAAAGCAATAGGGTAGTAAATAGGACTAGCTGTTTTCCCATTCCGTAATCAGGTGCCGATTATCCTTGTTCCATGGATGAAAATCTTTTTTGAAAAACCTAAGCCACGGAATGATAGTGCGTCTGAGAACTCCAGGTTTGATAAACAGGAATATGAATCCACTCCACCATTCACGAATACTCCAGAGTTTTCCATCATGTTTTAGCATCAGGCAAAGGATTCTAAATACATCTTTAAATATGTGAAAAGTATTGAAGAGTAAAGCCTGGCGTCGTTCTTTGATGGTGCCACCAATGGCTAGGTGAACATCAAAAGCTACGGCTTTATGTTCCGTTTCCTCAATGGCATGCCAGTACCAGAGCTTTGCAATATCTGGATCCGCATCAACAAAATGGTCCTTATGTCGCAGCATGTCGTCTGCTAAGATTGCAGTTAAGTGCTCACTGGCAGCAGTGCCAGCAAGTATTCTACTGGCAGATAATGCACTTTGAGCCCAAGCTATCCGCTTCCGTAGAGGCTCTTCAATTTTTTCCAGGTCGTAACCACGTAGTTTACACACGAGTTTGTTGTATTTTATATGTTGCTGTGTATGAATGGCTTCTTGCGCATAGAAGGCTTTAATTTCGTCCAATAGTTTTGGATCATCGATCTTATCTTCAAATGCTTTAACGCTGTTGATGAAGACTTTTTCACCTTGTGGAAACAACATTGAGAAGGAATTTTCAAATGCTGTGGCGAAGGCACTACCACCTTGCCATTCACCAGAGAGTCCTGCAAAATTAAACGAAGGTTTGCGAGGCTTGAATTTATGATCATCCGGGCTTTTGCTTTGAATGGCGGTCATTTAAAAATGTAAATAAGTTAGTTTTAAGTCATTATTTGAGATTAACATAATTTCTACAATCAAAAATTGATCATAATCAATTGAATAATGATCTAATTTAATTAGGTTTAGGCTTCCTCTATCCATTCTATATCTTCACTGTTTTGAAAATCTTCCCATTTTAAAAGATCTAGTTCTTCAAATTTAGGTCTGACTGTTTCCGTTAGCAGGCCCACTTTTTTTAAATTCGGGATAACTCCTTGAAAAATAAATTGTTGGAATTGCTCTCTTATAGGAACATTCCTCGCATAAGCACATGTTTCTTCTACATCCCAACCAAATTCTTCAAACACCTGAATTGCATGGAATCTATTTTTCATCACAACACAAGCTTCGTATGCAAATTCTGCACGTTCCTCAATTTCATGTTGCGATAAATTTTTTATATGATCTTCTAGATAATTGACTCCAAAGGTGACATGCCTCGCTTCGTCCTTAATGATGTATTCGACGATGCTGTGCGCTAAGGGGTCTGGGTGGACTTGTGGGAAAGTTTTAAATGCGCCGAGTGCCAATCCTTCTATGATCAATTGCATTCCAATAAACTTAAGGTCCCACCGTTCATCAGTTAAAATTTTGTCCAGTAAATATTTTAAGTATTTATCTATCGGGTACATGAGTCTGGGCCGGGTTTGAATGTACTTATTAAATGCTTCGACATGGCGAGCTTCATCGTAGGCTTGAGTTGCCGCATAGAGCTTTGAATTGTAAGTCGGAGCACATGAGCATAATTGGCTGGAAACCAACAAAGCTCCTTGTTCCCCGTGTAAGAATTGTGCCAATGCCCAAGCGGCAGCTTTATTTTGAAATTCTAACTTTTTTTCATCCGATAATCTGATATAGGGTTTGTAGTCATTAAACATTTGATGGTTATAGGCATAGTCTTCCAGAGTAAGATCTTCTTGATTCCAAGGCTGAGACCAATCGAGGTCAATTTCTACATTCCATTGTCTTTTTTTTGCCAGTTGGTAGAGTCTATTTATTCGATCGTCAGCAGCAGTGTAGTCCCAGTTATAAGTCCCGATTAGTGGAGTTTGGAATATTTCCTGGATGTCTTTGACATCTTTATTCGTCAAATACATATCAGGTTCGTATGTAATGGTTTCATGCATCTAATTACTCATCAATTCAATACCTTATTTCATTCGGTATAATTATACATTATTCAGGGTTGTAAGGTTTTGCTGCAGGAATCCACCGGGGCACATTTTTCATATAATCCTTGTATGTATTTCCATAGCGTTTAATCAATCCTGGTTCTTCAATCAGGGGGAAGTAGACCATGTTAATTACGGTAAACAAGATAGCATAGAGTAAAAAGGGCAGGGATCTAAAGAATAGTGCCTCTGAGAACAGCATGATAATCACTCCGGATAACATTGGATTTCTAACATAACAGTATGATCCAGCAATGATTAAGTTACCAATGGGGTCCCAGGGAGCCGGCGTACCACCACCACCTAGTGTTGCAAACAAACGGACACAACTCATAGCCAGCACTAACCCAGGTAATCCTATGGCAATGGAAAGCCAGATTGTCCAATAGTTGAGATCAGTGATCTCCAGATCAAACAATATGGCTGGAATAATAACCAAAACGTTGATTGGTAACAAAAGTAGTGCAGAAAGCCAACGAAGAACTGTAAATGCTTTAATCCTCTTGTTCATTGAACCCATAGATTCGGTGCCTTGTAGGCGTCATGATCCCTAAGCTAGTCTCTTCAATGGAAAGTTTTCTGGCTATTTGACCCAGGTATTCTTTGCCAAAGGCATTTCGAATCATTTCATTCCAAATTTGCTGTGCCAAATCGTCATGTCGGAGCTCAATAGTGCCCCAGACAATTACATGATTCATGACATCGCTTTGACTGATTGCAACACAGGCTCGGGGATCACGTTCCAAATTTCTTTTTTTCTGCTTTCCAGTAAGACTGAATAACAGTCCATGATCATGGATACCCATCATCATGGGAGTGACGTGAGGTTCCCCGTTAAGCCCTATGGTTGATAAATGTACCCAACCGTTGGGTGAATGAATAGTTCGAATGGCATTAATTAACTCTTTGTTCATAGGTTACTATTTTAATTTAGCCGATCATCAGAGTCTAAACAAGCATTTGAGTTTTATTAGATATGATTAATTTCCAATGGTAAATGGTTTGGAATCTCAATAGAATTGAGAACATTAGGCAATATTATTGGTAGTAATAGTATGAAAAAGAATACAATCTTGTCGTTGAGTTCCGGGATCTTTTTTGCAGTCTCACTTATTCATTTAATCAGATTTTTTTCAGGCGGTGAGCTCAGTATTTTTAATCACCAACTGCCGCAAATGGTCTCTATACTGGCAGCGGTTGTTACTTCTGTGTCATGTTGCCGGATACAGGAGAGCGTTATTTTTCCTCACCATTGTTTGCAGATATTAATGAAGACAGTGATGATGAATGGCTTGCTACACAATAACTATTTATTGAGACGATGATTTTGATTTACTGAGTTCGAGGACTCCATTCTGGCGTGCCCCAGAAGGAGAGAATTTTATCAGTAATGCTTTGTGATTCTTTGAAGTCTTGGATATATGAAACCCAGCTAAAAAGTGTAATTTTTAGTGGGTTGAAAGTATTTACATTATTGCTCAAGCCAAACAAAACTGGCTCATCCTCCTCAACGTAGGTACCAAATATTCGGTCCCATATGATCAATAAATTGCCGTAATTTTTATCCAAATATTTTGGACTATATCCATGATGTACTCGATGTGCTGATGGTGTGACAAAAATCCATTCCAATATGCCTAATTTGCCTATGATTTGAGTGTGTTCAATGACCGCCCACAAAGTTACAACTGCTCCTACGACAGCCGTAGTAATAGGATCAAATCCTATTAATGGCATAACGAAAAAGAAAGGAACTCTAAAAAGAGGGTTAAACCATGCTTGTCTGAGAGAAACCAGAAAGTTCATTTCCTCACTGGAATGATGATTCATGTGCACTGCCCAGAAGAATCGAACACGATGGGAAAATCGATGATACCAGTAATAAATAAAATCGATCATGAGTAAGGTTAGAACAACAACCCATGGGGTGGCTATGGTATTGATCTCAAACAGGCGGAATTGATACAGAAAAAGATAAAAACCAAGTATCGATCCCATTGTGAGTATATTGACTATGACGTTACCAACAATAAGACCAATGGTGCCCATGGAATCATTTCTCTTGTATAGGTGAGTATTGTTTTTGGATGAAATAAGAGCCTCAATGGCGATCATCATTAATACAATTGGCGCACCGATAGCATAGACAGTGTAGTCTGGTATGCTGGATTCAACCATCAGGCTGGTCCCAGGACTTTGATAGTGACGTTTCCATTTTCACCTAAGTCAGAAATTGATAGATCTACACCAATCACTTCGGCGAAAGCTTGATATCTTTTTTTGATCCAAATGTCATGTACTTCTTTTTCAGTCAAATCATGTTGCCCCAACCTGATAGTATGTTCCAAGATCAATCCAAAAGGTGATTGCCAACTGCGTTCGGCGTCTTTTTTTTCTATTTCTATAAAAAGCTGGTAAGCGCAAGCTGTTCGATCAATCATACCAACCAGAACAGTATCCAATTTCCCTGTTTTTAAATAATTCTTCCTGACTCTTTCTAGAAGTGGTTTGGTTACCTCTACCTCGTTGGCGATTAGTTCATCAATCATGTCATTATTTTTGGCAAACTGGATCGTAGTTAGGATCATCTTCACTATGGCATCATTGATGTCATGTTGATAGGGTTTAGTTTCATTTAAAGTCTTTAGAACTACAGCCATAGAACGTCCTAATTGATCTTCCCGACCTTCATAACCACTCACAGCACCTATGAATTCTTTGTCCTTATCATGAGCCTTGGCACTAAGATCTGAAATGACTAATGAAAAAATAAGAAAGAAGAGGGTTAAAAATTTTAATTTCATATTATTGTCTCCTGAGATAACTACTTTTATTCAGTTTAGCACAGCAACTTTAGTAGCTTCGAGCATTCTAGATCTGACCCATCAAAGTGAGCAACTTTCATCGGTTAATCCAAAAATGAATTTACCGATCCATTTTTTTGCTTCCTTGGCTTGGGCTTCGGTTTCGTTATTTGCTGATATGCTGCATAGATATGATCCTGATTCTATTTTGTTGGCAAAAAGAACGCCCAATAAATGTCCTCTATTGGCTTTTTGGATATAGCATTCAGCTTTAGCCTCACAATCTTTTTGTGTTTCAAATCGACCAATGTATCTATCATCCCCATTGGGAGGGTATATGTGTGCAGACCATTCTTCTGCTGTTATCAAGTGACTAAAAGATAATAAGAAAAAGAGTATGCTTTTTTTATACACGATCAGAATAATTTCTTGTCTAAGTCTTCAATAGTTGCTGTTCTTTTGAATTTTTTTTAGTTCTGTTGTTAAAGAGTTTAAAATACACATTTTCAAATACAATTAAATCTTAAAATCAAAAGAATAACAGAGACATCGCTATTTTTGTTATGAGCCAAGACGGAGAATACCACTTATGCCCAGGAGAATCATAGAATGGCAAGCTCTTGAGGACCGGAGCATCAACTATATTGCTAATTCTGAGTCACCCACCAGGCTCATTTTCCCCGGCACCTTTCAGCCACTACATGAAGGTCATTTGACTATCCAAAAGATCGCAGAAGAAACAATTGGGATCCCTGTTACCTTTGAGATTTCAATTTTTAATGTTGAGAAAAATTTATTGAGCTACTCTGAAATTGAGAAAACATTGGATCAGTTCAGATTGGAGCAGAACTGGGTATTAACTAACGCACCAATGTTTGATGAAAAAGCACTAATCTTTAAGCAATCAACCTTCATACTAGGTATGGATACATTATTACGCCTCTTCGATCCAAAATTCTATGGCAACGATCAGGCTATGCAATCAAGACTGCAAGCATTGATTGCAAACGACATACGATTCATGGTTTTTGGTAGACAAATAGGATCACACTTCATGACCCTCAATGATTTCCTAATTCCTGAAGCATTCAAGAACCGCTTCACTGGTATTTCAGAGACAGAATTCAGAGAAGATATCAGCTCATCAGAGATCAAAATAGAGAGATTGAGAGAAATGAATGATAAGGCAACCTGATTAATCTGACGCGTTAAAAGACCTGATTCTAACTCTATAAACCTTCTACTATGACAAAGTCTCGCTCCGCCGATAAGGCAATTTCTTTAAGCGCTTGTTGATATGTTTGACTGTGATAACAAGTTAAAGCTGTTTCCATGGAATCAAATTCCACCACAACTGTTTTCTTGTGTTTTCCTGATTCTTTTTGAACTGTTTCACCTTTGCCTGTAATTAAAAATCTACCATTAAATTCTGTAATGGCCAGACCAGCAAGTTTTTCATATCGATGATAATGATCCATGTCACCGTAAGTACATCGAACAACAAAATAGGCAGGCATTGACTTATAGAAAATTAGGACAGGGCGTTCTCAATTTTTTCTGTGATTTTTTCAGGTGTTGTTGTGGGCGAGAATCTTTCGATAGGCTGACCGTTTTTATTGATGAGGAACTTGGTAAAATTCCATTTAATCTTTTTACTGCCCATTAAACCCGGTTTTTTATTAGTTAGGAATTGGTACAAAGGGTCTGCACCCATTCCATTCACCTCAACTTTAGCAAATACAGGAAAGGTTACTTGAAAATTGGTAGAACAAAATGTCTGAATTTCTTCATCAGTTCCCGGTTCTTGGTTGCCAAATTGATTGCAGGGGAATCCCAGTACAGAAAAACCCTGATCCTTGTAAGTTTGATGCAGGGTTTCTAGTCCCTGGTATTGTGGGGTTAATCCACATTTACTTGCTGTGTTGACAATCAATAATACCTGCCCAGAAAATCCTGAGAGTGATTGCATCTCACCACTATTGTTCCTGCACTGGTATTTATAAATACTTTCTTCTTGAGTCATTGCTGATTCTCCTGTTGGTGAGATGTAATTTCTTTGTTTCTTTTGAGCAGATCGCTCATCAGATTCTTTCCTCCTTCGTACCTTTTATCTAAGTTTGGCTTGAGCCTGGCAGGGATCATACGTCTTGGATAGTAGTTATTTTCAATATTAGTATCAGCAATTTCCCAATATGGATCTAAAACAACGGAGGTGATCTTTTTGGGTGTTTGTTTTAGCCATTTGGTTTTACTAGGTTCTTTGCGCCAGATTTCTACTGGTATTTGCAGCAACTCTTTACTGTCATCTTCAAAATTAATTTCTAGTGGAATGGGCATGACCAACCCACCCAAATTGCTAAACTCAAGAATGTAGTAGTTCTCATTTTTCGATAAAGCCTCTTCCAGAGTCTTACTCTTCCAATCAGGGTCACTGGCATTGGGGTCTGTCAAACCTTTCATGTTTCTTTCGTATTGTTTTAGTTCTTTATCGCCAGCTGTGAATTCATCGTATTCATCATAAATGTCCAGCAACTCAGGTCTTTCCTCTACTCTGGTGATAATGCCTTCCTCAGTATTTCTTAAATCTGCCAGGGTTGGTGGTTCTTGGTTTTTTTCTTCGCGATCTCTAGCTAGATCAACCTCAGGATTCAATGTATCCAAGCTTGCTTCATAAATCTTATTGATCGCAATGTCAACATGATCAGTGGTGAAGAACCAGCCTTTCCAAAACCAATCAAGATCGACTCCTGATGCCTCTTCCATGGTTCTGAAGAAATCATAAGGAGTAGGACGTTTAAATTGCCATCGGGTAGCATATTCGCGAAAAGCAAAATCAAACAACTCTCTTCCTAAAATGGTTTCTCTGAGAATGGCAAGAGCGGTTGCTGGTTTCCCATAGGCATTATTTCCACGCTGCAATAGCGATTCTGAATTGGTCATGATGGGTACTTGTTTCTTGTCCAGCATATAACCGGTTATCCAACGCGCCTCTCCACGATCAGAACGATAATTAATGTCCCATTCCTGTTCGGCTAAAAATTGTAAAAACGTATTAAAACCCTCATCCATCCAAGTCCATTGCCGTTCATCTGTGTTAACTATCATTGGGAAATAGCTATGGCCAATTTCATGAATCACAACACCGATTAGGAATTCCTTTTCACCTCTCGAATAAGTTCGAGAACCATCTTCTTCTAAGTCGGCTCTTGGTCCATTAAAAGTAATCATCGGATATTCCATGCCACCCACGGGTCCATTAACGCTTTGAGCAGTTGGGTAGGGATAGTCAAAGGTGTATTTCGAATAGACTTTCATAGTATGCATTACAGCTTCGGTTGAGTATTTGGACCAAAGCGGTTCGCCTTCTTTGGGATAGAATGACATGGCCATCACCAAAGGATAGTCTTTTGAGTCTTGGCGATAACCAGCCGCATCCCATATAAATTTTCTAGATGATGCCCAAGCAAAATCACGGACATTCTCAGCCTTAAAAAGCCAAGTTTTCTTTTTTTCTGATCGACTAGATTCATTTTGTAGTGCTTCATCTGGGGTGACAATAAAAGAAGCTTTATCCATGGTTGCAGCTTTTTTAAGTCGGTCTCTTTGAGTTTGGGATAATACTTTATTGTCGTTTTGTAAGGTTCCAGTTGATGAAACAATGTGGTCAGCAGGAACTGTTATTGCAACTTCAAATGCACCAAATTCAAGCGTAAACTCACCAGTGCCTATAAATTCTTTGTTATGCCAACCTTCATAATCACTGAATGCAACCACTCTGGGGTACCATTGTGCAATTAAAAAAATATCATTCCCGTCTTCAAATGATTCATAACCATTCCGAGCACGAACAGAGGTTGCGTCAGGAATGTTGTATTCCCAATCAATTTCAATCTCCAGATTTTCTTGTTCTTCAAGAGGCTCAGCAAGATCAATACGCAACATTGTTCCAACAGTAGTAAATTGGGCGTCATCACCATTGATATGTATATGTATATTTCTCATTCCCCCTTCAAATTTTTCCATGAAATTAGTGTTTTTCAGTTGACCAAAGCTAATTTTCTCAGTGCTAGAAAAGGTTTTAGCCAAATTACTAATTGAGTCTTTCTTAAAAATATTTTGATCCAATTGAATCCAAATATAGTTCAGAACAAGTGGAGAATTATTCTTATAAGTAATGGTTTCAGATCCTTTTAAACTTCGTTGATTTTCAAAAAGTTCAACTTCTATTTTATAGTCTGCCTGTTGCTGCCAATACAGTTTGGTTGGTTCTCCTGTGGCTGCTCTGTATTGATTGGGATCTGGGAAAATCTCATCGAGTTGACGGAATTTATCTTCAAAGGAACCTTTGCTTTGATCAATAGGATGTGCAAAAAGGTTGATGCTCATTGAGCAAAGGCAGAGGAATAGTAGTTTTTTCATAAGCAACTTTGACCTCCAATTGGAGGTATTATCAAATGAAATTAGTAGTCAAGGATACGTATTATTCAGTGGAAATGAAATAGATGATTATGAAATGGATCTTGATAATATTAGAGCAAATTGAGAAGCTAGCCACATGGAATCTAAACAAGAACGTCTTTCAATCACTAAAGATTGGCTCCCTAGGTACACTGGAATGGAAATTGATGAATTTGGGGAATATATTCTATTGACCAATTTTAGTGATTATGTCCTTCGTTTTGCAGAGATGTTTGATTGCGACATCAAAGGAGAGCATAGACCTATGCAGGCAGCAACAAATTCTGCTGGTCTCAGCATAGTCAATTTTGGGATAGGATCACCCAATGCAGCCATTATTATGGATCTTTTGACAGCAAGAGCACCTAAGGGTGTATTGTTTTTGGGAAAGTGCGGTGGCTTAAAAGCTTCTTCAGATCTTGGTCACCTCATACTTCCCATCGCTGCCATTCGAGGTGAGGGCACCAGCGATGACTATTTTTCTCCTGAAATTCCAGCATTGCCTTCCTTTAAATTGCATAAATTTGTATCTGAGAAAGTTGTTGAAATGAATTTGGAATACCGAACTGGAGTCATCTACACGACTAACAGAAGGGTCTGGGAACATGATGAAGCGTTTAAAGCTAAATTGAAAGAAACTACAGCGATTGCGATTGATATGGAAACAGCTACGATTTTTATTGTCGGTCACTACAATCAAATTGCCCACGGTGCATTGTTATTGGTTTCCGACGTTCCCGTTACCCCTGATGGAATTAAGACAGAGAAATCAGATCGATCAGTTACCAAAAAATGGCTTCAGACCCATTTAGAGATAGGGATTAATGCCATGACTGAGATTGAAAAATCAGGTGAGGAAACCAAACATTTCAGGTACTAACATTGTTGTATTTTTATTATTGTTAAATGAGATATGTTAATGTTCGAGTCGAAGAATTTTATTTTTTTTGGATTTAAATCGTATCAGGAGAGATACCAATGAAACTAGTCACTGCAATCATTAAGCCTTTTAAGTTAGAGGAGGTAAAGGGCAGTTTAGCCGAGATTGGTATTCAAGGAATAACCGTGACAGAGGTCAAAGGCTATGGCCGTCAGAAAGGTCATAGCGAACTCTATAGAGGTGCAGAATACAAAGTGGATTTATTGCCTAAAGTGAAATTAGAAATTGCTGTTTCAGCGGACATCTTAGAGCAAGTGATCGAAGCCATCGAAGCATCAGCTTCTACTGGGAAGATTGGAGACGGAAAAATATTTGTCACAGACCTAGAAGAAGTTACAAGAATAAGAACAGGAGAGAGAGGTCAAAATGCCTTATAAAATTCAATTGTTATTGAGGAGTCTGTAGTGTCATTTGATGGGCATTTATTTCTTGATGGTGATATTTTTGGTCTAGTTGACAACGGCATCCTGGCTTTGATTACTATTTTTGGTATTGATCTAGAACAAAAGCTTGGCGGTAAAGGAGTTATTGGCGGTCTGTTTGGAGCACTCATTGGCAACGCATTAAGTGATCTAGTTGCTGCATTGATTGATCCATCTGCCCGAGAACTTGCAGCCGGTGTATTTGCTGGCTGTATGTATGTTGTGATCATAGTTTATATCGCATATATCATCAGAAGAAATCTTAAAACAAATAACTCATAATCACGATGACTAGTGCACTCGATCTCTGGCACCATTGTGTTGCCAATCAAACACTCGATGAATCCCTTTTGGATGATGAGGTCACTTTTTTCTCACCTGTCATTTACAGTCCAATTCAAGGAAAAATGATGGTAGTGAAATATTTAAATGCTGCCAATATTGTTTTTACGAACTCTAATTTTACCTACGTAAGCGAGTTGATTGATGGCAATCAAGCCTGCTTGATTTTCGAAGCAAAAGTCAATGATTTGTACATTAATGGCATTGATTTTTTAACTTGGAATGAATCACAACAACTGATCGAAATCAGAGTCTTTGTGCGTCCCCTAAAAGCGATTAATGCATTACGTGAGTTGATGGTGATTAACTTATAGAATTAATTGCTATGCAGGAGAGGAAACAAAATGACTACTGGAAAGCTAATATTCGACTCGTCTCAGTTTTATTATTAATCTGGTTCACTGTTTCCTTTGGTTGTGGAATTTTATTCGTTGATTTTCTCGATCAATTTCATTTTTTTGGATTCAAACTTGGATTCTGGTTTGCTCAGCAAGGCAGTATTTATATTTTTGTCATACTGATTTTTATTTATATCCATCGAATGAAAAAATTAGATGAAGCCACTCGCAATGATAAATCCTCAGAGGAGTAAAAGTTGTCAGTCCAATTTTTAACCTATTGTTTTGTTGGCATTTCATTTGCAATTTATATCGGCATTGCAATTTGGTCACGTGCAGGATCTACCAGCGAATTTTATGTGGCAGGGAAAGGAGTTCATCCTGTAGCAAACGGTATGGCAACAGCTGCAGATTGGATGTCTGCTGCTTCTTTTATATCAATGGCCGGGTTGATTTCATTCTTGGGGAGAGATGGATCAGTCTATTTAATGGGATGGACAGGGGGTTATGTTTTACTGGCATTGCTTCTTGCCCCATATTTAAGAAAATTTGGACGATTTACAGTACCTGATTTCATTGGTTCTCGTTATTATTCAAATATTGCAAGAGTCGTCGCTGTTATCTGTTTGGTCATAATTTCTTTCACCTATGTTGCAGGCCAAATGAGAGGCGTGGGTATAGTTTTTTCAAGATTTTTAGAAGTCGATATCAACTCAGGCGTTTTGATTGGCATGGTCATTGTTCTAATCTATGCAGTGTTAGGAGGAATGAAAGGCATTACTTATACGCAAGTCGCACAATATTGCGTGTTGATTTTTGCGTACCTAGTTCCAGCTATCTTTATTTCTATCATGATTACGGGAAATCCAATACCACAAATTGGTTTTGGCGATCAATTGGTGGATAGCCCTATGTACCTACTGCAAAAACTGGATGGGTTAATGATCCAACTTGGTTTTGACGCATACACATCAGGATCTAAATCTACCATTGATGTATTTTGTATCACTGCAGCATTGATGCTGGGAACTGCTGGATTGCCACATGTTATTGTTCGATTTTTTACGGTCCCTGATGTTGGGGCAGCTAGAAGATCTGCTGGATATGCTTTGGTCTTTATTGCAATTTTATATACTACTGCCCCAGCAGTAGCTTCTTTTGCAAGATTGAATCTGTTCGAATCCACTCATAATGTCAGTTATATAGAAGCGCCAGATTGGTTTAAAAACTGGGAAGAGATTGGACTAATCGCTTGGCAAGATAAGAATAATGATGGCAAGATTCAGCATGCAAAAGGCAATGCCTTGCAACCAATCAAACCGATTTATAACAATACCCGTGGATTTTATGGAGAGAGAAGTCTTAGTAACCAAAAGAATCCTAATAATACAAACGAAGTATATATTGATAGGGATATCATTGTGCTTGCTAATCCAGAAATTGCTCAATTACCTCCATGGATTATCGCTTTGGTAGCAGCTGGAGCCCTAGCGGCAGCACTTTCAACTGCAGCGGGCTTGTTATTGGTCATTTCTACTGCGGTTTCACACGATTTAATCAAACAAACTTTTGCACGAAATATTTCAGAAAAAAAAGAGCTAATGTTTGCTCGAATTTCGGTATTATTTTCGGTCATCATCGCAGGGTTATTTGGCATTTACCCACCTGCATTTGTTGCTCAGGTAGTTGCCTTTGCATTTGGATTGGCAGCATCAACTCTTTTCCCAGTGATTTTTCTGGGAATTTTTTCAAAGACGATGAATAAGGAAGGAGCTATCACGGGTATGCTCTCTGGTTTAATTTTTACCTTGACCTACATTATTTATTTTAAATTCATTCATCCTGAGTTGAACCTACCTGATTATTGGCTTTGGGGTATTTCACCAGAAGGTATTGGTTTCATTGGAATGTTATTGAATGTAATTATTGGTACCTTGGTCTCATTGATGACCCCAAAGCCTCCAACTGAAGTTGATTTGATGATTGATAATATTAGGAGACCCTAGAGCAATGTCTATTCTGCATATGCTTAGTTATCTCATATTAGTCAATTGGATATGTTTGACTATGTTGTGGTTGATTAGTTTAAAAATCAAAGATGCCAGCATCATTGATATTTATTGGGGTTTTGGATTTGTCATTATGTCTTGGACTGGTTTAATCATTAATCTATTCTTCAATGAGACTACAATAACCACAAGCCAATGGCTGATTAACATCATGGTGACGATCTGGGGTCTGCGTTTATCGATTCACCTTGCGATTAGGAATTTGGGCAAAGGAGAAGATCTACGATATGTAAAAATGAGAGAACGAGCATCATCAAACTGGAGATTTCTCAGCTATATAAGAGTTTTTATGTTTCAGGGTTTTTTGCAAATGCTCTTGATGACTCCGATTGTATTGGTCCATTATTATCCGGGGCAGTTTGGGATGAGTTTCTTGGACTATTTTGGTCTGTTAGTTTGGGCTATCGGATTTGGAATTGAAGCAATTACTGATATGCAACTAACTAAGTTCCGCTCCAATGCTACGAACAGTAATAAAATATTAAAGACAGGACTCTGGCGTTATTCCAGGCATCCCAATTACTTTGGTGATGCATTGCAATGGTTTGCTTTCTTTATCATTTCACTGAATTCAGGTTACATTTGGGGAGTTATTGGGCCCATTTTAATGGTTTTTATTTTCCTGAAACTCACCATAGGCATATTGGAGAAGTCTCAGACAAGAAAGCGACCCGGCTATGAAGAATACACTAAATCCACTAATGTGTTCTTTCCAGGCAAGAGAGGCTAGCAATTAATATCAAAGAGCTGGGATTATTCCTGTAAACGTTTGAACCAATTTGATTTATCTTTTGGTATGTAATTTTCAATATGTTCTATTGCTGCTGGAATTGAGTCAACAAATATGAGCTCACTTGCAGTTGATCGAGGAAGAAATCCTTCCAAAACAGAGTGTTCAATGAATTCTGCCAGTGTTGAATAATAGTCTTCTATGTTGAGCAGTACAATCGGTTTCGATTGCAAACCCAGTTGGTTCCATGTCAGTGACTCAAAAAATTCTTCCCATGTTCCAACACCACCGGGTAGGCAAATAACCGAATCAGATCGTTCGGCCATTATTCTTTTTCGATCGTGCATGGTTTTGACTATGACTAATTCGCTTAACCTTTTATGACCCACTTCCACAGCATTGAGCTGTTCTGTAATAATTCCGGTAACATGCCCACCCATTTCAGTGGCGACATCACCTAAAATTCCCATGAGTCCGTTACTACCACCGCCATAAACGATACGATGACCATTTTCAATGATAGCTTGGGCAAGATCTTTGGCTGCTTTGCTGTAGCTTTCTCGTTTGCCAACACTAGATCCTGCAAATACACAAATATTTTTCATAGCCTTAACTTACTATCCTCGCAAGACACTAGATTAAAAAAGCAGGTATAAGATAGATCCCAACCAATGACACTAGAATGATGGCAATCAGATTGATCAAAATACCCGCTTTCATCATTTGAGGAACCGAAATCAGTTCTGATCCAAACACAATGGCATTGGGTGGAGTGGCTACTGGCAACATAAAAGCACAACTTGCTGCCAATGCAACAGAGGCGGTCAGTAACAACGGGTTGAAATCAAATTGCAGTGCAATCGCTGCCACTATTGGAAGAAAAGTTGCTGTGGTTGCAAGATTCGAAGTTAATTCTGTGAGAAAAATAACAAGGGTTGTAAAAATAAAAACTAGCACAATGGTGTTTAATCCCCCTGGCACTAAACTACCCAACCATTCCGCTAATCCTGTGCTTTGTGCTGCAAAAGCTAAACTAAGACCTCCTCCAAAGAGTATCAAGATTCCCCAAGGGATTCCTTCTTGGGCATCTTTCCACTCCAGAAGGTTTCTGTGTGTGTTGTCACCATTTGGTGTTAGGAACAGCATTAAACCACACAACATAGCAATTCCAGGGTCAGTGAGGCCTTCTAATCCAGGAATTTTATTAATGCCCCAGCTGTCTGAAGGTGATCTAAAAACCCAAAGGAGTGCTGTGATAACAAAAATAATAAACACTCTTTTCTCGGGTGTTTTTATGGTTCCTAAATCTAGTCTCATATTCTCAATGGTTCTCTGGGTTTCAAATGAGGACTTAAAGCTCACTGGAAAGCTCACTGTGGTCAAAGTCCACCAAGTTATTGGGAGCAGTATCATACTCAAGGGGAGCCCAACTTTCATCCAGTCTAAAAACGAAATAGAGACATTATAATTGTCTTCCATGAACCCATTTAATGCCATATTAGGTGCTGTTCCAATCAAAGTTGCCATACCTCCAATATTGGCCCCATAAGCGATCCCAAGCAAAAGGGCCACTTGGAAATTGACTTTGTCTGTTTTACTTAGATTACCCATTGATTCTTTAACAACCGCAATGATTGCCAAGCCTATTGGTAGAAGCATGATGGTAGTAGAGGTATTCATGATCCACATGCTCAGTAAACCGGCACTTAACATAAAACCACCGATGATTGATTTACCACCTGTCCCGGTGTACTTGAGAATATTTAATGCAATTCTTTTGTGTAAGTTTGATTTTTGTATCGCTATCGATAAGAAAAAACCTCCCAAGAAAAGGTAAATATTTTTATTTGCATAAGGAGCAGCTGTTGATTCTATGTCTAGGACACCCAGTAAGGGAAAACAAACCAAAGGTATTAGTGCGGTCACAGCAATGGGTACTGCCTCGGTAGCCCACCAAACTCCCATCCAGACAAATACTGCAGCCGCTCTTTGGGCTTCAATGGATAAAGATTCAGGATTGGGTAACAAGAGCACAATAATTGCCCCTAAAAGACCAAAAATAAAGCCTAGGTTTTTTTTATTTTTTTGACTGTTCTGTTTCATTCCTTATTAATAATAATTTAGAAGTATTTCCCTTAATCGCTATGGTCATCATGGAATTTGATTGAGTATATCCAGACCCACTGGACAAAGTCTATCCTAAATCCTCCATTACTTTATGAGAACTATTTAATAATCATTCTCATTTTACTTGTTTTGAAGCACCAGAAATAAGATAATGTCCTGATTAATCAGATATAGTTATATGATAATTATCTAATATTTTTTATTTGGGGGATGAATAAATGAAGACTATTAATTCTAAACTGTTTTTTAATTTAGCAGTTATAGGTCTACTTTTAGTTACTTTTCTTTCTGTGCAAGCACAAGATGATCAAGCGGGCTCTACTAATATAGAAGAGATTACTGTAACCGGTAGTCAGATCAAAGGCGCCAAAATTACTGGTGCATTACCAGTATCGGTTTTGGAATTCACGGATATAGATAGTCTTGGAGTGGATGGCGGAGACGAACTGCTTGAGAACGTGGTTGAAAATGGCATGAATCTATTTAATGAAACTGAGAATGCCTCTGGAGGAGTGAACTCAGCCAGAGGTGATATGGGTGCCTACAATCTGAGAAATATGGGTGTTGGCAACACTCTAACCTTGTTAAACGGAAGAAGATTGGTTAACTCGCCAGGATATCAAACTGAATTAATCGGTGGAGATTACGTTCCAACAATGACAGTGAACTCCAACTTGGTTCCTGTATACGGTATTGAAAGGATGGAAATACTAAGGGATGGTGCATCAGCTATTTACGGTGCAGATGCTGTGGCTGGAGTTGTTAACAACGTTTTGCAACAAGATTATGAAGGGTTTGTCTTTAGAATAAAAACAAATTCCTACGACCACTTTGATGCTAACGATACAACCTTCACTGCCAAATATGGCAAAGACTTCAATGACGGTGCAAGCAATGTCAGTATCTTCGTCAATTACTACGATAGAGAGAGGATCTTGGCTGCTGAAGACCCAAGATGGGGTGATTCAGATCACAGAAAATGGACCACTTGCGACTTACCCGAGGGAGTGGAAGACGAGGGGCGCTGTCTAGATGATGGTAATCCTTGGGCTGGAAGTACAAGCTTTAGGAACCTCAGTACTAATAATCTGTATGGTCAATTTGATATGGTGAAAAGCAGTGAACACGGTAGCAGTCATCCATACAATCATGTTTTTACCGATTCGAATGGTGAGTTCGAAGTTTTTCCACTCGGAGATCCACGTTGCAACAATCGTTCAAGCCAGAATGGGGAAGTATTTGACACCGGTTATGGTACTTGTATTGCACAAGATGGCAATGGTGTAGAACGGTTCAACCTATGGGGAGATACGGATTACAGATCAGAACTAAAAAGGGAAAACGTTTTTATCTTCATCAATCATGAACTTGACAACGGCAACGAAGCATTCACTGAGATTGGATTCTATGAGTCTGCTTCAAATCTAACTCGGCATCCCTCATATGCTTTCTCTTCCTCAAAGCACAGAGTCGGTCCTGATAATTATTGGCTGAATCAAATGACACTTGCTGACGGTACGGCACTTTTTGCTGGAAAGGAGTTGTATATTGATAACTACCGCTATGCCGAAATCTATAGAAAAGTTGATGTCAAGAAACGCACCCACAGGTTTTTACAGGGCCTCAGAGGTTCGAGTGGAGACTGGGATTGGGAAACAGCTTTTTTGACATCCAAAGCGACCTCAGATGATGTTACTGGCAATAGATTGTCAAACAATCTAATCAAAGCAGCACTCTGGGATTCTACCCCAGCTGCCTATAACCCTTTTAGTGCTGGTGTGGATTCAAATCTTGATCAAGCGGTTATTGATGTCTATAGAAAAGGTTCGAGTGAGCTTAGAATGCTAGATTTTAAAGCTTCAAATAATGAAATCGCAGACCTTCCTGCTGGTCCTCTGGGTCTATTAGTAGGTTTTGAGTATAGATACGAAAAGGTTGTGGATGATAGGGATCCCAGACTCGATGGAACCATCATTTACACAGATTACGAAGGTGATACCTATCCCCTGGTTTCAGATGTTTTGAACTCAAGTCCTACAGGTGATGTTTCGGGTGAACACCGTGTAAAATCCATTTTTACTGAATTACAAATACCTATAGCAGCAACCGCCAATGCACAGATTGCTCTAAGATACGAAGATTCCACAGACGTGGAAAGCGCTATGGTTGGAAAATTTGCTGTCGGGTGGAATATCACTGATTGGTTGTTATTCAGAGGTTCAGTTTCAACAGCCTACAGGGCTCCAAACATAATTCAGGTCAATGAAAAAATAGTTGTGAGAACTGGAACCAGAAATGATTACAGCTTCTATCGATTACAACAAGCAAATGGGATATCCACATCCAGCTCAACTTTGGATTCTCGTTATTCCATGCAGAGACAAGCATCAGGAGCTGAAAATCTTAAGTCTGAAGAGTCGGATAATACCTCCGTTGGATTTGTTATTACTCCTGTTGATGGCTTGGTAATCACAGCTGATTATTGGACTATTGAAAAAGAAAACACTATAGGTTTGTTTGGCAGAAATAACCATACGGTGAATGACATGATGTTGAGATGGGCAAACGGTACGAACAATTGTGACACTTTTGTTGGCAACCCAGCGGTTGTCAGAGAAGCACCTGATTCAGGTGATATTGAAGATGGCTATTTTGCTACTGCTGGCGTATGTCCGTTTGGTGTTATTAAGTATGTTGCTGATGAGTATCTAAACTTAGCCACAAGAACCATAGAAGGATACGACATCGGGATTTACTATGACGTTGATACTGATTTCGGTGATTTTGGAATTCGCTATATTGGCAGCTACATAGATAAGTTCGAGCAAGTTCCTGGAGGAGAATTCTCTGCGATGGCAGCCCAACAAGCATCAGGTGCAATTCCAGCAGATATACCAATCGATGGGTTTGGTGACTTGCTTGGAACTAATGGCAATTACGACGAGAAACACAGACTACGACTTTCATGGAACAAAGGTCCATGGGGCACTACACTTACTGGTTTGAGAAAAGGTTCTTTTTACCAGAGTAGCCTCACGCTTTCTGATGGTACTCGTTTTGTGATTCCTTCCATGACAGTAATGGATCTTACCGTCGATTACCGTTTTAATTTGAAGAATTCTGCAGCAAGGATAAGATTTGCTGTTAAGAATTTAGCCGATGAGAGAGCACCAACTGCAGACAGATACTATGGCTTTTTTGCAGATGCTCACCAAGACTTAGGAAGAAACTTTTACGTAGACTTCAGGGTATCTCTCTAAGTAGTTTAGCAAAACAAAAAAAGGGAGCTTAGGCTCCCTTTTTTTTATAGTATAAATGCCATTGACGAAGTGAGCTTTAGAGACAACTGGTAGAAAAGAGAAAAAGAGCAAGTTACACTTCCAGTTCAGTTATTATTGGTAGGAATTGATGTTTTATAGATTTTTATTTGTTCTAATTATTTCTTTCAATGCGTGGGGTCAGTATTCCTATATTGACTACCCGTCACCCTATCATCCGACATTAAGTCAAAGAGGCATGGTTGTTTCACAAAATATCGATTCTTCCAAGATTGGAATAGAGATCCTCAATAAAGGAGGTAATGCAATCGATGCAGCGGTGGCTGTTGGATTTTCATTGGCAGTAACATTGCCCAGAGCTGGCAATTTAGGGGGCGCTGGGTTTATGTTGGTCTATCTGAAAGAAAAAGATGAAATTTATGCAATAGATTATCTTGGATCATCACCCAAGCATGCCACTACCAGAGATTTATTTGGTGTTGAATTACCAAAGGGTTACAAAAAAGCTGATAGAGATCTTGTTCGTTATGGATATAAAGCATCCACCATTCCAGGCACCGTCGCCGGTCTGATTGAAGCCCATTCTAATTTTGGTCGTTTACCCCTAAAGGAAGTACTACAGCCTGCCATTGAACAAGCCAAGAATGGCATTAAGGTTTCCTATGATCTGCATATGGCACTGACAGATTCATCACAGCTCAAAAATGATCCTGAATCGAGAAAAATATTTTTTGAGGGGGGGTCTGCAATGAAAGAAAACACAATACTCAAAAGACCCGATTTAGCTCAAACATTGGAAAGAATATCAGAAGAGGGAGCCAAGGGTTTCTATCAAGGGGAGACGGCTAAAAAGATCGTGGAAGCCATGAAAAAAAATAAAGGTTATATTTCATTGGAAGATCTGCAAAATTATAAACCAAAATTCTCTGATCCTATCCTAACGGTGTATAGGGGAAATCGTATTTATGCCCCACGCCCTCCATCAGGAGGTGCAATAGTCGTTCTGGATGCACTCAATATTCTTGAAAACTTTAATCTGGCTAAATATAAATCAAACTCTTCTGCAACTTACCATCTCTTGGCAGAAGCGCTCAGAAGAGGGCATGTAGACCGCTCAAGGTATATCGGTGATCCTGATTTCTCTGATGTTCCAGTAGGGAAGATCATTTCGAAAAAAAGAGCAAGAGAATTGGCAAAAACAATCAGTTTTAAGTCCGCTACTTCCACTAAGTCACTTTCTCCAAAATTTTATTTTGAGGAAAGCAAGGATACTACCCATTTTTCCATTATTGATGAAGACGGAAATGCAGTGTCCAATACTTACACCTTGGGTTATTCGTTTGGATCCGGTGTAACCATTCCTGGTACTGGGATTTTGATGAACAATCATATGAATAATTTTGCTTATCGCTATGGGGATAAATCGGTAAGGGGCAGAGCAGCCAGTCTGGCCAACAGATTTGACTCTGCTAAAAGACCGATGACCACGATGACACCGGTTATTGCTTTTAACAACAAAGGCAAGTTAATGTTAATCACAGGCTCACCTGGCGGAGTCAATATACCTGCTGCTGTGCTGAGGGTGATTACCGGAGTGATTGATTTTGGTCTCCATATAGGGGAAGCCACGATGTTGCCAAGAATAAGCAAAAGCTGGCCAGAAGAGGATTTAGATTACGAGTCGACTGCCAGCTCAGATGTGATGGCTATTTTAGAAAAAATTGGTCATAAAACGGAGTCCTCCAATACCATGGGGAGCACCCAAAGCATCCATATTAAAGATGGCCTGAATCAAGGCTATGCAGACTTGAGAAGACCCAATGCTGGAGTAGCTGTACAAAGTGATTAATAAACTAGTCACTCAGTATTTACTGTAGAATAGTCTTGCTATGGGAATGAATATTATTTATTGGATCGTTTTACTTGCAACCTTTGCGGGTATTCACTTTTTGGGATCTAGAACGGAATTGAAACTATGGGCACGAGTAGTTATTGCTCTCGTTCTTGGTGTAATCATTGGATTTATTTTTGGAGATCTAGCCCAAACATCAAAATGGATTGGCGATTTATTTGTCCGCCTTATTAGAATGTTGGTGATTCCCTTGATATTTACCTCTTTGGTGGCCGGTGTAGTTTCCATGGGAGACCCAAAGCGATTGGGTTCCATTGGACTCAAGACCATTGGTTTGTATTTAATTACCACACTGTTTGCAATAATTATCGGCTTGAGCTTAGGTTCAGTTTTTCAACCAGGGCAGGGTATGGATCTTACCGGTGTTGAGCCCTTTACGTCAGGAAGTACGTCAACAAGTGTTACCGATCAATTGTTTGGGATCATTCCAGAGAATCCGATTTCCTCATTAGCGAATGGGCAGGTATTACCAGTTATCTTTTTTTCTATTTTATTGGGTATAGGAATCATAATGGGTGGAGAAAAAACAAAATCTCTGGGGGATGTTTTTTCTTCAGCAGCAGAAGCTGTGCTAAAAATTGCCTACCTCGTTATGCAACTAGCACCCTATGGTGTTTTGAGCTTAATCGCTTGGGTGTCAGGTACACTGGGTATGGAAGCTTTGCAAACCATGCTTAAACTAACCACCCTTCTTTATTGTGGTTGTATTCTCCATATGCTCCTTGTCTATGGAGGTGCCTTGAAATTGATTATTCGATTACCTTTGATCAGATTTTTTAGAGGCATTGCAGATGCCCAGGCTGTTGCGTACTCAACTTCTTCCAGTTCGGCAACACTGCCTATTACTATCCAATGTGCTCAGAAAAACCTAGGTGTCAGTCAATCCGTAAGCTCTTCGGTACTGCCTTTAGGTGCTACCATAAATATGGATGGAACAGCTTTGTACCTGGGTATCGTTGCATTATTCTCAGCCCAGTATTTTGGCATAGATCTTGCTCTTTCTGATTATTTTCTGATTGCACTAACAGTCACACTAACCTCAATTGGAACAGCTGGTATCCCTTCTGCATCACTTTTTTTGTTGGCAGCAGTGTTATCAGTGATAGGAATTTCTGACACCCAAACTGCCCTGATTGTTGGCTTCATTTTTCCCGTCGATCGAGTGTTGGATATGGCAAGAACAGTTGTCAACATCACTGGTGATGCCACCGTATCTGTGATTGTAGCAAAGTCAGAAAATGAATTAGACGAATCGACTTTTCGACATGAAGCTGTTATCTAAATTTATGATAGTTGGATGGTTAGAAGAACAAAAATTATAGCCACAATCGGTCCGTCAACCAGTGACCCTGAGATATTAAAAAAATTACTTCAGAAAGTCGATGCTGTACGTATTAATTTAGCTCATGGCAGCTGGGATGGTGATGAAAGTAACCATCGAAAAACCATTAAGAACATTCAAAAGATTGCTAGGAAAATTAACAAACCAATCAGCATTTTGGC
>Ga0208641_1000385_pt1 | contig 28269 bp, 17 predicted proteins | sample ETN02SmetaG_2_FD_185789 | JGI IMG/M metagenome (GOLD analysis project Ga0208641, IMG submission 185789) | Marine microbial and viral communities from oxygen minimum zone, Eastern Pacific Ocean - ETNP2014F10-02SV253 (SPAdes) (version 2) | ecosystem: Environmental > Aquatic > Marine > Oceanic ... | reverse complement strand
ATTTTTTTATCCTCTCTGAGGAGACTCTCCCATTATCAACCAGTGAGATAATAGTTTCAATAGAGTTTGGGATTAAATTTTCCCGATAGGGAATCAAATTATTTCCTAAACAAATAATGTCAATTCCAGCGTTGATCATTAATTCCAGAGTTTCCTCCCAACTGTAGTGATCAGAAATTGCTTTCATTACCGGATCATCAGATATGATAACCCCATCAAACCCCATTTTTTTCCGTAACAAATCATTAATTATTTTTTTTGATAATGTTGCTGGATAGTTTTTATCAAGTGACCTGATGAGCACATGACCTGTCATGATCATTTTTAAATGACCTGATCGTATCAATTCTTCATATGGGTAGAGCTCAGACCTGTGCCAGGAATCGGAGATATCCGTTAGTTCGTCATGGGCATCCTGAAGTGCGCTTCCTTGGCCCGGGAAATGTTTACCTGAACATGCAATTTGTTTTTTCTGGTGTTCTTCAATAAAAGTACGTGAATGTTTTAATATCTGTTCAGGGTCGCCAGAAATACAACGTCCCTCTTTTCCGATGATTGAATCACTATTTTTTTGGATATCCAGAACGGGAGCTAAATTGAGGTTGATACCGCACGTACGGAGTGTGTCTGAAACGAGCAAAGAAAATGCTTTGGTTTTTTCGGTATCATTCAATTTTCCAATTTCATGCCATGATGGAAATTCCGGAAAACCATATTCTGGTGTAAGCCGATTAACGATTCCACCCTCCTGATCCACAGCAATAAATAATGGGGTGTCTGCAATATTTTGCAGATCCTCTGTCAATCGTTTCACCTGCTCCGGGGATTCGACATTTCGTTTTTCTGGAGGAGATTGAGTCATCTCCAGATCATAGAGGAGGACACCACCGATGTTGTATGACCTTATCCAATCATACACTTCACATTTTTCAGAAATAATTTTACCCTTAAATCCCCCTAAGATCATTTGTCCCACCATGTCTTGAAGTGGACCGGACTTTTTTAATTTAGAGGATATCATACTGAATAAAATTAACCAAATAATTGTATTTCAGATTTAACTTTCCTCCTGAATGAAAATGAAAAAAGATGCATCATAAATTAAAATCCATTTTTATTATATTATTGTATATCACTGGTTGCCAAGCTCACTGGAGCTGGATTGATACACTGCCAAAGCCCTGGACCCTCACGAACGCTGAGGTATCTGAGATATTGCCTGAATTTCATTCCCGATTCCCTGATTTTAATTATAGGTTGAAAGCCTTTTCCCTTTGGCAAGTGGGGAAGCCATACGAAATATTTAAGTTGGGGGAGGAAAAAGATCCGGATCCGGACCCTATTATCCGGCTTGATGTTTCGGATTGTACGGTTCATGTGTTGACAAGCTTGGCATTTGCTCAGAGTGACTCATGGGAAAAAGCAAAAGATATTATGATTCGTATTCACTACAAAGACCACCAGCCGGATTTCACAACACGATGGCATTTTACGTCCGACCGAATTTTATCTAACCCAAGCACCACCGATATTACCAAAACACTTTTACCGATTGAAAATCTTAAAAGGGCAAACGTAACATTGAATCGAAAAGAAAATGGAGGAGAATTATTAGATCTAAATTGGGAGAGGGAGGTGGGAGCTTATTATGTTCCCAATAGCGAGCTAGGACCAAATCTTCTTGATAGATTACCGGGAGTGTGTGGGGCCGCATTTGTGAAAAAAACCCTGTTTGAGTTGGGAATAATCATTGGCCATGAGGGAATCCTAATTGATAACCAATTTCTGGTCCATGCATCTTCCACCGAGGGGGAGACCGTAAAAATAGATTTTTTAAGCTATTATTTTTCTGAACCGGAGGGAATATTTGATGGGGTGATGTTTTATGAATTCAGGCCGATGAATCCATGATAAGATCCACAGATGGGATCAACGATTATTTATCTTTTAGAATGTAGGTCTTTAAAAAAATTAGATCTACCAAACCAATAAGCTGGCTGTTTACTGGTTAATTGTCTTCGTTTTCCAGCGCTTGACTTTGTAAACGCCATTGTGGAAGTCAAACCCAAATCAGTGATTGAATTTTCAGCCAATCCGAAATTCAATTCAAATTGTTCGAAGCACTCATTCTCATCAGCATAGCTCTCACAAGGATTCTTCTCCTGTGAGAAGGTAAGGGTGTCAGACTCTAAAGAATATAAGATGCTTAGGGTATCTGTAACGGTTTCCCCTGTTTCAAAATTATCATATGTCTCGATTATTTTGATGACATTTTCACTTGTATCTGTCACTTCCCAGGTCCCCTCTGCCTCATCAGGGACTCCGCTGCCATCATCTGTTAAACGAAAATACTCTCCACCTGGATTCAAAATGATAGTGGTTGTGGTTTGGGAAAACGATAGGGGCACGGATACCGGATTGTCAGAAAAGAGCTGCGTTGACTCAATGTTGATGGTTCCACCCAGCGTCACGGTTTGAGTAGAGTCAGTGTTGTATAAAATTTGTTCAGATAAGGTTAAGCTGTAATCCAGCGGATTGAATGTGAAACCAATAAAATTGCTAAAATCTTCACTGTCACCAGAGTTGTCTTGAGATATTGAATAAACGGCGGCACCTGAATCAGCTACCTCATAATAAACAATGACCAACTCATGGAGAGGGTATTGCGCACCACCAATAGATTGATTTTGAGCCAAAATTATATTTGTATCTCCCAAACTTGCCTGAAGATATTTTAATGAGGTGGCTGTCCCCACCGAAAATTGTGCGACCAAAGAATCTTCACTTGGGGTTAAAAAATCAACAGCTAACTGGTCAGTATCTGAGGTGATATTAAAATCAAAATTGACATTTTCTTGTTGCCACTCTGCTGTAATATTATAGGGCCATCGAGAGTCCTCTTCTGCTAACGGCTCACACTGGTAATACTTTTTGCTGCAGCTGTTTAAGGTGAGCGTGATGCTAGCACAAAGGATCAAGAATTGAGTTAGAGTTTTCATATTCATGCGTAATACAAACGGAAATATACAAAAGGATTTTTTTTCAATGCATTGATTTATTCCACTTTAATATATTATATCATTTTGACCGGGGGAGTGTTTAATAACTTTAATATTGTTAATTTTACTGATGGTTATTTTGGAAAATATCTTTTTTTAATATGAACAAAGATTCGCTGGACGGTTTACATAAGATTGCTGAGTCCACTCTCGTAAAAGAGGCAAAGGAAATTGAAAGTGCTTCAAAGAGAATTGGCCCTGCCGTGGTTGAAACGGCAGAGATAATTCTCAATCACGAGGGGAAAATTGTTATATGTGGTTTGGGAAAGTCTGGGCTGATAGGGCAGAAAATTGTTGCTACACTATGCAGTACCGGAATTCAGGCGGTCTTTTTGCATGCAGCAGAAGCATTACATGGTGATCTGGGGATTTATCATCCCGGAGACCCAACCATTCTTATTTCAAAAAGTGGGGCAACTGAAGAGCTCCGCAGGCTTATTCCCCGTTTGCGTGAGTTTAATTCGCCGCTGATTGGGTTGGTAGGGAATGTCCATTCTCCCGTTTCAAATGAGGTGGATATTGTCCTGGATGCCTCTGTTTCTACAGAAGCTGATCCGCTGGGAGTGGTTCCCACATCCAGCACTACCTTAACCCTGGCCATTGGGGATGCTCTTACCACTGTATTAATGGCAATGCGAGAGTTTAGGCATAAAGATTTTGTACGGCTTCATCCCGGTGGAGAATTGGGAAAACGCTTGGGATTAGGGATTGAGGATGTAATGCATTCACTCGACGATGCTGTGACAGTATCTCTTGATCAGGGTATCTTCGAAATAACAAAATTGATGACAGAAAATCCTTTGGGCGCCGCTCTCGTTCTGGATAATGATAAGCGTCTGTTGGGAATAATCACGGATGGTGATATTCGCAGATGCCTTTCAATGAACAGAGATTTTAATTCTATAAAACTCTCTGATATCATGAATAAGGCCCCTGTTTCTGTCCCTGTTCAGGCATCCCTGGATGAAGCCATGAAGATGATGGAGGATCGCCAATCACAAATATCTGTATTACCGGTCATAGACCTTACCAAAAATGTGTGCTTGGGTTTGTTGCGTCTTCATGATATCTATCAATCTAAGCTGTATTAACAGTTTGCAGCTTATTCAATAATTTAGTTTTAACCTTTTTAGTGGGAATGAGAGAGAGATTGTCCAATCAGTGGTTGTTTTTGTCAACTCTATAGTTATTAATTAGAACACTTTATTTCCGGAGGCTCGATGCGATATAGTAACCCACTATTGATTTCAATACTCTTCATTTATCAAATTGCTGTTTCCCAGTTCACACTTCAGGAGAGTGATCTGGACAAGACATTGATCCAGTTCACCCATGAAGACGTAACATTTGAGTCACAGGGGGACTACACAAAACTAATCCCCTCAACAGGAGGGACAACCACAGACTACGGACAGCCGGAGCTTCCACTGTTCTCCACACTGATCCAGGTGGAGTCAGACAAGGAGTACACAGTCTCTTTTAATATCCTGTCCTCTCACACTATATCTGACATAAGAATATTTCCTTTCCAGAACAAGGATAAGACCGAAGCCCCCGGAGTGATCAAATACATGGACACCTCTTTTTATGGAAGGGATGCTGTTTATCCTGAGTCTATTCTTGAGGTATCAGACAGGCTGGTCATGCGTGACCTGCATTTATTGAACATCAGTGTGGTTCCATATCGTTATCATCCGTCCCAGCAGACATTGGAAGTGATAGATGCGGTAGAGATCGAGGTAGTGGAGTCAGGAGAGAGGGATGATGGGGGGATGTCAGAGAGGCTTCCATCCAGGGTATTTGAGAGTATGTATTCTACGTTGGTGTTGAACTATGTTGAGAGAGACAGGGACACGGAGTTTCAGGATCCTGCTATATTGTATATATGCGGTGGGAGTTCAGAGAACAACTCCAGTTTTCAGCAGTTGGTAGAGTGGAGACATCAGCGGGGGTATGTTGTTTACACAGCTAATTTGAGTGAGACGGGTAGCTCTTCCAGCTCTATTAAGAATTATATACAGAATGCGTACAACAATTTTGATCCATCTCCGGAGTATGTTGCTTTTGTGGGTGATGTAGGTGGCTCGTACAGTGTCCCCACTTTTTATGAAGATTGGGGTCACGATTATTGGGGAGATCAGTGCGAGGGAGACCAACCTTATAGTCAACTAAATGGGAACGACCTATTTCCGGAAGTTTTGGTTGGAAGAATTTCTGTTAGGTCATCATCAAATATATCAAATATCGTAAATAAGATCATTCATTATGAAAAAGCCACTTATATGGGAGACCTAAATGAATTTTATGAGAGAGCTGCTGTTATGGGTGATCCAGGAGATTCAGGGCTATCAACGGTGATAACCGCGCGCTATGTGGAGAATGTTATGGAAGCTTATGGAGTAGAAGATGTTCGAATAAAAATTTCCGGAAGCAGTTGGACATCCTGGATGGAAAACAGGCTTGAAGAGGGAGTTGCCTATTTTCAATACAGGGGGTTTTATGGTGTGAGCGGGTTTGATAACGGAGATATAGATGATGCAAACAATGGGCATAGACTTCCGTTTGCTACTGTCTTAACATGTGGGACAGGATCATTTGCTCAAGAGACTACCTGTCTATCTGAACAGTTTTTAAAAGCGGGGTCAGTCTCAAGTCCTAAGGGAGCTGTTGCAGCGGTGAGCACCGCAACTGGGAATACGCACACTATGTTCAATAACATCATCGCCATGGGAATTTATGATGGAATATTTCCTAAAAAGGTTGGCACAGCCGGGGCTGCGTTGTCAAATGGAAAATTAACGTTATACAGTGCCTATCCGAACAATCCGTACAACTGGGTCAATGCATTTTGTCAGTGGAACAGTTTAATGGGGGACCCCTCAACTCATCTGTGGACAGACACCCCTGAGATCTTGGAGGTTAATTATAATGAAGATATTCCTTTTGGAACGAATTACATAGAAATTGAAGTTTTAACAGATACCGGAGAGCCTGTTGATATGGCGATGGTGACTCTGCTAAAAGGAAATGATGAAATTTTTATTAATGGACTTACAGATGAAAATGGAAGAGCGGTCATCCATCTTGGCTACCAATATGGTGGTCAGCTATCTGTTACTGTAACAAAACAGGATTGCAAGCCTTTTATTGGAACAGCGACCATTATAACCGAAGGTAAATTAGTTAATTTAGATAACATTGTAACAGTTGAGATCAATGATGAGGGAGGAGATGGTTTGTGGAACCCCGGTGAAACAGCAGAAATAGCTATTCCCCTTTATAATTATGGATTTGTAGGGGTATCAGGTGTTACAGCGGAAATCACTACAACTGCTGAATATATGGATATCATTGAGGGGTCGGCATATTATGGGTCTATGGGTGTGGGTCAAAGTCAGTATGGTGAGGCATTCACTGTGAGCCTCTCTCCCTCAGCAATGGAGCGGGAAGAATTGAAATTATATCTTATAATATCTGATGACAGCGGGGAGGAATGGCATTCCATTCTAAATATGAACTGTGTGGGAACTCATCTAATTGTATCTGGTTATTCTGTGTTTCACCCCAATGGGCTTGAGCCGGGAGAAACTTCAGATATTCAGTTAACCCTTTATAATAGTGGTTTTATGCCTACTGAAAATCTAACCGGAACATTGCTCTCAATTGGTCCGGAAATTCAAATCATTTCACCACAGGCTAACTGGAATCCCATCAGCTCAGGATTGTCAGCTCCCAACCAGGATTGGTTTACCATTAAACCATTGGCAGATTTAATCCCTGGCACAGTTTTAGGCATGAAACTGACTGTGGAATCGGATAACGGTTTTTATCGAGATCTATATTTTTCACTAGAGGTGGGTGAAGTTTCCGTTTCAGATCCTTTTGGGCCAGATAGCTATGGCTATTACATTTATGATTCAGGAGATTCAGGATATGACCTTTCGCCTGATTATGACTGGGTTGAGATATCATCTATTGGGGAAAATCTTGACATTTATGATGTAGGGAATGGTCGGGGAGTTTGCTCTGAAAACAGTAATGTAATGTGTGACAGTGATGCAGATTGTGATCCCTGGGGGGGGGCCTATTATGGATATTGTGTATTTGCGGAGACAACAAAGGAAGTGGACCTGCCCTTTACATTTAGATTTTATGGTGTGGATTATTCATCGGTCAGTGTTTCTTCAAATGGCTGGATTGCCTTTGGAGATTCTGAGTTGGAATCCTTCAGAAATTATCCCATCCCCGGAGCGGGAGGGCCTTCACCAATGCTGGCAGTATTTTGGGATGATTTAAAAACATCCAATGGTGGAGATGTATACACTTTTTCTGATCCCGGAAACGAGTATTTTATTGTAGAATGGTCAAATGTGAGGACACAAAACTATAATTCACTGAACAGTTTCCAGGCTATTTTGTATAACCAAACCGCTCCACCATATGATGACAATGAGATCAAACTACAGTACAAGACCTTCAATAACACATCTTCTGGAAGCTATGCAGGATACACGCCAAACCATGGTGGATATGCAACTATAGGGCTTGAAAATCATGCATCAAATATTGGCCTTGAATATTCTTTTTACAATGAATATCCTACTGCGGCAATGGAACTGGATGACCATGATGCACTATTTATTACGACCCGCCCAAATATTGATTTTTCCGATGTAACCGTACCCGTTTCTTTTATGGGAGATTGGAGTTTAATTGGTCTTCCTGTCCAGGTTGAAAACCCTAACTTTTCATTCCTTTTTCCTGATGCAATCGACAACACCCTCTATTCTTTCAACGGGTCATACGTTAGCGAAGATATTTTGGTCCCCGGTAGTGGATTCTGGTTGAGATTTGAAAGTGGAGGTTCCGTTGATATAACGGGAGGAAATATTCTAGATCAAGCAATAAATTTGAGCGCAGGTTGGAACCTGGTCAGTGGGGTTTCCCAGTCTGTATATTTGAATGATATATCAGACCCTGACGGCTTGATTATTCCTGGGACACTCTATGGTTATGGTGAGAGTGGTTACATAGAATCGTGGATACTTGAGCCGGGGAAGGGATACTGGGTTCGTTCTTATGAAGAGGGAATAATCTTTATTTCCGGTAGATATTCAGGAAGAGTTGATGTCCCTTCGGGACAAATATCTGAGTCCTCATTCATCAGCTTCAATGGAAGGAAATTGTTTCTAAATTCGCAGGTTTCTCCTTCAGCTGAAATACAATTCACTCTCCCACCAAAACCGCCTTCCGGAGCATTTGATGTCCGTTTTTCAGGTGATACAAAACTATGCACAACAGGTGATTGTTTGATAGAAGTTATGAGTCCTTATAACAGCCTTAATATTAGTTATGATGTTAGTTTAAATATCGGTAAAAACAAGCAATGGGTTCTAACATTAGATCATGGAAAAGATTATATTTTGGAAGGGGCAGGGGAGATTAGTGTTCCGTCTATGGATAGGTTCACTTTAGAGAAAAAGGCGGTTGCTCCTGTGTTATTTACACTCCATCAGAACTTTCCTAACCCCTTTAATCCCATCACTGCTTTACGCTATGACCTCCCGGAAGAGGCCTTTGTTACTCTTATAGTTTATGACATGCTGGGGGTGGAGATAATCCAACTGATTAACACCACCCAAGAAGCAGGTTTTAAGTCAGTCCAGTGGAATGCTACAGACTCCATGGGGATTCCTGTGAGTGCAGGAGTATACTTATACAAAATACAGGCAGGGGAGTTTGTTGAGACCCGCAAGATGGTGCTGTTGAAGTAAACTCTTTGTAAAAAAGTGAATAAGGAGTACCTTGACAGATGATTTTAAACCTAGTTATTTCATATATACTAAATTGGGTCAATAAAAATGACTGAATTAATAATCAATCAGTCAGTGGCAATACTCTGTGATGGTAATAATATTGAGCGAAGTATTCATGATATGTCTAAATCAACCAAGGCTATGATTAATTTCGATGAGCTTATACCTAAACTTTTAAATGGGAGAGGGTTAAACAGGCTGATATATTTTCGCGAAGGGAGATCTATTTCAAAAAAATTTGCTGAACGGCTTCATGAGAATTATTATGGGTCAGTAATACCCTGTCATAAATCAGCTGATATTCCGCTCTCAATTAAAGCAACCCAATTGGCGTCTAAAGTAGATACAATCATTATTATGTCAGGTGATTCAGATTTTGTCGAGTTGGTAACACACCTCAGAGCAGAAGGTGTAAGGGTTGAGATTGCAGCTGTAAAACGAAATACTGCGAATATTTTAATAGATGAGTCCGACTACTACCATGAAATAACAAGTGATGATTGGTTCATTTATAAAGCATCTAAAAGACCAGCTTTTACAAAAAAGAAATAAGGGTAAATTCTAAAACAAACTGAAATAGTCTCCCGCTTCCTGTTAGAGCGGGTTTTACCTTACTTCCTCCTGTTTTAATCAAGTTTGACGTATATTATTGTAAATAAATGAGCTCCTATGCATAAGAGATTAATATAAAAAAATGTGGTTGGGATAAAGAGCAGTTTTCTTATTTGTGAGTGCAGGAGTAGATTGAGACCGTCAGGATTATACTATTTCATGAAAATAATTTTATTTTTACCGATTATTGTGCTGATTACAGGGTGTCTGCCTGTACACCTTGCTCAACCCATAAGCGAGCCTACAGAAAACATTGCATCCTTTCCAAAACTAACGGAGCGCAACAGACTGCTGGGGGCATTATCAACGGAGCGAACCTGCTATGATGTTCAGCACTATGATATCAATATTGATATCGATGTAGAAAAAAAGTATGTAAAAGGATATGTGGATTTTACTGCACTCGCTGTCGATGATTTTACTGTTTTGCAGATTGACCTTGCAGAGGATATGCAGTTAAACGGTATCTATTATCTCGAAAACAAACTCGAGACAACACGAAAGAAAGATGCTGTTTTTGTGAAATTTCCAGAGATCCATCGTGAAACAATGTTTCATTTCAGTGTCCACTATGAGGGAAAACCCCGGGAATCTTCAAACCCACCTTGGGACGGTGGTTTTGTGTGGGAAGAGGACCAGAAGGGCCGTCCCTTTGTTTCTGTTGTTTGCGAAGGAGATGGGGCTGGGCTATGGTTGCCCTTAAAAGATCATATTATGGATAAACCGGATAATGGTGCCAAGATGACATTCACAGTTCCATCGGAATTATTTTGTGTTAGTAATGGTCAGCTTATCAGCACAGCTGAAAATTTAGAAAATGAGAAAAAGGTGTATACTTGGGAGGTGAACAACCCCATCAACAATTACAATATATCTGTTCAATTGGGACATTATGTTTTGGTTCAGGACACCCTCCACCGAAATGGAAAAATTGAATCATTAAATCATTATGTGCTGGACTATCACCAGCAGGTTGCAAAAAACCATTTTCAACAGGCGAAGAATGTCATCCGGTTTTTCGAAAAGTTTTTTGGAAATTACCAATGGTGGGAGGATGGCTACAAGCTGGTTGAGGTATCTTATCTTGGCATGGAGCACCAGTCAGCAGTAACCTATGGAAATTCCTGGAATAATTGGGGAGGATCCCGTCAATGGACAAAAGCATATTACGGCATAATTGATGGTCTTTTATTCCATGAAACTGCACACGAATGGTGGGGGAACAGTGTTACTGCGGGAGACCCTGCTCACATGTGGATTCATGAAGGAATGGCTGTGTACAGCGAATCGATGTTTATTGAAGATCAGCTTGGCTATAACGTGATGATAGATTTTATGTTGCGGAAGCGTACGAACATCCAAAACAAACTCCCGATTGTCGGACCAGAGAGTGAAAACTACTGGGCTTTCGGGGATTCCTATAATAAGGGCGCATGGGTAATGCATACCCTCCGTCATGTGATCAACAATGATAGCTTATGGTGGGATATTTTAAAATCGTTCGCAGTTGACAATGCCCGAAAACATGTTAAAACGGGTGACTTTCAAATATATGTGGAGTCCAGGACCGATCAAGATTTTGGGTACTTTTTTGACCAATATTTTTTTGATCACAGGCCCCCTAAATTGGAGTATTATCAAAAAGAAAAAAAACTGTTTTACCGCTGGGTTGATGTAAACCCAGATTTTCGAATGCCGCTGGATGTTGATATAAATGGCATAGAAAAACGTATCTACCCAACTCCTTCCGTTCAAACACTTGAAATCCCTGACCTGGCCGTGGTTATTTTTAAGGAATGGCAATTTCTCATAAATGCGAAGGAGAATTCTAGATTAACTGAAAATTGATTCTTCTGGTTAGTTTGGATAGATGTGTTCGCATAATTGGAGAATAAAATAGAACTCCCTTCCATTGCTATTATAAAAAATAGTCTCTCCAAATGTTACATAAACAGATTAATGGATGCTTATATATTAGTTTAAATTATTTTTGGAATAATCCAAATTTCGAAATTGTCCAACAACCGAAGAAAGAAAGTTCTTCTGCTTTTTGAAATTGGGTAAATTGCAATCATACTATCGGAAATGATTTTATAAATATAGTTTTTATATAATCAGGTTCCACTGAATAGCTCAGATTGTTTTCCTGTGCTCAACAATACTTTTAGGTGTGTTGGTGGCTGATGTTGTAAAATAGAATATGAAAAAAGAATGTTGAAATCAGGTGGAGCAATTAGAACTAATCAAATCAGCAGCCTCCGGCGACCAAGATTCATTTAAAGAATTGGTAAAATTTTTGGAACCGGCGGTAGCTTCAACGGTTATAGGAATGTTGGGAAACTGTCAGGAAGCGGCGGACGTAGGTCAGGAAACTTTTATTCGTTTTTACAAGGCCTTAAAGAATTTCCGGGGAGACTCAAATGTGAAAACCTATGTCACCCGAATTGCAATCAATCTCTCATTAAATGAGATTAAAAGACAACAAAGAAGAAGAGTTTTATTTGCGTTTGACAATAAAATGTCAGACAAGGGTAGTGAAGACGTTAATATTAAAAAACAGGAAATTATGGATATGGTGCAGCATGCACTATCACAGTTAAAGCCGAAATTCAGAGCAGTGGTTGTACTGCGATTGATAGATGGATATTCTGTAAGAGAAACGGGAGAGATCCTTGATATCCCGGAGGGGACTGTTCTCTCACGGTTTTCCCGTGCACAGAAACGCTTAAGGAAATTATTGTCACCCATGGTTAAGGGATTATTATGAAACTGAGATATTTATTATATAAATCATTTGATAAAAAACTGAGTGAACAGGAAAAGATTTATTTGGAAGAGGGATTGTCCGCCTCTAAAGAATTAAGAAAAGAAAAAGAAGATATTGCCCTATTGAGAAAGACGGTTTCACAATCCGATTATCCGTCGTTTGGGGCAGGATTTGTTGACGGGGTCATGACAGAAATAGTTCGGTTGGAGGAAAACCCCCGGACGAAACATACTGATATGAATAAACCAAAATCAAAATTTTTATTTTTCAGACCACAGTATAGCTTTGCGATGGCGCTGATATTGCTGATCGCTGTCACCACTCCAACTCTCTATTCTTGGTTGACAACTACCAGATATTCCGCCCAGAAGGGCAATACATTAAGCGTAACCCTCCCAGATAATTCTATTGTACAGTTAAATGCTGAAAGCAGTGTGTCATATTCCTCATCGTTCAATAATAAATCAAGAATGGTTTCACTGGATGGAGAAGCATATTTTGATGTAAAGAAGGGGACACTTCCATTTGTGGTACACTATGACCATGTTGAGGTTCAGGTTCTCGGGACTAAGTTTAATGTCTATGCCAGAGAACAGAATATTGAGGTATCTGTAAATGAGGGAGTTGTTAAGGTGGGAAATGATATAGATGAGGGCTCGTACAAGGAAGTGATTTTGACACAGGGTCAGATCGTTACATTTGACACGGATGAACAGCCAGGAACGCCACAGATATTTTCGAACACCCAATTCCCCGGATGGATTTATGGAAAATTTATATTTGATCAAGCCAATCTTGGAAACGTTTGTAAGGAAATTGAACGTAAATTCGACGTTGAAATTGATCTTGCCAGTACCGATTTAGGAACCATAACCGTAACAGGTGTTATGGAAGCTGACAACCTCAGTGATGTTTTGGCAACAATTTCCTTACTGACAAAACGTCCTTACAAGTTTGAAAAAGAACGATATATATTCTATTGATCGCTGTGTAATTATCGGAATATTTCTTTCCCTATTTTTCTATAACCCCGCTAAGTCAGAACCCATGGGTCATCCCATAGGGTTTGATTATAAAAACGTCCCTCTAAAAACTGCCCTGGATTCTCTTATAGAGGCCCAAAGGGTTTCTGTTGTGTATCAGGACCATCACCTGGAAGGAAAACAAACTTCAGCACGATGTGTTGACTGCACTCTAGAAGACGCACTAAATATTCTTCTTTTAAATCAGAGCCTTCAGTGGAAGAAAAAAGGAAAACAGTTCATTGTTGTGTCAACGTTACATTCGAAAATCAAAAATGAATTTATCATTAAGGGAATTGTGAGAGATGGTTTGACCGGTGAACCCATTCCCTATGCTAATGTCCATATTTACAATACACACCGGGGAGATATTACCAACGGTGATGGTTATTTCTCTATCGCTTCAAAATTGGATTCCTTTTTTTTAAATATCTCATATATTGGATATGAAACTGTTCAAAGTCCTTTTCTCTTTCCAGACTTTATAGATACATTGCGAGTTATTGAAATTTCTCCCAAGGTAATTCGATCGGAAGGGATAACTGTAGCGGGGGATGATATCGAATTTTTCAGTCAGCCATTACAAACAGGCCAGCTTTCATTTTCACCTCGTCATATTTCGTCCCTCCCAAAACTTGGGGAAACAGATGTATTTCGATCCCTGAAATTGTTGCCGGGAATACAAATTGGAAATGTTGGAACAGCAGGACTCTTTATTAGAGGAGGGACTCCGGACCAAAACCTCATACTTTTGGATGGGATGTCTGTATACCAAACAGATCATTTTTATGGATTTTTCAGTGCAATCAATTCTGAGGCAATCAAGGATGTCCAAGTATATAAGGGCGGGATTCCAGCTAAATATGGAGGACGGACCTCCAGTGTAATTCAATTAACAGGAAAACAGGGAAATATAAAGAACAGAAAATTGAGCTTTTACAGTAATCTCCTCACAGCAGGAATAGTCTATGAAGAGCCCCTGTTTAAACAGGGAAGCCTGTTCCTGGCCTATCGCAGCTCCTACTCACACCATTATAAGACTTTTCTATTTGACCACATTTATAATTATTTGACAGAAAGTGAAGGCCGAAATAGTTTAACAATATCAACTGATTCAACGGATTATTCACCCAAATTATCTTTTTATGATTTTAATGGTAAAATGACCTTTATGCCAAATGATCATAATGTTATTTCATTTAGCTATTTTTCTGGGAAAGATGAGATTAACAGAAAATATAATTTCCCTTTAGATAGCACTATTGCCTATTTAGATGCTATACAGGATGCTGCAAGGTGGAAGAATGAAAGTGGCAGTGTGAAATGGTCTAGAATTTGGAATAATAATTTATACTCTCATTTTCTTTTCAGTAATTCCCAATATAGCAGTAAGGCGTTTCATCAGGGAACATTAGTACTAAATTCAGGGCAATCGCAAATAATTAATATTACTGATGATAACAAATTAAGCGATCAAAAGATGCAACTTGATAACGAGTGGTCTCTCAATTTATCTCACAATTTAGAATTTGGATATTCCCAAAAACGTTTCGAAACCCACTACAAATTTCAATTACTTGATAATGCAAGTAAAATGAAATTATACAATGCAGTTTTAAATTCTTTTTATTTTCAAGACCGATGGAAATATAATCCGATTATAGAGATCGTTTATGGAATGAGGGTTTCTGATTTTAGTTTATTGGATAAAAGATATTTTGAACCTCGCATTTCATTTACTTATTTTTTTACAGATTACGTAACTCTAGAGGGCTCTCTGGATAGGTACACTCAATTTCTCCATCGGTTCAGTAATGATTTTATGATTGGAGGGAAAAAATATGTTTGGCTGTTATCAAATGACCTCTTAAAACCGGTCAGATCAGATCAAATCAATTTGGGAATCCATTATGATGATATGAATATGACATCTGGGGTTACAGTCTTCAAAAGAGACTTTGATAATCTAACCAATTTTTCCTATTTACAATTTCCTTCCGATACCTATGAGTTAGAGAATAACCGAACAAATGAAAATAATGTTTATATTGGATCTGGATCAAGTTGGGGCGTAGAACTTTTAATTCAAAAGAAAACCGGACCAATCAAAGGATGGATAAGCTATTCATTTGGCTCTACTGAATACAGCTTTTCAGACTCTATTATCAATCAGGGAAATCCATTTCCCGCTAATCATGACAGAAATCATGAATTAAAATCGGTACTTACTTCGTCATATAATAATTGGGATTTTACTGTTACCGGTATTATTTCTTCGGGATCTGTTTTTACTTCACAAGGGATGATAGGGTCCAGTGATATTTTCCCTGAATCTATTGTTCCAGATTCTTCAATCACCATGAATTCAAGTCGATTACCTTTTGTTCAAAGGGTGGATGTGAGTATTATAAAGCACTTCAACTTATATTCAATGAATTGGGAGCTGGGATTGTCTATCTTCAATTTATTTGATAGAAAAAATATCAGCCATAATAAATATATCACGGTTGAAAAGTCAGAGATTGAAATAACAGACGTAAAAATGTTGGGATTTACGCCCACTGTTCATATTCGTTTATCGATATAAAACTATAATACCAGGTTAAACTGGTTTTATTAACATTTGTGGGTCAGGTCACATTTTCAAATAATATGTGGTTTTTTCACTGATATTCTTTTATACTTATGAGAGTGAATACAGAGAAAATTAGACTAATGACTCAAAACTATATGACAAGATATTTAATGATCGGGTCTCTCTTAGTAAATCTTGTATTTGCAGGAGTTACATATGAGATGGGTGATCTGGTTGAGAATATCTCGACCGAAACATGTTATCCGGGAAATAATGTCGAGTGGGCTTTGTACGATAATTTCGGGAACGTAAACGGTGGAGGATATAAGGTAGTTTGGATCATTCTTTTTAGTGCTGCCAGTCATGTTAGCCAAATCGAATCTGAATTTACAGAAAATATATATAACCAGTATCGAGACAATGGACTTACTGTTGTCGCAGCAGGAACCCAGTGGGTAGATGACTTAACGTGTGAAGAGTGGGCCACAGAGCATGGAATATCCTATCCAGTAATAGATGACTCTGATCTAATATTTCGATCCCTGTTTACGGATGGCTCTGTTCCTCACCATGTGCTATTGGACCACCAGATGAGGGTGGTATTTTCGCAGTCTGGGACTATCATTCCACCAACGGGAAATGATTTCCTTAGCACCCTTGATAACGCAGTGGAAGACCTAGAGTCTTTGTTGGTGGTTCCTCATTTAAAAGACTGGGACATGGTAGGCCTACCTGTAAATGTTTCTGATGCATCACAGTCTTCCGTTTTTCCAGGTTCGGTTGAGGGGACTCTTTTCTCTTTTGGTGAAACGTATGAAAGTGAAAGTGAGTTTATCCCCGGTGAAGGATATTGGATCAATTTTCCCTATTCAGGACACACTGCACTAGATGGGGCTGAGCTGAGTAGTCTTATCATATCTCTGAATGCTGGGTGGAATATTATCAGCGGAATTTCAGAAGAAACATATATCGCAGATATCTTTGACCCTGGTCAGATTGTGGTCCCGGGATCACTGTATGGGTTCAATGGTACTTATGTCAATGCTTCTACTCTTGCTCCCGGAAAGGGATATTGGATAAATGCCTTCACATCGGGAAATATCACTATTATTCCTGGGGGTGATTCAGAAAAAATAAGATCAGTATATATAGACCACTCCCGAGAGGCAAATGTCCTCCATATCAATGACAGTAAACTTTATTTTGGTGTCTCAATTCCTGAAAGTGAACTTGTGTATTATCAGCTACCACCGACACCACCCGCTGGTGCTTTTGATGTTCGATTTGATACAAATTCGAAAATTATGAAGGATTATGGTCAGATTGAAATTTTAAATGATAAAGAATATCTGACTATTTCTGCAGAGTTTAATATATCCCAAGAAAAGCGATGGGATTGGGTTGTCATATCTCCTGAGGGTAAAGAATATATTTTGTCAGAGTATGGTTCTATTAGTTTAAGTGGACAAATCACAGATATTATTTTGAAAAAAATCCGAAGACTGCCCACTCAATATACTCTGTCACAGAATTATCCGAATCCTTTCAATCCTAGAACGACACTGAACTATGAGATTCCGGAGCAGGGTGATGTTCGCTTAACTGTTTATGATCTATTGGGAAAAGAAATCTGGAATTTTAACCAGAGCAACTTGAGCGTCGGCTATCATTCTGTTCAATGGAATGGTATTGATAACGATGGGAGTCCACTAGCTTCAGGGTGTTATTTATATCAATTGAAAGTCTCCAGTACCTCAGCTTTCGGTTCCAAACCCGAGCAGCTATTTGTTCAGACCCGTAAAATGGTCTTATTAAAGTAATTTCTCTATTTTTTAGTTTTTCACACCCATCTCACCTTAGAAAAATATATGGAATATAATCATATGATAATTTGTCTAAATTTAGATGGGACCTATTGAGAGAAAAAATAAATAAATTAGGTACAAAATGACAGGAAATAACATAGTCACAGTATTTTTATGCACTCAGTTTATATTTGGGGCAGAATTTATTAGCTCTGATAGTGATAGTGAAAATAGTATTCAAATTCATTTTTCACAGGGGAGCATTCAATATACATTATCCGGGGATTATACCCGAATCTCTTCGGGGAAATCAGGAACCACGACAGACCTTGGGATGCCTGAGTTACCCCTCTATTCAACGATGGTTCAGGTACGGCCGGATAGGGAGTATGAAATTCATTTTACAGTCTTACAATCGTCTGTCTTGTCAGATGTAACTGTATTCCCTTTTCAGGATGAGAGTGAAACAGAAAACCCTGGAACTGTCAATCATTTGAATGATTCATTTTATTCTGGTGAAGCTTTATATCCTGAATCAATAATTTATACATCTGAACGTTTAATTATGCGGGACCTGCATGTGTTAAATATTCAGGTCATTCCTTTCCGGTTTTATCCAAGTACTAGGGAGCTAGAAATTATCGAGTCAATGGATATTACAGTTTCAGAAACTGAATCGAGAGAGTACCAAAATTCAAGTACCAGACAGCTTTCAAAAGCTTTTGAACCGCTGTATTCAAATTTTGTGGTGAACTATGAGAATCAAACAAGGGATGAAGGATATCAGAAACCGGCGATTCTGTATATTTGCGGCGGTAATTCTCAAAATAATAGCTCATTCCAACAACTGGTAAACTGGAGACATAAACGGGGATATGTTGTATATATTGCAAGTTTATCGGAGACCGGAAGCTCAACCGGAGCAATAAAAAATTATATCCAGGATGCCTATGAAACTTTTGATCCTCCTCCAGAATTTATTGGGATTTTTGGAGATGTAGGCGGAACATACAATGTACCCACCTTTGATGAATGTTGGGGTCACGATTGGGGAGGATGTGAGGGAGATTTTCCCTATACTCAACTGGATGGGAATGATTTTCTTCCTGAAGTGTTTGTAGGGCGAATTTCTGTCAGTAGTTCCTCGCACATTGCGACGATTGTAAATAAAATTACACACTATGAAAAAGCCACATACATGAGTACAATGTCTGGGTTTTATGAGAGGGCTGCATTGGTTGGTGACCCCTCTAGTTCCGGAGTATCAACCATTATAACAAATGAATATGTTGAAAATATAATGGATTCTTTTGAGGTTGAAGATGTTCGGACAAACTACGGGCAAGGTGGTTACTCTAGCTGGATGAGGGACCAGCTTGAAGAGGGGGTGCTGTATATGAACTATCGTGGATATGTCGGGGTGAGTGGGTTTGGAAGTTCTCAAATTAACAATGCCAATAATGGGCACAAACTTCCGTTTGCTACATTTTTGACGTGTGGGACGGGGGACTTTGCAGGTACCAGTATTTCTGAATCATTTTTACGAGCTGGAACTGTTTCTAATCCCAAAGGAGGCATTGCGTCAGTGGGGACAGCTACATTAAGTACACACACCATGTTCAACAACATCGTTGCCATGGGAATTTATGACGGAGTGTTCTCCCACGGGCTGGAGACCACCGGTGCATCCGTTGCGCACGGGAAACTTGTCATGTACAATACCTATCCAACCAACCCATCAGATTGGGTGAGCGCTTTTACACAGTGGAACAATCTTATGGGAGACCCTGCCACACATTTATGGACAGATACTCCAGAAACTATCCAATTAATTTTTAATGATTCCATCCCAATAGGTACCAATATTATAGATGTGAAAGTCCTCAATAATGGTATCCCTGTGGAGAATGCAATGGTCACCCTTTTGAAAGGTAATGATGAAATATTTTTGAGTGATTATTCCGATGCAGGTGGGAATGTAGATCTTCCAATTGATTCTTTTGTTTCAGAGGGAGATATGTCCATTACAGTTACCAAACGCAATTATAAACCCTACGAAGATACAATCTTTATCTACTCTACAGGTACCATAGCAAACTATGACCCCTCCCTTGAAATTGAAATAAATGAATTGACCGGAAATAACGATGGTATTTTAAACCCAGGTGAGACAGTTCATGTTCAAATTCCGATTCGAAATTATGGTCAGTTAGACATTTCCGGTGTGTACGCAGAATTATCTACCGAATCAGAGTTAGTTACCTTGATTGAGACAAGTAGTTTTTATGAGTTTACCCTTGGCACAGGAGAAACATCTTATGGAGCAGGATTTTCCTTTATACTGTCACCGTCCGCAGAGGAAATGGAAGATTTAAAACTGCGAATTTATCTCTTCGAACAAAGTAATGCTATCCTTGGTGAGGGGAGTGTAGCTATTCCGATAAGTGGGACCAAGCTCCGTGTGTCGGGATACGAGTTGCTGTCGGGGAGCGACGATACCCTTGAACCGGGAGTGGCGTCTGAAATGCGCATTACGCTGGTCAATGAGGGGTCCATCTCCACTACGGGACTCATGGGGGGACTCAATTTCTATGGCTCCGCCATCCAAATTTATGATGGGGATGGATATTGGAATCCGGTCCAAGGTGGAGCGGAACAGGTTTCCTCTGATTGGTTTACCGTCCATCCGTCAATTAATGTTATTAATGGTTCCGTGTATAATATGACATTGTGGATTCAGACAGCTGGCGGGTTTAACAGAGAATTTTCGTTTCCGGTGTATGTTGGAGAGGTGTCCGAAGGTGACCCACTGGGTCCGGATGAATATGGATACTATTTGTACGATTCAGGTGATGACAGCTATGATTTATCACCTGCATATGATTGGATTGAAATTAGCCCAAGCAGTGGAGGGAGCGGGACAAATTTAAATTTATCAGATTCAGGATACGGAAATTTTTCTAATTCAATTGAACAAGTCGATTTGCCATTTCCATTTTCATATTATGGGGTGACTTATGAGACCATAACGGTTTGTTCCAATGGGTTTATTGCCTTTGGGGAAAGTGAGCTTGAATCATTTAGAAATTATTCAATTCCGGGTGCGGGTGGCCCGTCACCCATGGTAGCGGTATTCTGGGATGACCTGACCACCACTAGCAATGGAGATGTATATATCTACGCTGACCCGGACAATGAATATTTTATTGTAGAGTGGTCAAATATGCGAACGGAAAATTATAACTCTGTCAATACTTTTGAGCTAATTCTTTACAATGAATCTGCTCCACCTTTTGGTGATGGGGTGATGAAGATGCAGTACCACACATTCAATAATACCTCATCCGGTAATTACAGTGGATACACACCGCGTCACGGTGGACACTGCACCGTTGGACTTGAAAATCATTTGGGCTCTGTAGGGCTTCAGTATACTTTCGATAATGGTTATGCCCCTGCTGCGATGGAGCTTAATGATGAAACTGCTATTCTTGTGACAACTCAACCAACTATCAATATGACGGAGGTAGCCGTTCCCATTGAGTTAGATGAAAATTGGAACCTTCTAGGTCTTCCTGCTGACGTAGATAATGGGGACTATACCTTGCTTTTTCCTGATGCAATTGAAAATACGCTATACAGTTTTGATGAAGGGTATCAATTGGTCGATGAAATGGAAATTGGAAATGGGTATTGGCTTCGATTTCCTGAATCGGATATGCATCTTATTACAGGAATAAGAGTTGATGAGTTAGCCCTTGAACTGATAGAAGGTTGGAATTTGATCAGTGGGATCTCCTTTGATATATCTTTGAATGCAGTGGTTGACCCCGGTGATATTTTGGTTCCCAATACTTTGTATGGGTTTGGCACAAATGGATATCAGGGTTCGGATGAGTTAACTCCTGGAAAAGGATATTGGTTGAGAGCCTATGAATCTGGTCCTATCTTTCTTTCAACCGGTGCTGTTGCCCGTACCGCTGAAACAAATCTGAATTTTGATGATCTCTCTTGGATAAATATCAATGGACAAAAATTATATTTTGATATCCCCGTAGCTGAAAAGGATATTTTGCAATTTAGCTTACCGCCAAAACCCCCATCTGGTGCGTTCGATGTTCGTTTTGAGGGGGACTGGAAATTGTGTAACGGTGAGTGTGTGATTGAGATTATGTCACAGGAAGATTTGCAAATTGATTACCAGTTATTTGGAGAAGAGTGGGTGCTAACAGATATAAATTCAGGTCAGGAGTTTATATTAAACCCAGAAGGGTCTAGCGTCAGTTTTACGGTTGAACCAACATCACATATGTCTCTCAGAAAAAAAGGAAGAGTGGTTCCGGAGACTTTTTCTCTGTATCCAGCGTTCCCAAATCCTTTTAATCCTGAGACCACACTACGATTTTTTGTACCAAGAGAGAGCCAGTTTATTACTCTCAATATCATCAATGTTCGTGGTCAGATGGTCAAAACATTAGTCTCAGGTGAAGTATCCTATGGGGCCCATACTATTTCATGGGATGGAACTGATTTGGATAACAAGAATGTTAGTGCTGGTATTTATTTTAGTATCCTGAGTTACGATTCGGGAACAAAAATTCAAAAAATGATAATGTTGAAATAATTGAATAATTTTAAACAAAGGAAAGTGAATATGAAAAAGACCACAAAAAATAATAATGGCTTTACTATGATCGAGATAATGGTTGTGGTTGTGATCATTGCCATTTTAGCAGCTTTTGCTGTTCCTATTTACATAAAATATGTGGAATCAGCGCGAGCATCTGAAGCAAAATCTGTAATCAGCAGTATATCTAATGGTTCGGATATGTTTTACCAAAATAGTGGAGAATGGCCAACCTCCGTTGATGAATTGGAGACTCAAGGACAGTTAGAACTGAAATTGGCGACCAAGTCAAAATGGCAATTTGAGCTTCAACTCCCTGAGATGATAAATGCAACAAGTACGGAAGAGATGGCAGGTGGTGCAGGTAAAACCATCCAGTACAATCGTCAATCTGGAAAGTATACAGGATATGGATCACCCAAAGAAGAATAATAAATGAAAATAGATGAATTGCTGAATTATGCCTTGGACAGCGGGGCATCAGATTTGCATTTAAGCGTGGGCTCCAAACCCATGGTAAGGATAAACGGAACCATGCACCCCCTAAATTTAGAGATAATGACCAAGGAATTGATGGAATCTATTCTTCCACAGGTTTTGTCTGATGAGCAGGTCTCAAAGTTTAGAAAAGAAAAGGAAATTGATTTTTCAGCTAAAATGGATGGAAAAGGGAGGTTTCGGGTTAACTTTTTTAGCCAGCTCAATGGTATAGCTGGTGTGTTTCGGACAATTCCTGACATTATTAAAAGTTTTGAAGATTTAGGGATTCCACCCATTCTAAAGGACCTATGTTTGAGAAATCGTGGTCTCATTTTACTTACAGGTCCCACTGGCTCGGGGAAAAGTACTACTCTCGCAACTATGGTGGATCACATTAATGAAAATCGGAGTTGTCACATAATAACAATTGAAGACCCGGTCGAATATTTTCACAGTTCAAACAGCAGTTTAATTAACCAGAGAGAGCTAGGGGCAAACACCCACAGCTTTAGCAATGCCCTGAGAGCTGCCCTGAGAGAAGATCCTGACGTTATTTTAGTGGGAGAAATGCGTGATTTGGAAACCACTTCGCTCTCTCTCACAGCGGCAGAGACAGGACACCTGGTCATGTCAACTCTCCACACATCCAGCGCTGTAAAAGCGATTGACCGTGTCATTGATATTTATCCCGAAGGACAAAAGACCCAGGTTCGGTCTATGATGTCAGAAAGTTTGGTTGCGGTGATAGCACAGAAATTATTGCCCACAAGGGATGGAAAAGGAAGGGTTCCCGCTTGTGAGGTGATGATTGCTACCACTGCCATTAGGAATCTAATTCGTGAAGATCGAATTTATCAGATTCCATCTCTCATGCAGTCAGGGGGTGTGGAGGGAATGCAGACTTTGGACCAAGAACTCCAGCGGTTATTGTCCCAAGGTGTAATTGATCGTGCCACTGCTGAAGCTGTTGCTGATAACCCAAAACTTTTTAAGTCTAACGTTTTATGATAAAGAAGTTCAAAGTATCTCAAGGGTTTACTTTTATTGAAGTTATGTTAGCGGTGGTGATCATTACCATTACATCTATGGGACTTATGTATGGAGTAGTTCACGCACGGAGCGAACTGAGAGCGTTGGAAATTAAAGAAAGAGCAACTGAGGAATTGTCCAACTATATGGAGCACTGGAAAGGGCGCATCGCCAGCGGGAACTTAAGTACCACTGATAAATTAGGGAATTATACAGGTGAAGAAATTTACTTGATTGGCGATGAGCAGACAGATATTAAAGTTACGGCTAAATTATTTTATTCTATGGAAAAACAGGGTTCCCAATATAATGACCCAGATTATGAATCATATCATCTGAAAGTTTGGGTTCGATGGAAAAATTTTTTTAACACTCCGGAAAGTGCAGTCCATCACGAAATACAAAAGGAACATGAACGTATACTGGAAACCGTTATGTTGGTCTATAATGTTTAAAAAGATAAATAAATTATATCCAGGATTTACTTTATTGGAAATGGGTGCTGTTGTTGTGGTTATTAGTATTATCGGTATTGGTATCATTATGACCTCGCAGACCACCATGGGCGCATACCAAATGGATGTTATTCGACAGGATATACGTCACTATGGAAACACAGTTGTCAGGGAAATTTCAGAAAGAATCAGAACAGCAGAAAAAGTCGAGTTCAGCAGCTTATTAGGGTTTGCAAAAATTGATCTTTGGGAGGATGCCAGCCAGTCCACCCCCTCCCATATTATTCAGGCAAATGAGGAAGAAGGAATTCTGATAAATAATGATCCATTGTTGGATGGAACGTTGCGTTTTCCGTCCGAAGGTGAGTCAAGAGAGAACAATCAGTTTTTAGTGAAATTGGAAAATTTTACGTCTTATCAGGAGACTGAACCGCCTAACAGGCCATCATTGAGCAAGGTCAAACGATCAATTCGCTACATAGACTTAGTACTTTCAATGGATCCAAAAGTAAACCCCAACATGAATGTGGAGAAGGAAGAGTTTCACTTTAAAAGAAATATTTTTATTGCTAACGCATACTTGGCGGAGGTCAACTGATAAAAATCCGACATTCATCGGGAGCTGTTGCACCATTAGCTATGATATTTGCCTTTGTGAGTATGCTTATTACCGTAGCATACTTGGGAAACAGTTTAACAATAAATTCCCAGGAAAGATTCAGATTCGCTGAGATTACAGCTCAGTATATTGCTGAAGCTGGATTGAACAAAGAGGCAGCTGATTATCTGCCCTACCTAGAGGGAGCGGACACAACATTGGTTGGAGAAACAGGTGTAAATTTTGGTGAAGACACGCAAGGTAATTCTCTGGGTAAATATAAAAATGTATTTTGTGGTACTCAATTAGAGGAGAATTCAACCCACAAGGAGTTTTACGGACTGAGCACAGGAGAGGTATCCTATTTAACTCCAAATGGAAAAGATGTGACAGTGGAGCGTACCGCGTCACTCATAATGACACCTATTGGATTTGAAGAGTTCATGTATTTTACCAATGATGAAGAACCCTTTGGGCCAAATGCAGGAGCATATGTGAGTTTTGGAGATTCGGATGTCTTGGAAGGGAGAGTGCATACCAACAGCCCGACAGTGACTTTCAGCAATTATGGGTGCCCTGAATTTACAGGGACTTTATCAGTGACCGAGCCAATTTCTTATGAAGGGGATTCGTCTTGCTTGAATGAAATGGTGGATGAAGATGGAGAATCCATCATTGACACCGTTAGCGCTATTACATATCCTCCTGATAATTCGGCGAATATTTTACGTGCTAATGCCAAGCGAACATTTACTGCGGATGATTTAATCACATTTGTTCCGAACAGAAAAGACACACTCATAATGACAGAGATAGAGTTTGCAGAGACAGGAGGATATTACGCTACCCAGTGGTGGTATCTCATTCCCCCGGTCGCTGCCGCACCACCTGAAATTGACTTTTTATATGATTTTAATGATGGGCCTGCTGGATTTCCTCCAGTTGAAACTAACTCTCTCAGGTTAATCCGTTTTGATGAAGATGGAGGGTATCTTACAGATGCTTATGTATCTGGAGAGGAATATGACAATGCTTTACAGGTATGGATCAGTAATAGGGATATTGATGGTAATAATGTAAGCTCATTATTAGCAAATTTTAGTCCAGGTGACCAAATTGAAATTGAATCTCAGGAGAGTGATAAAATGGTTTCATTTGAGCTATTGTCCACCACTATGACTTTTGGTTCTTGGATTTTTCAAGTTAATACTGATGAACCTATTGTGTACACCTCAGATATTGGTTTTATTAATGATGAAGCAGTAACATTGAGAGGAATTGGAGGAGAGGGAGAACTAAATGTGAACGTTCCCTTTAATGCTTTTGAGTTTTTTCACAATCACGCAGATGATGGTCAAACCATGTGCAGCACACGGGGATTTCACCATTTTGATTACCGTTATTGGCTCTGTGATGATCGCTATGATCCTGAAGATTGCAAGGAAGAGGAAACCGATAGATCTTATGTATATTCGGACCGCACCTTTTATTCCTACACAGGTCCTGAGGTCATCTATGTTAAGGGTGGTCCCGCATTGGTTCATGGTACCATCAATGGTCAGTACACAGTTGTTACTGATGACTCGGTTGAGTATCGCCGACATGACAGCACTCTCGGCTCACCCATATATGAGCAAATATGGGGAAATATATGGATCATTGGTGACCTCAGGTATGAAGATTCTTACTCAAGCGGTGCAGTGATTCATCCTGATAATGGTGGTACAAATAATGTACTGGGTTTAGTTGCTGGAGGTAATGTTATTCTTGCCAATACAAGAGAAAATGGGGCAAGAAACAGATATCAAGGTATAAATGTTGTTATTAATGGCGCAATAATGGCGCTTCATGGAGCTTTTATATCACACTATTGGCAGAACTCGGTAAACTCTACTCTGTGCCCATCCTGTGCAATCCCAAACGCGGGTCAGCCATGGTTTTCCTTGGGTGACGGGAGAGGTGGGCATCGAAATCCGGTTTTACCAGAAACTTCTGGCGGGAATTATACCAATAATATTGATTATAGGGGTTTTGTTAATCTTTGGGGATCCATTGTACAGCAGGAAAGAGGTTATATGATGAGGAACTCGCCCTGTTCGAATCCTATTCCAGGTGGAGACTGCTATACATCCGATGATATAGGATATAATAAAAATTATAATTACGACTATAACTTGATCGATAAACCGCCACCGTATTACCCAGACCAAAGTACGGTTGACGGAGCAATTGTATTGAGATTAAAATCCTATGGTTTGGTTGCAGGAGAGTGATGAAAACTGTTTCAAATTTGATCTTAATGGATTGTTCTTAAGTAAAAGGAAAAAGTAATCTTTGTATATAGGACTTGACATAGGAAGACAGGTAGTGAAGCTGGTAGCTCTGGAAAAAAGCAAGACCGGGTATAAAGTAGTAAAAGCCACCCAACGGCTCATTCCTGACCAAAACCGACCCTTTGATCCTGAAAAAGTCGATTTACCTATCAGGGTGATTGCCATAAAAGAATTACTTCGTCAAAATGGAATAAAACCAAAACGGTTAAAAAATCTGGTTACCGGAATCAGTGGCACCAATGCATCTGTAAAGCAAATCACTACCATGGAGATGGATACAAATGAGTTGGATTCGTCCATGAATTTTGAAGCCAGAAAACATATTCCTATGGATGGTACCGATGCGGTAATTGATTACCAAATACTGGGTCCAAACAGAAAAGAGGTTGATAAAATTGATGTTGGATTAATTGCGTGTACAAAGAGAGTGTTGACCAGTCATTTAGATATGATAAAAGATTCCGGTATAAAGCCAGGTATTGTTGATGTCGACCCGGTGGCAGTCATGAATTCATTTCTTGCAACTCACAGTTTGCCTGATGAAGGTGCGGTTGTGCTATTGGATATCGGAGCTGTTACCTCTTCAATAATTGTATGGGGAAACCAGGAGATGTTTTTTACGAGGGACCTCCCCATTGGTATACATGAGCTAGTAAAGGACATCTCTACACGCAAATCTCTTGATTACTTAACAGCACAAACTGAATTAATTTCATTAGGAGTAGAAGCGTTTAAAAAAACTGAAGAGGCTCAAGGAATTATTGCTGTTACCGATCGATCTGCTCTAGAAAACTTTGTTGAAGATATCCGTCGTACTTTACGATTTTATGCCAAATCTTCAAACCAAAGTCATTTTGCAGGAATTTATCTTTCAGGAGGAGGAAGTTCCACTCTAGGGTTGGATGCTTTGATTCAGGAACGACTGCAAGTGGATACAGTAGTCTTTAACCCATTTTCTGGGATGGAAGCAAAAGAGGATTTGATAGAAGGGAATCCATCACAATATGCTATTGCATCGGGTCTTGCAATTAGAGGCTGTAACCAAATATGAAAAAAATGATTCTTATTAATCTAAATAAGAGAGAGACATC
>Ga0208641_1000373_pt1 | contig 28659 bp, 17 predicted proteins | sample ETN02SmetaG_2_FD_185789 | JGI IMG/M metagenome (GOLD analysis project Ga0208641, IMG submission 185789) | Marine microbial and viral communities from oxygen minimum zone, Eastern Pacific Ocean - ETNP2014F10-02SV253 (SPAdes) (version 2) | ecosystem: Environmental > Aquatic > Marine > Oceanic ... | reverse complement strand
ATTTATTCATCTTTTAGCTGATTTCCCAAACTTCCATCGGGATGAAATGTGTGAAAATCACTTCGAGAAAATCCTTTTTGTTCTGAAATGGATGAAGCCAACGCATCACACAATGCCATCATATTGATTGTAGAAGAAGTGGGAGCTAAATTTAAATGATCTGCTTCGTCATTCACGCAAATATTAAGATGAATATGACTCTTTTTTGCCAACAAAGAATTTGAATCTCCGGAAATCCCTATGGTCGGAATATTGTTTTGATTACAATATTTTACAACATTAACTACATCCTCTGTTTTGCCGCTGAAAGAAAATGCAACGATTGAATCATTTTTTGACATCATTCCAAAATCACCATGGAAAGCTTCATTGGCATGAACAAAAAAGGATGGAATTCCTAAACTTGAAAATGTAGCAGCACATTTTTTTGCAACATGACCGGATTTGCCAAGTCCAAGAAAAATGACTTTACCCTCCGTATTGGAAATGACTTCTGCCGCAGCATTAAACTTATCACTCAAAGAATGGTCTAACTCCTGCAAAGCTTTAATCTCATTCTGTATCACTTTTTTTCCAGATTTTAAATAATCCATGATTTTTCCTTATTAAAAGATTTTTTGAGTTTCAATGATTCATTTGAATATTGATGAAAGAAAATAGCTATTTGACTAACATACAAAATAACAATTAAAATACAATCATGATTCATAAATATTTTTTTCATTCTATTCACTTGACAATTTGATAAATGTTCAAAGGCGGTTTGGTCAGAAAATGAAGGCAATTATATTATTCATGATGATTTTCCCTATCTTATTAGCCAAGACTGATTCTACTCAAGTTGACTCCATTCGAATTGATTGTAGCCAAGACCAATTGTTTGGACAGGATAAGGTTCTCCATATGACCGGGAGCGTTGGGCTCGTATTGGGATTGAATGAAATAGGTGGCATCAACACCCAATCGGCGTTGATCGGCACATTTACAATTGGAATGTTGAAGGAAGTCTACGATAAAAAATATGGTAGTGGTTGTTTTAGTTTTAAGGATATAATCGCAAATTCAATCGGGATTGTTATTGGATTTTTATTCATTACAAATACAAAGGATTAATCCTCTTTACATCATATTTGTTGGTTAATAGTATTCTTAGTAACTTAAGTTGGGCATTGTTTTTGTAATAATGTAGGAGCTTAGAGTATGAAAAAAGTGAAATTAACGTTTTTATTTTTTATAATTGTTCAAAATTTATTTGGACAAAGTACTCAATTAAAAAATATAATTAATAATATTGATAGTGATGATTATCTCAATCAAAATCAATATTCTTTTTTAGCACCTATTATAAATGACAAAGATATTGTTTTGCTAGGCGAATCAATACATTTAACACGTGAATTTCCTTTAGTCCGTATAGGAATGATTAAATATCTTAATCAGTATCATGGTTTTAATATTATTGCTTTGGAAGGTGGAGCTGCGGATTATTGGGCAGCACAGGATATACTATTTTCTTCAGAAAGAAACGAATCTGATTTTACAGAATCACTTTCTGCGTTTCCATTTATTTGGAATACACCAGAAGTGCAAAAACTAATTGCTTATCAAGCTTCAAGTCTCCAAAGTGCTAATCCATTGTATATTACAGCATATGATGTACAGCAAGGTATCGGGCAGGGTAGTAAAAATGAGAAAGCCTTTAAAATATTAGCTGAAAGATTAATGCGCTATTCAGACCCTCCTAAAAATTTTATTTTAGATGACTGGGTAGCTGCAATGTCACCAATATCAAATCATTGCGTAAAATATGAATCTATAGATTATCAAAAAGTAGTATCGGCAATAGATTTATTCGAAAAATGGGTGAATTCAGCAGCGCTAGAAGTAAGGAAGCAGTATCCAAATATTCCCCATGATGTTATATTAAAAATAATGCCAAAAAGTTTTCGGGCCTCTTTGACCTTATGTGAAGACTTAGGCGGGTTTAATTTGAGCCGTTATAAAGCCGTGCGTGATTCATTAGGTTTCATAAATACGCTTGATCTTATTCAATCTATATCTAACAATAAAATATTGATTTGGGGTCATCTTTCACATGTTTATTATGATAGCCAAGATAATATAATTAGTGAGATGGGTGAATGGAAGAATATTGCTGTTGGTCCAACTGTAGGAGAACGATTAAAAGATGCATTGGGTTCAAAAGTTTATACAATTATTCCATTCGCTGAATCTGGTTCAACTATTTTAATCTATAATGATCTGAATCTAGATATTGGATATTCAAAAATAGAGAATAGCTCAAAACTTGGAGATTTATTAAGTAAAGTGAGTGAAAAAGATTTTTTTCTTGACCTTCAATCATCTGCTTTAACGGCTGAAGATTATCCTGAATTATTCACAAAACAACCATTTGCGCTTGAAGGTCTCAAGAGTGATTTTAAAATTAACTATACTTCTGATATGGATGGTTTGATATGGATTAAAAAAATAGAAGCACCTGATTGGCCCTTATTTAAAATCATTCTCCTTTCAAGTCTTCATTATAAAACACAAATAGGTCTGATACTGATATTTGGTTTAGGCTGGATTATTTTCTCAAGGATAAAAAAGAGAAAAAATAATAATAAATAAACAGGAGATAACATTGAAAAAAATACTATTAACTACATTATTATTAGCAACAGTTGCTGCTCAAACACCGGTCAAAATGACTGGTCTTCATGAGGCAGAATATTTTGATTTGAAATCCAAATCTGTAGATGAAACTTTTCGAATATTTGTTGCAAAACCATTTCCACTGGAACCCGATAAGAAGTACCCGGTAATTTACGTGTTGGATGGAAATGGTTTATTTGGAATGGTAATGGATTCACAGCGGATGATGGCATTAGGAGGGGAAGTGCCACCGGCATATATAATCGGTATCGGCTATGCAGTAGATAACGGTTTTATGGAAACTATGGCAAAACGTTGGAGAGATTATACACCGACACCCGGTGGAGAATTAGAGGCTATAACTAAAGTATCATTGGATCCAACAGGAACGGTAGAGGGTGGTGGCGGCTCAGACTTTTTAAAATTTCTTCAAGAGGAATTAAAACCATTAATTGAATCTAACTATTCCGTGGATCCAAATGACGCAACCATTGCTGGGATTTCATTGGGAGGTCTTTTCCCTAGCTGGGTATTACTTAATCAGCCAGAGACTTTTCAGCGTTATATAATTATGAGTCCATCAATTTGGTGGAATGGAGAAGAGGTTTGGAAATGGGAGTCTCGGTTTGCAAAAAATAATAATGATATTAATGCAAAAGTGTTTGTCACGGCTGGTGGCCTTGAAACAAGTGAAGAATTAAAAAAAACAATCCAGCAGGTTCTTAATATGGGCGGTCCAATGGCTGAAATGTATAAAAACATTGCTAAAGGATATGATAAATATGGTTGGCCAAAAATGGCAGAGATTACCCCAGTGTTTGTTGATAAGTTGAAATTGCGTGGTTATAAAAATCTAAAAATTCACTGCCATAATATGCCAGATGAAACTCACACGTCAGTTGGATCTGGTGCTTTTTCCCGTGGATTGCGCTACGTATTTGGCCATTGGAATCCAAATCAATAAAAGGAGAAAAAAATGAAATACTTACTTCCATTTTTAATTATTATATATGGATGTTCAACAGAAAATCCATCGAAAAATATTTCTGAAGATGATGCGCTTAAACACGCAAAAAAAATATTAAGCACTACTCCATTAATAGATACCCATAATGATGTACCTTGGACAATCCGAAATAGAGAGAAAGCGCCTCGTGATATATTTGAATTTGACCTAAAGAAAGATTTGGACGGAGATACAGATATTCCACGATTGAGAGAAGGTCTGGTGGGTGGGCAATTTTGGTCTGTATTTATCCCTGGAGAGGTTGAAGAATTTGGCTATGCTAAAATGCAGCTTGAGCAAATCGATATTGCACATAGGATGATTGAATTATATCCAGATGATCTAGAGCTAGCCTTAACTGCTGACGATATTATCAATTCATTTAAAAGAGGAAAAATCGCATCCCTTATTGGTATTGAAGGTGCCCATGCTATTGAAAACTCTTTGGGTGCACTGCGAATATATTACAGGTTGGGCGTTCGATATATGACGTTGACACATAATGTTACATTAGATTGGGTGGATGCTGTAATGGATGAGCCAAAAAATGATGGTCTTACTGAATTCGGGAATGAAGTAGTTGCTGAAATGAATCGGTTAGGCATGCTGATTGATTTGTCACATGTTAGCCCCAAAACCATGAGTGATGTCCTTAATGTAACAGAATCTCCAGTTATTTTTTCACACTCTAATGCACGTGGTCTTACAAGCCACCCGCGTAATGTGCCAGATTCAATCCTCGTACGTTTAAATGATAATGGCGGAGTTGTGATGCTGTCTTTCATTCCATTTTTTGTTTCCCAGGAAGCCGCTGATTTTATTGAAGCAGGTGATAAAACCATCAAAGGATGCAATACCTCTGAATGTCTTGAGGCTCTTGCAGCTGAATCACCAAAAGCAAATGTTGGACATGTTGTTGAGCATATTGAATATGTGAGAGATTTAGTAGGTATTGATCATGTTGGAATTGGAAGCGATTATTATGGAAGTGCGGATATGCCCATCGGTTTGGAAGATGTATCAAAATTCCCAAATCTTTTTGTTGCATTAATAAAAAAAGGATGGCCTGATGAAGACCTAAGAAAACTTGCAGGAGAAAATATTTTGCGAGTAATGAGAGAGAATGAAGCCAATGCTAAACGTATTCAAAAATCACGTAGACCATCAACAACAGTGATAGAGGACTACAACTAAACCTAACAAAAAAGGCGATTAATGATTAAATATAAAGGTGACTTAGTTTTTTTATTTTTATTTGCATTAATGTTAAACGTTTTCGCTTGTGAAAATGTGAGGCAGAATACATTAACGAGGAATATAGACCGAATCTTTAAGGATTTATCGGCAAAAGATGGCCCTGGTGCTTCAGTAGCAGTTATCCGAAAGGGTAAAATTGAATATAGTAGGCAATATGGCAGTGCACAGGTTGAATACGATTTACCTATTAATGAAAATACAATTTTTCATGTTGCCTCAGTATCTAAACAGTTTGCTGCAATGTCAGTAATGCTCCTTGCTTATGATGGAAAATTAGATCTTGATGATGAGGTTCAGAAATATTTGCCATATGTTCCCAAATTCAATCATCCTGTCACTATCCGGCAGATGATACAAATGACAAGTGGAATCAGAGATCAATGGGAATTGTTAGCCATAGGTGGTTGGCGATTAGACGATGTTATTACAACGGAACATGTTTTACAGCTTATTAAAAGGCAAAAGGAACTCAATTTTGAGCCCAATACGCAGTATTTGTATTCCAATATGAATTACACTTTACTTGGACAAATCGTTGAAGAAGTATCTGGAAAAACTTTAGCAGAATTTTCAAGCGAAAGAATTTTTGGGCCACTTGGTATGAATTCAACGCACTTTCACGATGACCATGAGCATATTGTAGATGATCGCTCATACTCCTATAAGGAAATCAAAGGTACATTGAAAAAATCAGTACTAAGCTATGCTAATGTTGGTGCAACAAGTCTTTTTACCACCGCAAATGATCTTGTTAAATGGTTAGATAATTTCCGCCATAGACGAGTTGGAGGTGTTGAATTATTAGATGAAATGTTAACACAGGGTATTTTAAAGAATCAGGAAAAAATTGCCTATGCACACGGTGTCGTAATTGGAGATTATAAAGGCTTGAAGACAGTGAGCCATGGCGGTGCTGATGCTGGTTTTAGGTCCCATGTGGTTTGGTTCCCGGATAAAGAAGTAGGTATAGTTGTCTTAACAAACTTAGCTAGTGCAGGCCCAAGCGGTAGAGTGTATAAAATTGCAGATTTATTATTTGAAAAAGAGTTCAGTCAATACAGCGAAGCGGCAAACAGAAATGAACCTGAAACAATAGTAGTGGATGATAAAATACTTAATTCAATAATTGGTAGATATCAAATTGATTCGGATGTAGAAGTTGAATTATATAAACGGTGGTCATCCGTTTATGCAAAATTTGAAAATGGAGATCCAGTGCGGTTAACTCCAGTGGGAGAAAGCAAATTTTGGGCCAAAGATTTGAAAAAAATTATAGAATTTAAAATTGGGAATAATTCCTCGGATAATTATTTTATTATTGTTAACGAAGACGGTCTGGAATCTGGTAAAGGTGTTCAAATGGATCCATTTACAGTTTCCGACAGTGAGCTAAAGCAATTAAAGGGGAAATATTATAGTCCGGAATTAGAAGCTTTATATACAATCTCCCCCCAAAGTAATGGATTGATTGCAAGCCATATTCGTCATGGGGAAATTGAGCTTAAACCGATTTTCAAGAATCAGTATACGGGAGATAAATGGTTCTTTTCCAGCCTTAGTATCCAAAAAGAAGATGATATAGTAACTGGATTCATATTAAACGGAGGCAGGGTTAAACATTTAAAATTTATCAAACTGGATAATCCTCTACCAGATTTACCTATTATTTCTAAACCATCCATAATACCTGAATATCCTTTTCCTGCTCCAAGTGGGAAGTATAGCATTGGTATGAAAGAATATTTTTGGACTGATAAGTCGCGAGAAGAAATATTTACCAAAAACAAAGATGATTTCCGAAATGTAAATATCCGTGTATGGTACCCCACCGATAAAAATACCGGCCAGAAAGCAAAGTATATCACAAATCAGAATGAGTTTGGTTCTTATACTGAATTCAATATGGTCCAACATGTAAAAACCAATGCATTAAATAATGCTCCACCATTAAAAACAATAAAACCATTTCCAGTATTAATTTATAATCATGGAGGTAGTTGGACTCGCTTTACAAGTACATTTACCACAGAGGAATTGGCAAGCCATGGCTATGTAGTATTTTCAATTGGACACAACGGATTTAATAAAACTCAGTTTCTGCCAAATGGATCAAGTGTAGTAAAAGATACATTATTATCCCCCCCACCAACTGGAGATTTCAAAAGGGATGCTCTAAAATATTGGAAATACCTTGATGAATTTCATTTTCCACAATGGGTAGCAGATATAGGATTTGTTATCGAAAAAACCATTACTTTAAATAATAATGGGCATTTTAAAAACATTTTAGATCTTGACAATATTGGTCTTTATGGTTGGTCTTTTGGCGGTGCTGCTTCAATTCAAACAGCCATTGATGATAAACGTGTTAAGGCTGCTATTGACCATGATGGCCAATTATTTGGTAAAGCAGATCAAGAAATAATAACAACTCCATTTATGCTATTTCATAATGGTGATGTTCCAGAAGCTCCTAAAGGGAAGAATGATAAAGAAACAGAAAAAAACCAAAGGATGATGAATGATTTAATTGAAATAGTTGAAACTAAAGATGCACAATTAAAAGAAAAATCTACCAATGATTGGTATGATATAACAATTGATGGAGCCAACCATGGTCATTTTTCTGACTTAGTTTTATTCTATCCTAACTCTGCCGGTGATTTGCCGGCTAAAAGAGCACATAAAATAATTAATGCTTTAACCGTTTCATTTTTTGATCACTATTTAAAACAATCGCCTTCAGATTTATTGGGAAATCCAGTATTTAATTTTCCAGAAGTGAAAATGGTAAAAAACTAATCTATGATTAAATATAAAAAATTAATTTATCATTTATATTTTTATGTTTTAGTTATTGTATTTACCCCCAATTTGATTTTAGGAGATATTTGTGCTCAAAGTTTAAGTTCAGATTATATTGTAACAAAAGACGGCACAAAATTAGCAGCGGACATTTACAAACCTGATAATAATTCAATTTCAAAATATCCAGCTTTACTCATTATAACGCGATATCGGCGTGGTATCCAAGATGGGAAAACTGGAGAAATAATTTCCACACTTAGCCCTTTAGATAAACACTTTTTGTCTAATGATTATGTATTGGTAAAGGTTGATGCAAGAGGAAGTGGTGCTTCTTTTGGAACCCGTCCAACTGAATATGGGAAAAAAGAGGTACTCGATGGATACGATATTGTAGAATGGTTGATTTCGCAGAATTGGTCTGATGGTAATGTTGGGGCTTATGGTACATCATATACAGGAACCACTGCAGAATTACTAGCTGCTGTTAATCACTCAGCAGTAAAAGCAGTAATCCCTGGATGGTCAGATTTTGATATCTATTCGAGTCCCGTTAGGCCATATGGTGCAATAGCCACAGGCTTTATTAAACAGTGGGGAGAAAGGGTTGGAGACTTTGATAATAATAATGTAAAAAAACTCGGAGTGAGTGTTCGGCCAGTCAATAAGGATAAAATTTTATTTGAATCTGCAATTTCAGAGCACGCTTCAAATCCGAATGTTTTTCAAAAAGCTTTGGCAGCTGAATATCGAGATGACGAAATTAGTGGCGGGGAAACATGGGCAGATATTGGACCAATTTATTGGCGGAATGAAATTGGAAAATCAAATATTCCTATGTTGGTATTTGCAAGTTGGTTAGATGCAGGTACAGCGGATGGAGCATTATTGAGATTCCAGAACTTCAATAATCCCCAAAATTTAATTTTAATGGCTTCAACACATGGTGGCCGTTACCATGCCAGTCCGTATACTGTGAGTCAAACACCACTTCCACCGCAACCAAGTGAATTAGATCAATTTGAATTAAGAAGAAAATTTTTTGATTATCATCTAAAAGGTAAATTAAATGAAGTAAGTGATTGGGCGCCGATTCGTTTTTTTAATCTTGGAGAAGAAAAATATCATACTTCTAATCAGTGGCCACCTGCAGACTTCACATATCAGAATTTTTATATGGATAAAGGTAATAGTTTGGTTTCGCAGAAAACAGTGGAATTAGGAATTGATGAGTATATTGTTGATGATAAGGTATCAACTGGTGTATACAATCGTTGGTTTGCCCAAATGGGTAAACCCATTCTTAAATTAGATGATCGTCAAGAAATGGATAATAGAATGTTGATTTATACCACTGAACCTCTAAATAAGGACCTGCAGATCACAGGATATCCAATTATAGAAATAAACCTTTCAATAAATCATGATGATGGGATGATATTTGTTTATTTAGAAGATGTTGATCCAAATGGAAAAAGCCACTATTTAACAGAAGGTGGAATTCGAATGATACACAGAAAAATTACACCCAATCCATACTTTGTGAATGATTTACCTTATCATTCCTACAATCGTTTAGATGCGGAATTAATCTCTCCTGGAGAAGTCACTAACCTTAGTTTTTATATGTGGCCAATTTCTGTATTAATCCGTAAAGGTCATCGTATTCGAATAGCAATTGCTGGAGCGGATGCGGATACATTTACACCAATTTCAAATAATAGCGGGCAAGTAATTAAAATGCATCGTGGTGGAAGTATTTCCTCCCATGTAAAACTTCCAGTAATAATTGGAGAATTAAAATAAAGGAATGAGCCAAATGATAAAAAGACCGGTAAATCTTAGTAAAATAATTCATTCATTTATTATAATTATTTCATTCTCAGGTATTGGGTTACAAGGACAAGAATTATACGATTTAATTATTCGCAATGGACGAATAATTGATGGTACGGGGAATCCTTGGTTTCAGTCAGATATTGGGATAGTTAATGGCAAAATTGTTGCTATAAAGAATCTTAAAAACCAAAAAGCAAAACGTGATATTGATGCAAGAGGACTTTATGTCACTCCAGGTTTTATAGACCTTCATTCTCATGCTGATAGGGCGATGACTTCTGATTTTATTGAACCACGTATGGCAAAAAGTTTAACTAGTCAAGGGCTTACAACTGTGTTAGGTGGTGCAGATGGTAGAAATACTATTTGGCCATTGACTAAAGAAATGGAAGCTTTAAATAGTAAGGGTCATGGCATGAATTTTATCTTAATGGTAGGCCATAGTACTATACGCCGTGAAGTTATGGGAGATGATTACGAACGATTGGCTACTCAAGATGAAATTGAACGAATGAAGGGTCTGCTCAAAGAAGGTTTAGAAATGGGCGCTTTTGGAATGGGTGCGGGGCTTGAATATCGACCTGCACGTTTTAGCAATACAGAAGAAATAATTGCGTTAGGAAAGGTTATTTTAGATTATAATGGTTTTTATATCGCACATCAGCGGAATGAAGCTATCATGCCACTTTCGCAGCTACCAAGTACAGCCAAAGGTTGGCAGATTGATGGTTTACAGGCTTTGGAAGAAACAATACAAATTGCTCGCGCTACTGGGATTCGGGTAGTTGGTAGTCACCATAAATCAAGAGGGAGATCTGCATTCGGCAGGTCTTCTCATGATATTCAAGTAATAAACAATGCACGTGATGAAGGCTTACAGGTATTTATTGATGTATATCCATATGAAACATTTGGAGGCGGCGCTAGGCCCATGATTCCTAAATGGTCTTTAGTGGATGAAAATATCTCTATAGTTGGAGGCAGAGATGATCCAAAATGGAGAGAAGAAGGTTTGTTTAAAAACTCTAGAAATAACTTAAAACGTAATTGGTCGGATTCCGAAAAACGTGAAATAATTAAAAGAGATATTTCTTGGATCGTTGATCATAATGGTGGACAAGATAGAGTTGTTGTCGTAGACTATCCGGATGAAGCTTTCGTGGGAAAAACATTGCAGCAGATTGCTAATGATCGAAATACTACTTATCAAGAAGTGGTTGTTTACATGGCATTAAATGGATATGAGGAAGTAATAGGCGGTGCATGGACACGTGGCTATGGAATAAATGATATGGATGTGACAAATTACTATCAACAAGATTATACAATTACAAGTTCTGATGCAGCAGTTAGTGGTGTTAAAGACAGGGAAGGTTTCCAATCTGAACCGGGTGCTCACCCACGTCATTTTGGAGCATTTACACGTCGCATTGCTCGGTATGTTAAAGATTTGAATACAACCACTTTACCATTTGCGATTCGTTCAATGACTGGTCTTCCTGCAAGTGTTGTTGGGTTAAAAGATCGAGGATATTTAAAGGAGGGTTTTGCTGCTGATATCACAATAATTGATTTCAATAATATTAGGGATAATGCGACTGTTTTAAACCCAGACCTATATTCGAAAGGTATCGAATATGTAATTATAAATGGGAACTTTACGGTTGATCGAGGTGAGCTTACAGGTAATTTGCCGGGTGTAATTATTAGGAGTAATCATGAAAATTTTTAGTTGGTTAAACTTGATAACAAATATACTCAGTTTATTTGTTCTGCTTCAATTTAATGGTTTAATTTTTTCACAAAACTATGGCAGACCATCTCAATTCAGTGGTTTGGGCTCGTACATACAAAAGGAAGTTGTAGATCGCAACCTGCCTTCTTTAGCTATAGCGGTGGCAAAAGATGGGAAAATTATTTGGGAAGAAGCCTGGGGCATGGCTGATCGTGAAAACCAAATTCCAGCTACTCCTCATACGATGTATTCATTGGCTTCGATCTCCAAACCAATTACGGCCACGGGAATAATGGTTCTTGTTGAAAAAGGATTAATTGATATAGATGATCCTGCAAATAATTACCTTGGTTCAGCTAAGCTCAATGGACATTCATTTAATGCCAAAGGTGCTACGGTTAGGCGTTTGTTGGATCACAGTTCTGGGCTTCCCCTTCATTACCAGTTTTTTTATGAAGATGAGCCTTATACGAGACCGCCTATGGATATAACCATACTGAGATATGGTAATCTTGTTACAAAACCTGGAGAAAGATGGCAGTATTCTAACTTAGCTTATGGAATCTTAGATTATATCATTGAGAGAACTTCCGGGAGATCTTATTCTGATTTTATGCGAAATGAAGTATTCTTACCCTTAGGGCTTAATCATACTACCGTAGATATTGGTCCGGGCCTTGAAAAACATGCAGCAGTTAGGTATAATCCTGAAAATGAGCCTATTCCATTCTATGATTTTGATCATCCAGGCGCATCTGCAGTTTTTTCAAGTGCGCATGATCTTGTTCGATTTGGAATGTTTCATTTGAAGAATAGGCTTCCAGAACAACGTCGGATTATTACCACTAAATCTATAGACATTATGGCACAGGAAAGTTATACACGACCTCAAGGTAATATATCTAGAAAAGAATTTGGTTATGGTCTAGGATGGTCTGTTAGAAAAAACAATAAAGGATTGAAAATTGTAGGTCATGGCGGAGGTATGGGTGGCGTACGTACTCAGTTAGTTTTATTGCCTGATCAAGATGTTACTATTGTGATTCTTTGTAATAAGAGTACGTCATTAGTCACGGAATTAGAAAATAAAATTTTGGAGCATTTATTCCCAAAGCAGTTTGAAACTCCTAGTCAAATCACTTCAAATACAGAAGATGAAAAAGCTAAGGAGATAGGTCCTAATAGCATTAAAGAAAAGAAACTTTACGGGACATGGTCTGGGGCAGTAGAAACCTATAATGGAGAAAAAGAAGTAAATTTAAAGATTGATAAATCAGGCTATGCTTTTATCCGAATTGATGACCAACCCTGGTCTTTATTAAATAAACTAAGCTTTGAAAATAATTTTCTTAATGGTGAGTTTCGAGGTGATCTTGGCACAGATGATGTAAATCGTGTCAAGTATAAGCTTAGGCTTGATGTTAAGTACCGTCAAAATAAACTGAACGGAGCATTAATCGCGGTACCTGTTCCAGAAAAACGTGTCCGCAATGCACTAACTCATTGGGTTGAATTAAAAAAGGATTGATCAATGATTATTAAAAGAGCATTTTTTTATTTAACTCTGATTTTAATTGGCTGTGAGGGCAATCATGAAAAAAATGCAGTGGATAAACTTTTTTCGGAATGGAATAAAAGCGATTCTCCAGGAGGTTCTTTTGCTGTTATAAAAAATGGAGATGTTTTGTACAAAGGTGGTTTTGGTTATGGGAACTTAGATTATGATTATCCGAATGCTTCCAACTCCGTTTTTTATTTAGCATCTGTATCAAAACAATTTACTGCGATGGCGATGGCACTTTTAGAAGAGCAAGGAAAAATATCATTGGATGATGATATACGAAAATATTTTCCTGAGATTCCTGATTATGGTTCCAAAATTATAATACGAAATTTAATCCATCATAATAGTGGACTGCGAGATTACTTAAACCTATGGAGTTTAAAAGGACGATCTTATGCAGATTCCATGGATGAACAAGAAATAATTAATCTCATTGCAAGGCAAAAAGAACTCAATTTTAATCCGGGTGATGAATATATGTATTCTAACTCTGGTTATTTTTTGATGGCAGTACTTGTAAAAAGAGTGACTGGTATGTCTATCCGTGATTATACCAACCAATATTTCTTCCAGCCTTTAGAGATGAATAATACTCATTTCCATGATAACCGTGATATGATCGTAAAAAACCGTGCCGATAGTTATGTAGTTAATGATTCTATTCTTGAACGGGTCCAAAATAGTTTTGATCTAGTTGGTTCAGGTGGACTGCTATCTAATATAGATGATTTGATTCTGTGGGATAAAAACTATTATAGCAATAAAATTGGATCAGGGAAAAAATTGATGGAGACAATTCGAACAAAAGGAATATTGAATAATGGGGACACCCTTGATTATGCCTTTGGTCTTGTGCACAGTGAGTATAAGGGACTAAAAACAATTGGTCATAGTGGTGGTATGTTTGGATACAGGACACATATGCTTCGGTTTCCAGATCAGCGATTTTCGGTTATAATTCTTTCGAATTTGTTTTCAATGAAACCAGGTAATTTGGCTAAAAAAATCAGCGATATTTACTTGGCTGATATATTAGCTGATCCAGATTTTGAGACAAATGAAGAGGAGGTTTCTACCAGTGAATTAGATGAAACTGATTTTAGAATGGATAATGAGCAACTTTCCAAATTTAGTGGTACGTTCTTTTCACCAGAACTGGAAACATCGTATCATTTTAATATGAAAAAGGACACATTGACATGCCAAGTCCGTTATTTGGACTCCGTAAGTTTAAATCCAACAGGTCCTTTTACGTTTAAAAAAGATAAATGGATAACGCTGGAGTTTGAAAATAATTACAACGGATTTACACTCAATACTGGTCGGACAAAAAATATAAAATTCAAAAGAATAAAGAATTAAACACTTAGAATAATTTTTACAATTACTCACCTAAAAATAGAAGGAGTATAGGCATGAGAATAAGCAATAAAGTATTCAACTTTTTAATAGTCGTATTATTATTTCCTACACATTCGCTAGCTCAAGATAATGTGGAAGAATGGGATGTAACCTTAGCTAGAGGAAAAACGCGCGATATATCTTTCGAGACCGATGAAGGGACTTGGATGTCTGTAGATATTTCACCAAATGGAAAATGGATAGTATTTGATCTCTTAGCTCATATCTATCGAGTTCCTTCAAAAGGTGGTAAAGCACGTGTGCTTACGCAGGAAACAGGTGTAGCTATTAATTATCATCCACGTTATTCTCCAGATGGTAAATCAATTGCATTTATTTCTGATCGTGCTGGCCAAAATAATCTTTGGATAATGGATGCTGATGGATCAAATCCCAGATCTATATTTGAGGATTTAAATTTACGTGCAAGCCATCCAACCTGGACACCGGATAGTGAATATATTATTGTATCAAGGCAGTCAGTAGTTAGAGGCCCATCCCGAGGAAGAGATTCAGGGATTTATGTGTACCACCGAAATGGTGGTAAAGGAATAAAGATAGGCGGCAAAGAACTACAAGGTGCAAAATGGCCGTCCGTTTCTGAAGATGGAAAATATATATATTTTCATTTAAGAACGCCTGGGCAAACAGTTGCCTGGAATGTTAGTGATATACTTCAAGGTGCCATTAATATACGAAGATATGAATTTGATACAGGAGAGATTACTCCAGTTACAAGTGGTGCTCCTACAAGACAATTAAGACTTTCATCTGGAGGGGCATATGCTCCTGAGATTTCACCTGATGGACGATGGCTAGCATTTGCAAGACGTATTCCTGATGGTACTATTACTTGGAAAGGTCATGAATTTGGTCCTCGAACCGCATTATGGCTCCGTGATTTATTAACAGGGGATGAACGAGTAATTATGGACCCTATTGAACAGGATATGACTGAAGGTATGAAAACCATAAGAGTTCTACCAGGATATAGTTGGGATGCAAAAGGAAATTCCATCATTCTATCTCAAGGCGGTAAGCTAAGGCGTTTGAATGTTAAATCTGGAAAAATTAAAACAATCCCCTTTACTGCCAGTGTAAAAAGAACGATTTCTGAGCAGGCTTATAAACAATTTGATATTTCTGATGAGCCATTTAAGGTGCAATTCACAAGGTATCACGTAGGTGCCCCGAATGGTAGTGCTGTTGCGTTCCAAGCTGTGGGTAAAATATATATTATGTCCCTTCCGAACGGAACACCAAAAAGATTAACTAATGATAATTTTCGTGAATTTGAATATACACCTACTTGGTCACCAGATGGTAAATGGATAGCATTTGTTAGTGTAGATGAAACTGGAGCAGGTCATTTATGGAAAGTACGGTCTACAGGCGGCTCTCCTACACGTTTATCAAATGTATATGGAGAATATATACATCCTACTTGGAGTTCTGATGGTAAACAGATAGCACTTGTTAGAGGTTCTGGCGCTACCGCGCGAACAAGGACTATGATCGATAATCCTTACTATGATATCCTCACCATTTCTTCTTCAGGAGGTAAGTTTAAAGAGATCGCTAGAGTTCCAGTACCAGTTTCATTTGCCCGATCCCAATTTGTACGACCATCATTTGGGAAAAATAACAGAATATTTTTTCCTCAAATGGGAGCAGGCAGAGGTGATTCAACCAGATTGATTTCAGTAAATAATAAAGGAAAGGATAAGCGAACCCATTTCATTTTTCCTCATGCTGACGAAGTCATGATATCTCCGGAATCAAAATGGGTTACGTTTAATGAAGGTGATAATATTTATCTTGTGCCAATGCCATTTAAAGGTCTTTTCTCTAGTCCAATAGCTATAGATAAGAAAGATGGTAAAGGTGCCTTACCAGTAAAAAAATTGAGTGACCAAGGAGGCATACATCCAAGCTGGTTAAATGAAACTACTGTTCAATTTGGAAGCGGCTCACAATATTTTACCTATAATATTGAATCTTCAAATAAAGAAACTCATGATATTAATCTTGTTATACCAAGAAATATCCCGCAAGGTACTATTGTTCTGTCGGGTGCCCGAATCCTTACTATGGATAACCGAAAAGTTATTGATAACGGTGATATAGTAATAAATAAAGGAAGGATTTCCTGTTTAGGTGAATGTGATAAATCTAATGCAGATAAAATTGTTGATTTGCGAGGTAAAACAATTATACCAGGATTAATAGATATGCATTCACATTTTTACAGGGAATATCGTGGGATTATTCCGATGAAAACATTTGAGGCATCAGTGCCACTGGCGTATGGTGTTACTTCAAACCTTGATAATTCTATGTGGTCTCAAGATGTTTTTCCGGCTGCGGAAATGATTGAGGCGGGTGTACTTATTGGTTCTCGCACCTATAGCAGTGGCGATCCTTTGTATGCAGGAGATGGTCCTAGGCAAAATGAATTGACAAGCTATAAAATAACTGAGGATAATATAAAACGTCTTGTCTCATGGGGAGCTGTATCACTAAAACAGTATATGCAGCCTCAGAGAAAGCAACGGCAGTGGGTATCAGACGTTGCACGTAAGCAGGGGTTAATGGTTACTGCTGAAGGTGTAGATTTAAATTATAATTTATCTATGATCATGGATGGGCAAACGGCATGGGAGCACCCAATTAGTTATATGCCAATGTATTCCGATGCTGCAAAATTTTTTGGTAAAGCAAAAACTGTATATTCTCCAACATTTATGGTTGGTGGATCTGGTCCATGGAATGATGAATACTTTTTTGCACAATCAGAAGTTTGGAAAGATAAAAAATTAAGGTTGTGGATACCTTGGCAGCAGCTAATTCCACATAGCCGTAGACGTGAGCTGAGACCTGAAACAGATTATAGTTATCCTTTTTTAGCACAGGTATTGGCTGATATCATGGCAGAAGGCGGGCATGGAGCAATTGGATCTCATGGTCAGCAGCATGGGATTGCATCGCATTGGGAGGTCTGGGTGGCTGCTTCAGCAATGGGCCCCATGGGCGCATTAGAATTAGGAACAAACGAAGGGGCTTATTTCTTAGGTGCACAAAATGATGTCGGTTCATTGGCAAAAGGAAAACTGGCTGATTTAATTGTATTGAATTCAAATCCATTGGATGATATAAAAAATACACTGGATATAAAGTATGTGATGAAAGGTGGAATTTTATATGATGGATTTAATTTAGATGAAATCTGGCCTGAAAAGAAAAAATATGGAGAACGTCCTTGGATTAATGAGGATGCACTGCGTCAAGATTCAAGATCCATAAATAATTGAAATCACTTCTAGGAGTAATTGTGAAAAGAGTAATAACTAAACTATTCTTTATTTTTCTGATTCTGATTGGTTTTTTAAACGGTAAATCAAATGATCGCTTGGCTATCGTTGGTGCGACGATAATTGATGGAACAGGAAAAAACCCAATCCCCAATGGAACTATTCTGATAGAGAATGGGATAATTAAAGCAGTTGGTAAAAAGAAGGATATAAGAATCCCTGCTAACTTTAACGAGATTAAGGCAAGAGGTAAATTCTTAATTCCAGGTTTGATGGATGCAAACCTCCATTTGTTTTTAAATATTGATTTAGAAACATTGATAAAACATGAAGATCGATATCATGATATAGTAATTGAAGCGGCCCAAATTGCATTAAAGACTGGTCAGACAACAGTATTTGACACATGGGGCCCAAGGGCTGCACTGGTGCAAGCTAGAGACATGATTAATGAGGGTGAAGTCCCAGGAAGCCGAATTTACCTTGCTGGTAACATAATTGGATTTGATGGTCCATTGTCAGCAGATTTTCGTGCCCAAGCAGCACCATATGTGAGCAAGGCTTTTGTAAAACGCATTGAAGACGCATGGGTAGAAAATACAGGTCGTTCATTACTTTGGATGACTCCTAATGAAGTACGATCGATTATCAGAGACTATACAACTAAGAGCATGGATTTTCTCAAGTATGGAGCTAGCGGACATAAAGATATGAATTTTATTTCATTTTCTGAACGTGTCCAGCGGGTTATTGTTGAAGAAGGCCATAGAGCTGGAATGACCGTACAAACTCACACGACCTCGGTTGAGAGTTTAGATATGGCGATTGAAGCTGGGGTTGATATTGTTACACATGGCGGTATATCAGGGCCTACAACTCCTATACCTGATGAAACTATTCAAAAGTTAGTTGATAGAAATGTAGCTATCTCTGCTTTAGCTATAACGCAAAAGCGTTTGGATGCGTTAATTGAGCATGCACCTGGCAGTACTCTAACACCCTACATGAAAATTCAAAAGACTAATCATGAGAATATGATTAAGGCAGGTGTTATTTTGTTAGTTTCAACCGATGCCGGTATTCAAAATCCAGTATTGACTGCGGAATCAGATAATCCATCTGTCTTAATTGATCCACGAACCAAACTTGGTGAGGGACATTTTAATGCGCTACTTGCTTTTGAGGAGCGAGGTATGAAGCCAATGGAAATTTTAAAATCTGCTACCAGTCATATTGCTCAAGCCTATGAATTAGAAGATGAAATTGGGACTTTAGAATCTGGCAAAATTGCTGATATGGTTCTTCTTAACGCAAACCCTCTTAAAAGTGCAAAAAATTATCGCAAAATAGACATGGTGATTAAAGAAGGTAAAGTTGTTGATCTTGACGCGCTTCCAATTGCGCCAATTATCAGTTCTATGGAGGTGTCACCAACTGAAACGGATGAAAAGAGGTAAGTATGTTTAATAATAGACTATTAAAAATGAGATCATCTGAAAATTTTATGCCGCTTGTTAATAAAACCTGGGTTTGGTTAGTACTCATTATTCAGATGTTTAATTTCGGTTTTGCAACAGGCACCGATGCCTCAAAATCAAAAGAAGTTGAAATAAAATGGGGAATCAAAATTCCATTACGTGATGGTGTTAAAGTAAATGCGACCATATATCAGGAGCGTGGGTTAAAAGATAAGTTGCCTGTCATACTTTGTTTGACACCATATAATGCAGACACATATCAGGATTTTGCCTGGTATTATGCACAAAATGGTTACATTTTTGCTGTAGTAGATGTTCGAGGCAGAGGAAATTCAGAAGGTGAGTTTGATCCAATGCTTCAAGAAGCAAATGATGGACATGATATCGTTGAATGGCTTGGGAAACAAGATTGGTCTGATGGTCAAGTGGCTATGTGGGGCGGTTCCTATGGTGGATATGATCAATGGGCTACTGCAAAAGAATTTCCGTCACACCTTAAGACTATAGTTCCAGTTGCTTCTTGTTTTATGGGCGTTGATGTACCAATACGTGGTAATATCACTTCACCTTATTGGATTCAGTGGATGACGCTTACTAGTGACAAGATTGCAAATTTTAATTTATTTGGCGAGAGTAAATATTGGTCATCTATATACTTTCAAATGTATAAAAACCACCTTCCGTACGCTGATCTACCAAAATTAGCGAATAATTCAACTACAAAATTTAATGTATGGATGGACAATCCAGAGCAGGGTGAATTTTGGGATAGCTATAATCCCACAGATAAAGATTTTAAGAAATTCAAATTACCTATTTTAACCATAACTGGACACTATGATGGTGATCAACCAGGTGCTTTGGAATACTTTCATCAGCATATGAAACTTGGTTCATCAAAAGGACGTAAAAATCATTATCTTATAATTGGACCATGGGATCATGCCGGTACACGTAAACCAAAAAGAGAAGTTGGCGGTCTTGATTTTGGTGAAGAAAGTCTACTTGATATAAAAAATGTTCATAAAGAGTGGTATGATTGGACAATGAAAGACGGAGAGAAACCCGAATTCCTTAAAAAACAAATCGCATACTATGTTTTAGGCTCAAATCAATGGAAGTATATTGATTCTCTTAAAGAATTAGATAATAATAGAAAAAAATTATATTTGAATTCTGATGGTAATGCCACCAGCGTTTTTAATTCGGGTAGTTTAAAATCTGATTTAAACTATGAAAATAGTAAGGATTCAGATACTTATATTTATGATCCTTTAAATACAAAGCCCGGTGAAATCGAACTTGAAACTGTGGTGGGTAGTGGATATAGAAGTGGCAACGGTTACATTGTCGACCAATCATTTGCAATGTCAATAGATGGTAATGGTTTAGTTTATCACAGTGAGCCATTTGAGTCGGATACAGAAATTTCCGGCTATGTAAAATTTGTTGCGTGGCTTGAAATGAATGTTGCCGATACTGACTTTATTATTAGTCTGTATGAAATTTTGCCTAATGGAAATAGTATTCTTTTAACCGATGATCAGTTAAGGGCACGTTATAGGAAATCACTAGGAAAATCCGAAATGGTAAAACCTGGGAAAATATTGAAATATGAATTTGATGGATTTATGTTTTTCTCGAAACAAATTCAAAAAGACAGCAGGCTACGTTTGGTCTTCAAATCAATTAATTCAATAAACTCACAAAAAAACTATAATAGTGGTGGTGTAGTTGCTCAAGAGTCCGGTAAAGATGCCAAGACTGCAAATGTAACTCTTTATCATAGTAAGAAATATTCAACTTATCTCGAACTGCCTATTATAAAATGAAAAAAGGGAAATAACACAATGAATAATTTTAAATTAAAAAATTTATTAATTCTTTCACTTCTATTTGTCGGTTGTGAATCAAGCACTTACGGACCTAAGTGGTCTTCGGCCATAGATGATATTGCAAATGAGGCTATGAATACAGGCAAGGTAGCGGGCATATCTGTGGGAGTGGCATATGGAGATAGTGAATTTTTTAAAGGCTATGGTAAAGCTGATTTGGAGTTAGATGTAGCAACTCCAGATAATGCAATATATGAAATTGGATCTGTTACGAAGCAATTTACAGCAGCGAGTATCATTAAACTTGCTGAAGAAGGGAAAATCGATCTTAACGCTGATATAAGAAAATACCTTGGCAGAGATACTGAATTTCCAGACAAGAAAGGTTATAACACACAAGGTCACATAATTCCTGTCATAAGATTATTAGATCATACTTCCGGGATCAAAGGATATACGGAAATGCCATCTGCAAGGCCGCTCTTTGTCCAAGACTTACCAAGAGATTCTCTTGTTTCACTTTTTTCAGAGCATCCTTTTGATTTTCCTCCTGGTGAGCAAATGATTTATAATAACTCTGCATATTTTCTTGCAGGATTGATCATTGAAAAAGTTTCAGGAAAAACATATGCAGATTATGTTGAAGAAAACTTTTTTAAACCTTTAGGTATGGATAATTCTAGTTATTGTTCGAATCAAGCAATTTGGAAAAATCGTGCTCATGGATATGATACGGATAAAGAAACTGGTGGTATGATCCATAAAGGTTATATTGTGCATTCTGTTCCATATGCTGCAGGATCCTTATGTTCAACGGTGAGAGATTTGGTTAAGTGGAATCAAGCACTTCACAAAGGTGGCATCCTAAGTAATAGTGTATATAGACAAATGATTACCCCTGGGCAATTAAATGATGGTACTGTATTAAGATATGCGCAAGGTCTAAGTTTAACAAAAGTGGCTAACCGTAAAGCTATTCACCATGGAGGTGGTATTAATGGCTTTTTAAGTCAGTCACTTTATTTTCCTGAAGAAGACCTTACGGTGGTGGTATTAGTAAATACTGCTGGACCAATCTCACCAAGTCAGCTTGCAGAAAACATCGCAACAAAAATTTTAGGGGATTTAGAGGAAGATGAAAACTCATATAATCTCAGCGCGAATGCACTCCAACAATTCTCAAGAATTTATACGGGTGTTGCTAGAGGTAGAAAAGTAAATGTTGAAATAAGTGATAATGGAAAAGATCTAACCTATATAATTAAAAGAGCTGATAAAAAATCAGGTGAAGCCTATGCTGAAGCTGAAGAACAACCCCAGCCTAAAGTACTTGAATATAGAGGCGAAGGAATTTTTCGCGATGGAAGAACAATATTTATTTTTTCAAAAAAATTGGATGAATTGCGAATAGATTTTGGTGGTGGTTATTCTATATTAAAGTCTAAATGACTTTAGATTATTATATTTAATAAATAGTAATAATTAGAAATGAATGCTTAGTTAGTTTAGTCAAAAATCCAAAGCGATATTATCATTACTAAGCCACACAAAATTCGTTTAATTAAATTCGTTTACCAACGATTTATTAGATTTCTGATTATAATATATTTGTTTTCTTTTGCGGGATACGCGAATGAAGATATTGATTATTACAGTTTAAAAAATAAAAAACTCTCTGCATTACGTGTAGATGAACCACCTATTATTGATGGAGTACTTGATGATGAGGTGTGGAAAAGATCAAAAGCCACAAGTGATTTTTTACAATTTTTTCCCTATGGTTTAGTTGCGCCATCTTTACCAACTGATGCCTATGTACTTTACGATGATGATTATTTATACATTGGCATTTATAATCATGACCCTGAGCCTGAAAAAATAGTTGGAACATTAAGCCGAAGAGATGATTGGAGAACTGCTTTTTCTACTAATTCCGATTGGGTAGGGATTGGTATTGATTCTAATAATGATAATAAAACGGGGCATTGGTTTTCTGTCAATGTAGCAGAAGTGCAAGCTGATATGTCAATAAACGAAAATGGTATTGGATGGGGAGCTTATGATCAAACTTGGAATGCAGTGTGGGATAGCAAGGTATCGATCGATGATAATGGTTGGTCTGCAGAAATTCGAATTCCATTGGAAATATTTCCATACAGTTCTGATCAAGTTCAGGTTTGGGGTATTGGAATTGGCCGATGCATACAGCGGTTTCAAGAAGAGGATTGGTGGCCGGGAAGAAAAAAAGGTGTTAGAGGCCAGGTTCCTCATTGGGGAGTTATGACGGGGATAGAAAATTTACCCCATCATAAACAACTTGATGTAACACCCTATTTTCTAAACGGTAAAACAACTGGTGAGAATGTTGAAAACACTTCTTCAATTGGATTAGATGCTCAATATAATCTATCATCAAATTCAACATTGAATTTGGCTTTTAATCCAGATTTTGGTCAAGTCGAAGCAGATCCTTCAATCCTAAACCTTACTGCATTTGAAACAAAATTAGATGAACGAAGGCCATTTTTTGTAGAGGGAGCAAATTTTTTCAAAAACAGAATAAATTTGTTTCATTCTCGACGTATTGGACAGCGACCAGGATATTATAGACCAAGTACGGGTTCTATAATTGATCAACCTAATGAGACGACTATTTTGGGTGCAGCAAAAATTCTCGGAGAAAGACACGATGGTACAAAATATGGTTTGATTAATGTTATCACAAATAAAGAATATGGTATTCGTGAATATGAAAATAATGGAGTATTGAAGCAGGACAAATTTTTATTAGAACCGTATACAAATTATTTAATTGGAAGAGTTCAAAAACCAATAATAAATAATGTTTCAACCATTGGATTTACAGGAACCGATTTAAGACGCCAAAATGATAAAAATCTATCAAGTGCTTTTAGCTTTGACTGGAATATTAATTTAAAAAATAACCGTCTTTTTCTGTTTGGACAGCTTCTTAGTTCTAGAAAAGAAGAAAATGGTTTTGGTGGCGCAGTTTCAATTAATTATCGAGATCCAACCTGGTGGGAACTAGGTGGATATATAGGTGTTGGAGATGGTATTTTAAATCTAAATGATATTGGGTTTTTAGCCAGAGCTAATATGAGAAATTTTGGTTTAAATGCAGCAATTCGAAGGGACGAACCAAAGGGTATATTTATTAGTCAAAAGCTTTCAGTTAATTATCGTCTAAGCTCAAGATACACAGATAATACAATCATTAGTAATAGAATAAATCTGAAGCAAGAGAACACATTTAAGAATTATTGGAGATTTGGATTTGAAGTTGAGTTAAATCCAGAAACATATAGTGATAATGATCAATATAGGAATTCAAAAGCTAAAATTATTAAACAAGAATCTACACAGATTAATAAAATTTGGATTCAATCTGATCGTAGAAAGCGTATAATTGTTAAACCCAATATTGATTTTTATAATAAAGAAAGGTCAGGTCTTGGGAAAAGGATTGGTTTAGATATTACTCTAAAACCTACGGACTATATTAATTTTTCAATTCAATCTTCGGATGATTCTCAACTTAATGAAATGCAGTGGGTAGAACTGATTGAAGATTCATTAAAGACAGATATTATTTATGCATCAACTGAACAGAAAACAAAAAATACAAATTTCCGATTAAATTGGACGTTCTCTCCAACTTTAACTTTAGAGTGTTTTTATCAACCATTTAAAGTTGATGTGAATTATTCGGATTATGGACGATTGGTGAAAGAAAAATCTTATGATTTAGAGGATTATAATTATCCATCGGAAAAAAGTTTTAAAATTGATAATCATGTAGGCACTTTTGTAATGCGCTGGGAATATTTGCCTGGAAGTTTAATCTATTTAGTCTATAGTCTAAATGAACAGGGATACTATTCTTATAATACTGATAGCTGGCAGCGGCTAAAGTCTAACTCGCTTTTCTTCAAAATAAATTATTTCTTTCAAACATAGACATTTGAATTATCAGCCATTTTAGTGTAGGCTCTTAATTTATCTATAGATTCGGGTTTATTTTTTTCTACAGCATAGTGCATAATAGCATTACATATAGATAAAGTTGCAACATGTGGACTGAAAAAATAACGAGATGGATTGTTAACTAATAGTTTTATATCTGCACCCTCATTGATTGATGAATGAGTACTATCTGTAATTGATATAGTTTTTGCACCCTTATCTTTTGCTGCATTAAATATTTTTTGGCAATCTGACATAACTCTATCAAAAGCAAAACTAATCACAATATCTTTTTTGGATATATTATTAATTGTATCATTAACTTCACCATGGTATTGATTAATATTAATAATTCCAGCTTTAATTGTCCTTAATAGATTTTTTAAGTATTCGCCTATTACACCATTGTAACCAAGAGCTGAAATATATACAATATTTGAGTCAAAGATTAAATCTACTGCCTTTCCAATTAATTTAAGATCAATATTTTTAGAGGTTATTTCAACCGCAGATAAATCAGCCGCGAGAGATGATATTATAGATTCTTGTAATGGGGTAGATTTTTTGTATTCTTTAATAATAGAAGACGATTTATACCCTAAGTTAAATATTCGTTCTGAAACTATTTTACGATAGTCTTTAAAACCTGAATGCCCTAAATCTTTACAAGCGTTTATAAGAGTAGATCTATCTACTGAAAGTTTTTTTGATAGTGCTTCTGAACCATTTATTACAACTTGATCAGGATTATCCAAAAGATATTGAACTATACGACGACGTTTTTTGGGAATGCTTTTTAAATCAATATTCATATGCCCATATTATTAACCCATTCTTTATTGAAAAATTAAATTTAAATTAGTGATTATCATGTCAGTAATATACAATAATTTATTTTCTTATCATAAATATACATCATATATATGGTATAATTAAAATGAACAACAAATTTGTTGTATTAGTGCAACCATACTGGTTACTTTCAGTTACATATAATATTAAAACCCATTCTAAAGTTAATTAATAAATAAACAATACAATAAAAGAGTGAAAGAATACGTTCGAAACCTATCAAGTAATGAGACAGCGATGAAGAAACTCGTTTTGTGTACTTTTGCATTTCTTGCAGTATTTCTTCTGCCGTCAGTCAAGGCCAAGGAAAACAGCTCCCGGAATCTTGATGAATTGCTTGAAATACATAATTAAACTTTGAAACAATTAACTTAAATGATTTATTCCAATCTTAGATTTGATTTTCTTATAATGATATGCCTCCTATTACTGTCCATTTCTTGTACAGTTAAACCAACTTCTAATATAAAATCTGATTCTAGTAAATATTCAAAACAAGTTAAGAAGATAGTAATGCGAGATAGTGTACAACTCAATACAGAGATATTTATTCCTTTAAATGCAAAAGTTAAACTTCCCATACTTTTAACTAGGACTCCATACGGACTAAGGCATAATACTGATGGTCTTCATTCTGCTCTTAATTCTTCTTATAAAGAATTAGCAGATGACCAATACATTTTTATTTTTCAAGATATTAGAGGGAGATATAATTCTGATGGAGAGTTTAGTATGTTACGAACACCAGTTTCTGAAGATGCGAATGCAAATGTTGATGAAGCAACGGATACTTATGATACTATTGAATGGCTAATAAAAAATATTGATGGCCATAATGGTAAGGTAGGTATTCTGGGCATATCCTACGGTGGATGGCTGACTGCAATAGCTCTTACAGATATACATCCAGCTGTTAAAGCAATTTCACCCCAAGCTTCTCCCTCAGATATGTACATGGGTGATGATTTTTATCATAACGGTGCATTTCGTCTAGCTGCTTCTTTTGGATATGCAGCCATGATGGAACGTTCAAAAGAAAATTACCCTTTTGATTTTGGTGATCAGGATGTTTATGATTTTTATTTGGACCTTGGTCCATTATCAAATGCAAATGAAAAGTATTTTTTTGGTAATGTACCAACTTGGAATGATTTTATGAACCATAGTAATTACGATGAATTCTGGAAAGAGAAAGAAGTCACACATTATTTAGATAATATTAGTGTTCCTGCATTAAATGTGGCTGGCTGGTGGGATGCAGAAGATTTTTATGGTCCCATGAAAATATATGAAAAATTAGAGAAAAATGATCAATCTGGTATTAACAGTTTAGTTGTAGGGCCTTGGCGTCACGGTGGATGGGCGCGTGGTAAAGGAGATAGTTTGGGTGCTATTGGATTCGGTAGTAATTCGTCAATTTATTACAGAAAAAATGTTCAAGCACCTTGGTTTGCACATTATTTAAAAGGAAGAGATTTAACTACCCATCCAGAAGCACATGTCTTTGTAACTGGTTTGAACCAATGGAAAAGTTATAATGCATGGCCACCATTAAATGAAACGAACTCAACAAAATTTTATTTCACTTATAATGGTACAATCTCAAATACTCCTTCCAGTAGCGATGCTGGTGAAAAGTCCCGCACATATGTTTCTGATCCAAATGATCCTGTACCATACACAAAAAGACCAATCAAAGGATTTTGGCAAGGAGCTCAAGCTTTATGGAAGGTTGAAGACCAGAGATTCATAAGTAATAGAGAGGATGTTTTAACTTGGCAATCAGAGCCTTTAGAAGAAGAAATCGAAATTGCTGGTGAGGTTATTGTTAATCTATTTGTGTCCACAACTGGTACAGATGCAGATTTTGTTGCAAAATTAATTAATGTTTATCCTGAAGATTTATCTAATCCGGCTATGGATAATTATCAGTTAATGATTGCAGATGAAGTTATGCGTTCAAAGTTCAGAAATGATTTTTCGAATCCATCACCATTGGTGGCTAATGAAATCACACCTATTAAAATTTCTCTTGGTTCAAGAGCGCACAGATTTAAAAAAGGTCACCGAATTATGGTTAAAATCCATAGTACTTGGTTTCCGCTAATTGGTCGCAATCCACAAAAGTTTATTGAAATTCCAAAAGCGAAGGAAGAAGATTACCAGACAGCAAAACATACAATTTACTTATCAGGTAATAATTCGACATTTTTGGAGTTGCCGATAGTCAAAAATTAAATTAAGTAGTGAGGTAAAAATGCGGAAAAAGAAAACTCTTTTCATTGTTGTACTTTTAATTATTTCAATGGTTAACGGTGGTGATAATGTATTAAAACCTATGGATATTTTTGAGATGGAAGGTGTATCAGATCCTCAGATTTCACCTAACGGTTCTCAGATCTTGTACGTTCGCTCTGGCAGTGATGTAATGAGTGACAAACGTTACTCTAATATCTGGATCATTAATTTTAATGGAACCAATAACCGTCCCCTTACCAGTGGACAGAGTGGCAACAGTCAGCCTCGCTGGTCTCCGGATGGCAAACAAATAATCTATGTATCCAGTTCCTCAGGCTCTGGTCAGATCCATAAACGCTGGATGGATACAGGCGAGACCACTATTCTGACTAATGTGCAAACAGGTCCCCATGGTATCAGCTGGTCGCCTAATGGCAAGCATGTTGCATTTTACGGCACGGCTCCACAAGGTGCGGATTTTAAGGTAGATCTTCCCACGCCTCCTGCGGGAGCGGAATGGGCAGCACCAGCTAAGGTAATTGATCGTTTGGTATATCGATTTGATGGTGTTGGTTATTTGAAGGGTTATAAACATTTATTTGTTGTGCCATCGGAAGGTGGTACTGCGCGTCAGTTAACTTCTGGGCGGTTTAATTTTGCCTCATACAGAGGTGGCCAGACGGTATGGTCTCAGGA
>Ga0208641_1000370_pt1 | contig 28905 bp, 28 predicted proteins | sample ETN02SmetaG_2_FD_185789 | JGI IMG/M metagenome (GOLD analysis project Ga0208641, IMG submission 185789) | Marine microbial and viral communities from oxygen minimum zone, Eastern Pacific Ocean - ETNP2014F10-02SV253 (SPAdes) (version 2) | ecosystem: Environmental > Aquatic > Marine > Oceanic ... | reverse complement strand
TATTGTTGCCGGTCAAAATAAATTGAAATTGACAGAACGTGAAAAAGATTTTTTACTGTTCCTTAAAAATTCCAAAGAACCCCAAACAATAAAAAATATTCTTGAATCAGTTTGGAGATATTCTAAAAGGATAGAAACCCATACGGTTGAGACCCATGTTCACCGATTAAGAAAAAAATTTTTAGATTCTTTTAATGACAATAATTTTATTAAAAATAATAAAAAAGGTTATTATATTTAAATGGGTCAAAGAAATCCAATAGCAAAAAACTTGCATTCTTCAAAGTATAGAAAAAGAGTTGTAAAGCCTAAAAAAGGTAAAGGAAGCTTTAAAAGAAAAAAAAATAATGCTAGTTTAGCCTAGCTCCAATTTTTTGAATAATTTTTGAAGCCATTTCAGTTCCTTTTTTAAGACTTTCCTTTATTGAAAATTTATTAACATAGCCGTGTAAAAAGCCTGCCGCAAAAAGATCACCAGCTCCAGTTAAATCAACAATTTTTAAATCTTTTTGACTTTCGCATTCAATCACTTCATTTTTTTGTATTGCAAGGCTTCCTTTTTCACCACGAGTAATGACAATAAGTTTTCCAATTTGTTTGCTAAATGAAATTATTTCATCAAAACTTTTGGCGTCAATTAAAGATATAATTTCTTGTTCGTTGGCAAAAGTAATATCTAATTTATTATTTACTAAATCCAAAAAACTTTTTTTGTGACGATCAACACAAAACTGATCTGATAATGTCATTGCCGTTTTTTTAGAGATATTTATAGCTTTATTAAAAGCAATTCTAGGTTCACCCTCATCCCATAAATAACCTTCAAGAAAAATTAATTCACTATTTTTAACTGCATTTTCATCAATATCTTTAATACTAATTTTTCCAGCTATACCCAAAAAAGTACACATAGTTCTTTCAGAATCAGGAGTAATTAAAATCAAACAAGTTCCTGTTGGTATCGTTTCTTCTTTTTTTTGATAACAATATTTTACCTTTTCATGTATTAAACTTTCTTCGTATTTATTACCTAATTCGTCATTATTTACTTTTCCAATAAAGGAAACCGGACTTCCTAATTGTGATAACCCAACTATGGAATTTGCAACAGAACCACCTGCTATTGTTTTTTCAATATTCAAGTTTGATAATAGTTTTTTAAATTCAGTCTCATCAACAAGTTTCATAGTGCTTTTTGTAAGATTATTTTCAGATAAAAAGCTTTCTTCTACCTTGCAAACTACATCAACTATAGCATTTCCAATTCCCAGTACTTTCATCAGAGTTCCTTTTGGCCATATTTACAATATCTAACTATGACACACTTCTTACATGATGGTGTCCTTGATTTGCAAGTATATCTTCCGTGTAAAAGCAATAAGTGATGTGAGTATTTTAAATATTTTTTTTGAACTACTTTATATAGGGCCCGCTCTACTTGATCTGGATTTTTACCAGGAGCCAATCCAGTTCTGTTACTAACCCTAAATATGTGAGTGTCAACTGCAATAGTTGGAAAGCCAAAACCTTCATTTAAAACTACATTTGCAGTTTTTCTTCCTACTCCTGGAAGAGCAAGTAAATCGTCAAAATTTTTTGGAACTTTTCCATTATGTTTTTCAATCAATTGTTTGGATAATAAATAAACACTTTTGGCTTTATTTCTAAAAAGACCAATGCTTTTAATTAATTTTTCTATCTTTTTTCTTCCTAATCCAGCAAAATGCCAAGGGCTATTATACTTTGGATAAATATTTTTAGTTACGTTATTAACATTAACATCAGTACACTGGGCAGACAAAACAACAGAGATCAAAAGGGTAAATTTATTTTTGTATTTAAGGTCACTTTTAGGATTTTTTATTACTCTACTTAAATTTTTAAAAAGAGAATTTATTTCCCCCGATTTCATTTAAAATTTAAGACATTTCTCATTGAATAAAAACCAGGTTTTTTGCCCATTAACCATTTTGCTGCAGTTAACGCGCCTTCAGAATAAAGGGCTCTGTCAAATGCTTCATGATCTAAGGTGATAGTTTCTTTTCCGCTTGAAAATAAAACTTTATGGTTTCCTACAATTTCACCTTTTCTAATTGAATTAAAATTAATTTTTTTACCGTAAGGAAAAATCTTTTTATTTAAATATTTTTTTCCCATTAAATTATAAAAATCCCTATTCTTTCCTGCTGCAATACCTTTTCCAAGCATTAGGGCGGTTCCTGATGGGTGATCTTTTTTGTGTTTATGGTGAATTTCAAAAACTTTGCTTAAAAAATTATCACCGAGTGATTTGGATGCTATTTCAGTCAAATACATTAATAAGTTTATTCCTAAACTCATATTGCCAGCTTTAAGTATTGGAATCTTTTTTGAATATTTTTTAATTAAATTTTCCTCTTTTTTAGAGAAACCGGTTGTTCCAATAACCACCTTTTTTTTTAATTTTGATGCAATTTTTAAAACTTCCAATGTGCATTTTGGAATTGTAAAATCTATAATCACATTTGCATTTTTAAATGCAGAGACTGAATTTAATTGAGGTCTTAAACCAAATACTTTTTTATTGACCGGCCTGTCTTCTGTAACAGAAACTAATTTAAAATTTTTTGCACTTCTGGAAGATTTCACAAGCTGCTGTCCCATTCTTCCAAAACATCCAGTAATGGTTAGTTTAATTTTGTTCATTTAGTTTTTCCAAAAACTCCTAGCCTTTTCAAAGAAATTTCTTATATTAGGAGTTGTTTTGTTATTTTCAAGAGTTCTGAATCTTTCCAAAAGCTCTTTTTGTTCTTTATTCAGGGAGATTGGCACTTCTGTTATTACTCTAATATATAAGTCACCATAATCTCTACTTCTCATTATTGGCATACCTTTGTCTCTTAATCTAAATTGTTTACCTGTTTGAGTTCCTGCGGGAATTTTAACTTTTGTTTTTCCTCCTCCAATAGTCGGAACATCTAAAACGGTTCCAAGTGCTGCATCAGCTATTGATATCGGAAATTCAAAAAAAAGATTTTCCTCGGATCTTTTAAAAATATCATGAGAATTAACATTTATAAAAATATATAAGTCCCCGTTAGAACTTCCTTTTACTCCGGCCTCACCTTTGTCAGATAGTCTAATTCTTGTTCCATCATCGACTCCCTTGGGAATGGTAACTGATAATTTTTTGTAAGTTTGTTTTTTTCCTATACCTTTGCAATTTTTACATGGATTGGAAATTTCTTCACCTGAACCTCCACATTGAGGGCAAGTTTGTTGAACTGTAAAAAAACCTTGATTGGACCTAACCTGACCATGTCCATCACAAGCAGAACATTCACTAGGACTAGAGCCTGGCTCGGAACCATGACCATTACACCTGTCGCATTTCTCAGATGACGAATATTCAATTTCCTGTTTTTTTCCTGAATATGCATCTTCTAAAGATATTGTTAAATCGTATCTTAGATCTGCACCTCTATTTTCGGATTGTCTTCGTTTGCCACTCCTTCTGCCTCCACCAAAACCATCGAAAAAATCATCAAAAATATCCGATCCAAAAATGTCGGAAAATGCGTTGGTAAAATCAAAGTTTGCAAATCCACCTCTTCCGCCCGTCCCATCAAAAGCTGCATGACCAAATTGATCGTAGTTTTGCCTTCGTTCTTTGTTAGACAACACATGATAGGCTTCGCTTGCTTCTTTGAATTTTTCTTCTGAAGTTTTATCACCTTTATTTTTGTCCGGATGATATTTTAAAGCTAATTTTCTGTAAGCTTTTTTTATTGCTTCTTGTGGCGTAGATTTACCAACTCCCAAGACCTCATAATAATCTCTTTTTGCCATATAAACTTTTTAGACAATCGTTGTTTGTAGGTCTTAGGCTCTTTTTTCTTTGTCTTTATCTTTTGTTTTATCTTCTTTTACTTCTTCAAAATCCGCATCAACAACATTGTCATTTTTATTTTCACTTTGTGTTTTTTTGTTTGTATCTTTCGCATTTTGAGTATTAGTACTTTGCTGACTTTTATAAACCGCTTCACCCAACTTCATTGAAGTTTGAACTAATTCTTGAGTTTTCTTCTTGATTTCTTCTGAATCGGTCCCTTTCAAAGCGTTTCTTAAGTTTGCAGACGCCGTTTCAATCGCTTTTTTTTCCGCATCAGAAATTTTGCTTCCATGTTCCTTTAAACTTTTTTCTGTTGTATGTAACATTGCATCGGCTTGGTTTCTTGCATCCACAGTTTCTCTTTTTTTCTTATCTGCTTCTTTATTAGCTTCAGCTTCTTTAACCATTTTATTAATATCTTCTTCATTTAATCCACCTGAAGCTTGAATTTGAATTTTTTGTTCTTTTCCTGTGCCTTTATCCTTGGCAGAAACACTAACGATTCCATTAGCATCAATATCAAAGGTTACTTCAATTTGAGGCACTCCTCTCGGAGCATTTGGAATTCCCACCAACTCAAAATTTCCTAACAATTTGTTATCTGTAGCCATTTCTCTTTCACCCTGCATAACCCTAATTGATACTGCCGGCTGATTATCTTCTGCAGTAGAAAATACCTGACTTTTTTTTGTTGGAATTGTTGTGTTCTTCTCAATTAATTTTGTTGAAACCCCACCTAAAGTTTCTATACCAAGAGAAAGAGGAGTTACATCTAAAAGCAGCACATCTTTAACATCACCTTGCAAGACACCTGCTTGTATTGCGGCTCCCATTGCAACAACTTCGTCGGGGTTCACACTCTTGTTTGGCTCTTTGCCAAAAAAGTTTTTAACTTCCTCCGTAACTTTTGGCATTCTTGTCATTCCGCCAACTAATACTACTTCGTTAATTTCTGCCGCACTTAATCCGGCATCTTTCAAAGCAGTTTTACACGGGGGCAGCGTTCTTTTTATCAAATTTTCTACAAGCGCTTCTAATTTTGCTCTTGTAAATTTTAAGTTAATATGTTTTGGTCCAGCTTTGTCCGCTGTGATAAAAGGAAGATTAACTTCTGTTTGTGTTGCAGACGAAAGTTCTATTTTTGCTTTTTCTGCAGCTTCCTTTAAACGTTGCAAGGCCAATTTATCAGTCCTTAAATCAATTCCGTTTTCCTTCTTAAATTCACTTAGCAGGTAGTCTACGATAGTATTATCAAAATCTTCACCACCTAAAAAAGTATCCCCATTAGTTGATTTAACTTCAAAGACTCCATCACCTATTTCCAAAATGGAAACATCGAATGTTCCGCCTCCTAAGTCATAGACAGCAATTTTTTTACCACCTTTTTTATCCAAACCATACGCAAGAGAAGCTGCCGTTGGTTCGTTGATTATTCTTAAAACTTCGAGACCTGCAATTTTTCCTGCATCTTTCGTCGCTTGTCTTTGGGAGTCATTAAAATATGCGGGAACAGTTATGACGGCTTTTGTAACTTCTTGACCAAGATATTTTTCAGCTGTCTCTTTCATCTTTTGTAAAATAAAAGCAGATATTTGTGAAGGGGAATATTTTTCTCCTCTTGATTCTATCCAGGCATCATTGTTGTCAGCTTTAATAATTTTATACGGAGCAGTTTGAATATCCTTTTTTACATTGGGATCGTCAAAATTTCTGCCCATTAATCTCTTAACCGCAAAAATAGTATTTTCCGGATTTGTAACAGCTTGTCTTTTTGCAGGTTGGCCAACTAATTTTTCCTTATTTTCACCAAATGCTACTATCGAAGGAGTTGTTCTGGTTCCTTCAGCGTTTTCCAAAACCTTAGCTTGTGTTCCCTCCATAATAGCAACACAAGAATTAGTGGTTCCCAAATCTATTCCTATAACTCTGCTCATAATTATTTATCCTTTTGCCCTATATAAGTGTTATTTTTAACACTACAAGTTCGACAATTATTTTTTACTGTCATGATTATCCTTGTTTTCTTGATCTTTTTTAACATCTTCATTTTTAAATCTTGTAACACCCACAAGAGAAGGTCTTAAAAGCCTATCTTTCATTCTGTATCCTTTTTGAATTTCTTGAACAACAGTTCCGGGTTCTTTTGAAGTATCATCAATTTCAAGCATTGCCTGGTGAAAATTTGGATCAAATTTTTTATTTTTGCAAATAATTTGTTCAATATTATTTCTTTTAAAAATGGAAATTAAATCTTTTTCTAATATTTCAAAGGATTCTAATATTTTTGAAAAGTCTTTATTTTCTTTAAATTTTTTATTATTTATAAAAGATGTTCTTGCTCTTTCTAAATTATCGATTAATGCAAGTGACTCTTTTGCAAATGCAAATCCTCCAAATTCAAAAGCTTCTTCTCTTTCTTTTTCGAATCTTCTTCTCTGATTTTCCATTTCGGCCAGTGTTCTAAGGACCTTTTCTTCTAGCTCCTTTACTTTTTTGCCATTCGACTCTTCTTTATTTTTTTCATCTTGAATTTTATCTTTTTCAATAACAACATCGGTATCTTTTTTATTTTGAGGACCGTTGCTTTGATCTTGCTTTAAAGCTGTTTCGTTTTTTTCTTCTACTTTCATATATATGCTATATGGTTAAATAATTTTAAAATTCCAGTGTTTCATGAAAAAAATTGATAAAATAATTGTGGGTACACATAATAATGGAAAATTTAAGGAAATTTGTGATTTATTACCTGCAAATATTACCAAAATATCTCCAAAAGATTTAAATTTGCCCAGTCCCGACGAAATAGGAAGTACTTTTAAAGAAAATTCAAAAATTAAAGCAGAGTATTTTGCAAAAAAAGCAAATTTAATTGCAATTTCAGATGATTCTGGCCTAATGATAGATCTGTTATCTGGTGCGCCAGGAATTTATTCTTCGAGGTGGGCAGGCTCCACAAACGATTTCAACGTTGCCATCGAGAAGGTTTATAATGAATTGAAAAAGGTTGAATTTGAGCGGAATAAAAGAAAAGAAATAGTTGCAAAATTTATTTCCTGTTTAACTGTTTGTTGGCCTAATGGAAAATTTATTTCAAGCACCGGAATAGTTGAAGGCAGAATATCTGAAACAAAAAAAGGAACTAATGGATTTGGTTACGATCCTATATTTATTCCCCACGGGTATAACAAAACATTTGGTGAATTGAAACTACAAGAAAAACTTAAAATTGATCATAGGTCAAAGGCTTTTTTAAAAATTTCAAATTTATTTATTGATTTTTAAAAATTGCTTGTTGAGCACTTGATAGATATCTAGTTTATGAGTAACTATTTTGTCTTCAAATGAAAATTCGCCGATTTCTCCAATATAAGATTTTTTATTAAAAATATTTTTTCTCAAACCACTTCCTTGAACTTTGTTTATGTAATAAATCAAACCCAATATATCATATGATAAAATTGAAATTTGTAATGGATATTTATTATAATTTTTAAAGTAAGTTTCTTTAAATTTAGAATAATTAGCCAAATTAATAGAAGGAAAATATATTTGATTTGCTGAGCTTTCTTTAAGTAGAGTTTCATCAAACCATTGATTTAATGTAATAAATTTAACATCTTGAGCTGTTACGTCAGAAAACAAAAAAGAGTTAGTCACACTTTTTAAATTTTCACCAAAATTTGCAATTATTACTGAATCAAAGTCAACTTCTCCAAGGGTGTATTTTTTTTTTAGATTTTTTAATTCTTCCTCATTTATTTGATTATCCAATGAAATAGCGTATTTTTTTTTTAGATTTTTTAGTTCTTTCTCATTTGTTTGTGTATCCAAAAGAGTGTATTTTTCTTTTAAATTTTTTAATTCTTTCTCATTTAGTACTACAGAATTCAAATCAACTTCTCCAAGGGTGTATTTTTTTTTTAGATTTTTTAATTCTTCTTCTTTTTCTAAAATTTTAATTCCCATTTCTACAAATTTTACTATCTTTTCTAATTTTTCCTTTCTTTCGTCATAAGCTGTAATTTGTTTAATTTGAGATGTTAATTTATCTGGTTTAACATCATAGGAGTAAATATTCATAAATTCATATTTTGATTTAACTAAAGCATTTCTTAATTCATTTTCAAAATTTGACTTAGGCACAAGGACTATTGTTTTATTTAGATTTTCTTTTTTTATAAAATCGACAATTGCATTAACTTGAGAATTTGCATTTATACCTATTGTAATTACGTTTTTTGGAATTGTTATGGTTTTATTGCTCAAAGATAAAAAAGTTAGATTTTTAACTTCTTCGAGATTAATTAAATTTTGATGAAAAACTGGCCCAATAACAATTCGAACACCCTGGCTTTCCAATTGTCTAGCAGCAAACAGGGTTTTTTCTGGGTTTGAATAGTTATCTTTTGGAAAAATTTCTATTCGATCATTATTTATTTTTGATAAAGCAAGTCTTATAGAATTAAGAACTGATTTTCCAATTTCTTGGTGTCTTCCTGAAAGTGGGACGATTACCCCAACTTTCAAAATACCTTCATCTGATTTTGCCTCCTTTGCAAGACAATAAAAATTGGATAAACTTAGGTAAATTATTGAAGTAAGAAGTAAAATAAATTTCATAAGACTTTAAATTATTATATTAATCTAAAATGTGGTTTTCATCTAAAGAAAATATGGATAAAAAACAAGAAATTAAATCGGGGCTTTATGTTGTGTCAACTCCCATTGGTAATCTGGAGGATATGACTTTAAGAGCAATTTATATTTTAAAAAATTCGGAATTGATTTTATGTGAGGACACTAGAATTTCTATAAAATTACTAAAAAAATTTAATATCAACACAAAAATGATATCATATCACAAATTCAACGAAAAAAAGCGATTAGGGAAAATTATTCAAATAATAAAAAATAATAAAATTGTATCTTTGATATCGGATGCTGGCACTCCTGTAATTTCTGATCCAGGTATGATTTTGATAAAGGAGTGCATTAAAAATAATATTGCACTCCATCCTGTGCCAGGAGCATCGGCAGTAACTTCAGCCCTAAGTGTTAGTGGGTTTGATGAAAAATTTCTATTTTATGGATTTTTACCAAATTCAGAAACTCAAATCAAAAATGAGATTAAAAATTTATATGATTTTCCTTATTCAATTATTTTCTTTGTTTCTTCTAATAAAATAAACAAAGTAATCAAAATTTTCAAAATATTTTTTTCTGAGAGAAAAATCATGATAGCAAAAGAAATGACAAAAATTTATGAAAGCTTTATTAGAAACGAAGTAAATTCATTAGATGTATCAAAATATAATCTCAAAGGAGAATTAACCGTAGTGATTTCTAATAAATTAAATGTAAAAAAAAAGAGCTTAAATGAACTAGGCGAATCAGTTAGAAGTGAAATAAAGCTTATGCTTAAAAAATATAGCAATAAAGATGTGTCAAATTTCATATCCAAAAGAGAAAAAATTTCCAAAAAAATAATTTATGATTATTGTATAAGTTTAAAAAAATGAAAAAAGTTACTTTATTAATAATTTTATTATCAATTTTTTCTGGTTGTGCGGGAGATGGATCTAAGGGATTTTTTGGTCGAGGAGTTAATATTGCGATGGATCCAAGAACACTTGGAACACAAATAGATGATTCTATCATGCAGCAAAATTTACTAGCCAGATTGGTGTTAACTGATAAAAAGCATTTTCTTAAAATAGGCGTTAAGGTTTTGGATGGAAGAATTTTTTTGACAGGCAAGGTGGATGAACCTGAAGAAAAACTTCAAATTACAAAGATAGCGTGGGAAACTAAAGGGGCAAGATCAGTTAAAAATGATATAAAGATAAAAGAAGAATTCAATTTTAAAGTTTCAGCAAAAGATACATTAATAACTTCCCAATTAAGAGTTGCGATGATTCTTGATAAAGAGATAAAAAATTCAAACTACAAAATCGATACATATAAAAAAAAAATTTATATATATGGAATAGCCTATAATGAAAAAGAAAGAAGGAAAGTAATTAATGAGGCTAAGGAAGTATTGGATGTAGAGGGTGTTATAGCAAGTATTTTGCTCGTTGAAGATTTAAGTAGGCAAAGTAACTAGTTCTTTTTTTTATAGTCAATAACCTCGGAAGAATAAGCGGCAACCGATGCTAAATTTAATATATCGGAAGTAGAAGATCTTAAAGGAGCAATTTCAATTGGCTGTCCAAGCCCCACCAAAAATGGTCCAATAATTTTTGCTCCGCCCAATGTTTTCATTAGTTTCAATGAAATTGCAGCACTATGTATTGCTGGCATAATTAAAATATTGGCATCACCAACAATTTCTGAGAAAGGATAAAGTTCTTTATATTTTTCGTTCAACGCAACATCCGGCTGCATCTCTCCATCAAATTTAAAATCAACTTTTTTGTTTTGCAATATTTCGACAGCATCTCTTATATGTTTTGTTCTCTGAGTCATGGGTATTCCAAACGTTGAATGAGACAGGAAAGCAACCTTAGGGTCAAAACCAAATAATTTTGTTACTCTAGCAGAAGAAATTGCTATTCTAGAAAGCTGTTCAGCGCTGGGATATTCATGAACAGTTGTATCTGCAATAAATACGGTTTTATTTTTACTAACCATCATATTTAGACCAAAAAGTATTTCATCTGGTCTGGGGTCAACTACATTATTGATTTTATTCAAAGTTTCTGAATAACGTCTTGTATTTCCAGTTACCATTGCATCCGCATCACCGCATGCGACCATACAAGATCCCCAGGTAACTCTGTCGTTTCTTATTAATCTATCACAATCTCTTTGCAAAAGTCCTTCGCGCTTACATCTGTTATAGAGAAATTGAGCGTATTTCTCTCTTTTGATTTTGTCTGTTGAGTTTGTTACTTCTAATCCATAATTTTCATCCAAACCTATTTCATGTAACCTTTCTTTTACTTTGTCATCTTTTCCCACTAAAATTGGTATTCCCAATCCGCTATTTTTAAAAGCGATGGCTGCTTTTAACGTATTTTCATCTTCACCTTCAGCAAAAATAACTCTTTTTTGAGTTTTTTTGATCAGTGAATTAATACCTTGCATTATAGATACCGAAGGATCTAATCTTTGTTTTAATTGTTCTTTGTAAATTTCAAAATTTTCAATTTTTTTTCTTGCTACTCCGCTTTCCATTGCTGCTTTTGCTACAGCTGCTGGTATTATACTAATTAATCTTGGATCAAAAGTTGAAGGAATAATATATTCTTTTCCATAGTGTGGTCTTTCTCCTCCCATGGCAGCGACAACTTCGTCGGGCACATCCGCTTTTGCAAGCTTTGCAATAGCATGGGCAGCTGCTACTTTCATTTCCTCATTGATTGTTTTTGCCCTTACATCTAAAGCTCCTCTAAAAATGTAAGGAAAACCAATTATATTATTTACTTGATTTGGATAATCGGATCTTCCTGTTGCCACAATAGCGTCGTCTCTTACTTCTTTAACATCTTCAGGTTTAATTTCGGGATCGGGATTTGCACAAGCAAAAATTACTGGATTTTTTGCCATTTTTTTAACCATATCTTTAGTAAGAACGTCTTTTGAGGATAATCCCAGGAATACATCCGCCCCATCAATTGCATCATCGAGTGTTCTAGCTTTTGTATCGATAGCATGCTTTAATTTCCATTGACCCATGTTATCTCTTCCCTTATACAAAACTCCCTTCCTATCAAGCATGGTTACATTTTCATTTGGAGTGCCGTTGCTTTTAATAAGGTTAGTACAAGCAATCGCTGACGCACCGGCTCCATTAACAACAACTTTTATATCTTTAGCGGATTTACCAAATATATCCAAGCCGCTAATCAAAGCCGCTAAAGTGATTATTGCCGTACCGTGTTGATCATCGTGGAATACAGGAATATCTAATGTCTCTTTCAATTTTTTTTCTATGATAAAACAATTAGGGGCCGCTATATCTTCTAAGTTAATACCTCCAAAACTTTTTCCAAATTTTGTTATGCTATTTACAATCTCATCGGGATCTGATGAATCTATTTCCAAATCAATAGCATCTATATCGGCGAAACGTTTAAATAACACTGCCTTACCTTCCATAACAGGTTTAGAAGCCAAGGCACCTAGATTGCCAAGGCCAAGTATTGCCGAGCCATTACTAATTACTGCCACAAGGTTTCCTTTGCTTGTATAGTCGTAAGCAGCATCAGGGTTTTCTGCTATTACTTTTACTGGAGCTGCTACTCCAGGGGAATAAGCAAGTGCCAAATCTCTTTTTGTTGTCATTGGCTTTGAAGAGATGATTTCAATTTTTCCAGATCTTCCACTGTTATGAAAATCTAGCGCCTCTTGATCAGTGTATTTGTCTATTTTTGACTTTTTCTTCATTTTAAAAGTGAGTATCTTGTAATTGTCACAAAATTAAGGCTTATATGTCAAGATGAACTTAATAGCTTCCACCTCTACATTTAGTTTTTTTACATTAATAAGTAGGGTACTTGGTTATATAAGGGACATATTAATCGCAATTTTTTTGGGGACTAGTCTTTTTGCAGATGCTTTTTTTGTTGCATTTAGACTGCCAAATACATTTAGAAGACTATTCGCAGAAGGAACGTTTAATGCAGCTTTTATTCCCAGCTACGCTGGAGCATTAGCAGAAGATAAAGAAATAGCAGATAATTTTGCAAGAAACGTATTCAATTTACTTTTTATTATTTTATTACTCCTTGTCTTAATAGCAGAAATTTTTATGCCTCAGTTAATTTATTTAATTGCCCCAGGATTTTACAAAGATCCTGAAAAATTAAAACTTGCAACAAATTTAAGCAGAATCACCTTTCCATTTTTATTTTTTATTTGTCTAGCATCTTTTTTTTCTGCAATACTTAATTCGTATAATAAATTTGCAGCTGCTGCGGCTGCACCGATTATATTAAACGTGATTTTGATTGGATCACTATTTTTTTCGAAATGGATTAACATATCGGACGTTTTTACACTGTCCTACGCTGTATCTTTTGCGGGATTATTACAATTTTTAATTTTACTATTTTTTGTTAGAAAAAATTTTAAAATAATTTTAAATATAAAAATAAAAATAGACGATAAAATAAAATTTTTTTTCCAAAAATTAATTCCAAGTATTTTTTCATCAGGCGTAACTCAAATTAATATTTTAGTTGGAACTATAATTGCTTCATTTCAAGCTGGTGCGGTTTCTTACCTTTACTATGCAGACAGAATTTATCAAATAAATCTTGCCGTTGCTGGAATAGCTGTTGGAACAGTAATGCTTCCAGAATTATCCAAACATGTAAAAAATAATAGTGATGATTTGATTACCAATTTACAAAACAGGGCTTTAGAACTTTGTTTATTTTTGTCTATACCAGCCGGAACCGCTTTGGTTTTAGCATCAGAAGAAATTGTTACATCGCTATTTGGTTATGGTTCTTTTGATTACGAAAGCGTGACTAATACCGCGATTGCACTAACTTTTTTTGCATTTGGTGTGCCCGCTTTTTCAATATTAAAAATTTTTTCAAATTTCTTTTTCGCGAGAAATAATACCAAACTACCTTTTTACCTATCGGTTATATCTGTAATTTTAAATATTTTAATAAGCGTATTATTCTTCGGCAAACTCGGTTTTGTTATAATACCGATAGCAACTTCAATTTCTTCTTGGATTAATGTTGCTTTGCATTTTTATTTTATAAAAAAACAGAATTTACATAATTTTGATAGAATATTTATTTATAAATTTCCTCGTATGATATTTTCTACAGTCATAATGGGAGCAATATTATATTTCACCCTAGGTTTTTTCTCTGATAAATTTGATTATAATGAAAGTTGGAAAATTGTTTATTTATTTATTATAGTGAGTGTTAATTTGTTAATTTATTTTTTTGTTTCAAGTTTTTTAGGGGCTTTTAAATTAAAGGATATTAAACCAAGATAGTTTTTTTATTTATGAAAAAAAAAAGAGTGTTTTCAGGAGTTCAGCCAACTGGAAATTTACATTTAGGAAATTATTTGGGTGCGATAAAAAACTTTGTTAACTTACAAAGTGATAATGATTGCATATATTGCGTTGTTGATTTGCACGCTATAACAATTAAGTATAAACCTGAAGAACTTAGGTTAAATACTTTGGAAATTATTGCTAGTTTTCTTGCTGCAGGCTTGGATTATAAAAAAAGCATTTTATTTAATCAATCAAGTGTAAGTGCTCACGCAGAATTTGCCTGGATATTAAACTGCGTTTCTAGAATTGGTTGGATGAATAGGATGACGCAATTTAAGGAAAAAGCTGGGGCAGATAAGGAAAATGCCAGCGTAGGCCTTTTTGTTTACCCTACGTTAATGGCAGCCGATATACTTTTATATGACGCAACTCATGTCCCGGTTGGAGAAGACCAAAAACAACACTTGGAGCTTACTAGAGATATTGCTCAAAAATTTAACAATGATTTTAATTCTGAAGGCTTTCTGAAAATTCCTGAGCCTTTAATACAAAAAGAATTTTCTAGAATAATGAGTTTAAGAGATGGAAAGAAAAAAATGAGCAAATCCGAATCTTCTGATCAAAGCAGGATAAATTTAAAAGACGATAAAGATATAATTGCTCAAAAAATAAAAAAAGCAAAAACAGATAGTTTGCCGATTCCTTCAAACAAATCTGAATTTCATTCAAGAGCTGAAGCAGAGAATTTAATAAATATATATCAAAGTGTTAGCGGGAGCAGTTTAGAAAACGTGTTAAAAGACTTTGGAGGAAAAAATTTTTCATTATTAAAAGAAAAACTTACAGAAATATTAATAGAAAAGATTTGTCCCATTGGAAATGAAATTAATAAATTATTAAAAGATCAAAAATATCTCAAGTCAGTCCTAAAAGAAGGCAACTTAAAAGCGAATAAAATAGCTAACAATAAATTAAATAAAATTTACAATGAAATTGGTATATTAAGCATTGATTAAAATCAAAAATAAAATTTGTAATTTAATTAACCTGTTATTTTGTATATAAAACATAATTACAATGTACGTGCAAACAGAAGAAACCCCAAATCCGAACACTCTGAAGTTTTTACCAGGGAAGACTGTGTCCGAAGTTGGTTCAGTCGAATTTACAGCCAAGGAACAGACAGAGAATAGATTAATTAAAGACATATTATCGATTAAGGAAGTTAGTATGGTTTTTTTAGGTTCAGATTTTATAACTGTAAAAAAAACTGACCAAATTTTATGGAAAGAAATTAAACCAAAAATAATTTTACTAATTAATGAATACTATTTAAAAGATAACGTTAGTATTTTAGATAAAAATTGCCTTAAACAAAAATCAAATGATGAAGAATCGAATGATGAAGTGGTAAAAAAAATAATTAATATTCTTGATGAAAAGATCAGACCTGCCGTGGCAAGAGATGGAGGGGATATAAAATTTAAATCTTTTGACAATGGACTTGTGAGAGTTGAATTGCAGGGAAGTTGTTCGGGATGTCCAAGTTCTGCAATGACATTAAAGCAAGGTGTTCAAAATCTTTTATGTCATTATGTACCCGAAGTTAAAAGTGTGGAAGCCGTGTAAGATAATGAATTAATAGATGCAAGATAAAAAGAAGAAAATATATCAATGAGTTATAGAAAACAACTAATCCAATTGGCTAAATTTTATGGAATAGTAGAAATTAAAAACTATTTTAAAAGTGCCAAAAAATTAACAACTTCTCAAATAGAACTTATTTTAATAAAGAATAATATTAAACTTCCGTCAAAAAAAATTTTATCAAAATTGGGACGTTTAATAATTTTTAAAAATAAATATTTAAAACAGCTATTTTATACCGCGACTGTTGCAGTAATTGTTATAGGTTTTTTTGGTGGGGTGCCGTATTTGGTAAATATTTTTCACAAAATAGATTATGATTTATGGAAAAATAAAGATGAAGTTGCCAAACACAAAAATGATACTATTGATAAAATTTTAAAAAAGAATGAAACAAAATCATACAAAAAAAATGAGAATTTTATAGTAAATGAGAAAATACAAATAACTAAAGACGATTTAATTGAAAATACAATAAGCTTAGATGCGTCAGTTGTTGCTTCCTTATTTGAAGATCTTAATTATGATTTATCTAAAATCAGAAAAGGTAAGAAAGTTAAACCATTTTATATTTCTTTGCTTCCCAAGGACATATCTTTAATTGAAGATATTAGGGAAAGAAAAGAATTATTTATTAAAATAATTCTTCCCCTAATTTTGCAAGAAAATGAAAAAATTGAAGAAGATAGAAAAAAATTGTTTAAGGTACTTGCAAAAAAATCTAACACCAAAGAAGAGAAAAACTGGTTAAAATGGAAATTTAAAGAATACAAAATAAAAAATCGTGATATTTCAGAGTTAAAAATAAGAATGGATATTGTTCCGGTGTCTTTAGCCATTGCTCAAGCAGCAATAGAAAGTGGATGGGGAACTTCAAGATTTGCGCTGGAAGGTAATGCATTATATGGTCAGTGGACATGGTCTGATAAGGGCTTGAAACCTTTGGACAATGTTGATGGTGATCATAAAGTTATGCACTTTAAGATTCTTACGGCATCAATTAAAGCTTACAAGAAAAACTTAAATACCCATAGCGGTTATATAGAATTTAGAGAAGCAAGAGCAAATTTAAGAAACCGAAATGAAAAAGTAACAGGACTAAAATTAACTCAATATTTGGACAAATATTCGGCTACGGGAATGGAATACACAAAAAAACTAGAATTAACAATTAAAAAAAATTTACTTTCAGATTTTGAAAATGCAAAACTTTTGTCTACTGGTTTGAGAAAAGAAATTAAACTTTAAATACTAAACTTAATATTCAGAAATAACGTATTGAATTCCTAGCCACCTCCATCCATTTTTGTCATTAAGAGAACAATTAATTCTTCCTCTTTCGGTAGTAAATTTTTCTTCAAAATTTATTGTTAGTATATTTTCTTCTCCTAATTTTATTTTGGAATCTCTCCATCGGTTTCCCTCGTTGGAGAAACAATTGATATTTTTTAAATTTTTTTGATTTTCGAAAAATACAACCTTTAATTTTGGGGGGTTTTCACTTTTTTGTAAATATCTATTTTCAGGATAAATTTCTTTGTAAGGAAACGGAAGCAAATCTATAATAAATTTAAATCGATCTAAATTTCCATATTTTTCGTTAATAGGAAATCTAGGAAGTTCCAAATGATTTTTTGTACCATCGATCACCCCAGAGTGCTGACCAAATGCAACATTAAAATTTAAATTTATTAAAATTTTTTTAAAATCATTACTATATTCTCCAAAAGGATAAGAAAAATAGCTTGGGCTATGACCCAATTCTTTTTCAAATAATGCAATAGCTTGATTTAGATCATTAACGATTTGATTATTTGTTTCATCAACTAGATATTTATGGGTATGGCTGTGATTTCCAATAATTCCTAGGCCACTTTTTTCAATTTCTTTTATCTGTTCCCAATTCATATAACCATTTTTTCCAACATATGCCGTTGAAATAAATAATATAAATGGAATATTTTTTTTTTTTAAGAAAGGCCACGCATTATCATAAAAAGATTGAAATCCATCATCTATAGTAAGTAAAATTTTTTTTACCTCATTAGGTTTCGAGATTTCTTCGCTAAAGTTTTTCGGATGTAAAAATTTTATCTTAAGATTTTCTATAATATTAATTTGCTCTTTGAATATATCCATTTGGATGTTCGTTGAGGGATATTTATGTTCATCAAAACGATGATACATGAGTGCAATAATTCCCTTATCAAACTCAAAATATCTGCTATTTTCACTATAGGAATTTGAACTTAAAAATATAATAATTAGAAAATATGCCAAAATGAATTTCTTAGTCATTGATGGAGCCACAAGTAAAATTTGTTTTTTTTCACACTATAACAATAATTCTTATAATAAATCTTTTGAAAGTAGTAAAAATAATTATGAAAAACTTTCTATTTTGTTGTTTAGTTTTTTAAACCAAAACAATATTAATTTAAGCAAAATAAGCCATTTATTTGTAAATCAAGGACCTGGGAGCTTCTCTGGAATCAGAACTTCAATTGCAGTAGCAAAAGGTTTAACTATTACAAATAAAATAAATTTATATGGATTTAATTCTCGCGATTTAAAAGACATGAATTATATGAATATTGTTTTTTTGTATGAAAAGGGACGTTTAACAAAAAATTTGATTAAACCACTCTATATAAGTTAGAATATATTTAGAAAAAGATGACAGCTAGCATAGAAGAGAGATGTAAAGAAAAAAATGTAAAGTTAACTAATCAAAGGAAAATAATCGCACAGATTATGACAAATTCTTATGACCATCCTAACGTTGATGAGTTATACAAGAAAGTTTCTAAAATTGATCCGAAGATTAGTATTGCAACCGTTTACAGGACTGTAAAACTCTTCGAAGAGGCAGGAATAATAGCCAAACACGATTTTAGAGGAGGAAAAGCAAGGTATGAAAAACTAGCAGACAGTCATCACGATCATTTGATTGATGTTCAATCTGGAGAAATAATTGAATTTGTAGATGAAGAAATTGAAAAACTTCAAAAAACAATAGCTGAAAAATTGGGATATCAGATGGTAGATCATAGATTAGAACTTTATGGTATTAAAAAAAAAAAATAGATTTTAATTGTCAAAAAAAATTTTCATAAAAACTTTTGGATGTCAAATGAACGAATACGATTCTAATCGTATTATAGATTTAGTTAAATTAATTGGATACGAGAAAACAAATAATCAGATCGATGCAGACTGTTGTATTTTGAATACTTGTCACATAAGAAGTAAAGCTACGGAAAAAGTTTATTCTGAAATTGGCAGAATAAAGAAAAATTTCAAAAATGCTAAAAAACCCCTAGTTATAGTTGCCGGATGTGTAGCTCAAGCAGAGTCGGAAGAAATGTTAGAACGAGACTCTTATATTGATATGGTAGTAGGTCCTCAATCCTATCATGAAATTAACGATAAAATTTTAAGTTATTTTAGAGAAAACAAAAAAATTAATTTGACTGAATTTAATGTTACTAAAAAATTTGATAAATTAGAAAAAATAAAAAATAGTAATAGTAAAATTTCAAGTTTTTTAACTATTCAAGAAGGCTGTGATAAATTCTGTAATTTTTGTGTTGTGCCTTATACTAGAGGACCAGAATATTCGAGACCCTTTGATCAAGTAATCAATGAAGCAAAAAGCCTGGTAGAAAATGGATCCAAAGAGATTACCTTATTAGGACAAAATGTTAATGCATATCATTTCATATCAGATGGTAAAGAATATAAATTATCAAATTTATTGTTAGAATTAGAAAAAATCAAAGATCTTGTTCGAATAAGATTTACCACTTCGCACCCAAAAGATATGACAAAGGATTTAATTGATTGCTTTAATAATTGTTCAAAACTTATGCCCTTTCTACATTTACCTGTGCAAAGTGGATCAAATAAAATTTTAAAGCTCATGAATAGAAAACATGATATAAAATTTTATTATTCAATTATTGAAAAATTAAAAAAAATTAATTCTAATATAGATTTTTCAAGTGATTTTATCGTCGGATATCCTGAAGAAGATGACGGGGATTTTGAAAGAACTATGAATTTAGTAAAAAAAATTGAATTTATTAATTCTTATTCATTTATTTTTAGTGCAAGACCAGGCACGCCAGCTGCAAAATTACAAAAAATTGATAGCGATGTTACAAAAAATAGACTCAAAATAATTCAGAACCAACTTTTTAATTTACAACTGAATAAAAATAAGAAATTAGAAGAAAAAAAAATTGAAGTTTTAGTTGAAAATAAATTAAAAAATCAAAATAGCTTTTTTGGAAGAAATAGAAAAATGACACCAGTTATATTTGAATCAACATCATGTAATCCTGGTGACCTGATTCATGTTGAAATTATTTCTTCAAATCAAAATAATTTATTTGGCAAACATATGGAGAATAAATTTAAAGCAGCGTAATATTATGAAAAAATATAATTTAAACACAATTAGAAAAGATTTAAAAATAGTTTACTCTGACAATGGTTCAATTAGTTTAGTTTTTCAAGATAACAATATTTTAAAGGGTGTGGTCGGCGAACTTGATTCAAATCTAAAGGAGTTAGAGAAACTAAGTGGATCAAATATTTATTTTCGTGGTAATTCAATTGTAATAAAAGGAGATCAAAAATCAAATGAACTAGTTAGAAAAGCTGTAGAGTTTCTAACTCATCAGTTTAAAACTTATGGTACGATAGAAAAAAAAGATATAATTTCTTCTATGGATAAATTTATGATGAATGAAAAAAATAATAAAAATTTACATCAATTAGATTATATAATTAAAACTCCAAAACGAACTGTAATTCCAAGATCAAAGAAACAAAAGGATTATATTAGGGCTTTGAAAGAAAGCGATATAGTAATTTCCAATGGTCCCGCGGGAACGGGAAAAACATATTTGGCAGTTGCAATTGCATTAACCATGCTTCTTGAAAAAAAAATTGATAGGATTATTTTGTCAAGACCGGCAGTTGAGGCGGGAGAAAGACTGGGATTCTTACCCGGAGATATGAAGGACAAGGTCGATCCATATCTTAGACCTTTATATGATTCCCTTTATGATTTATTAGATTATGAAAAGATACAAAAAAAACTGGAAATTGGTGACATCGAAATAGCACCCGTGGCTTTCATGAGAGGAAGAACATTGAAGAATTCCTTTGCAATCCTCGATGAGGCACAAAATGCCACCGATACTCAAATTAAAATGTTTTTAACTCGAATAGGAGAGAACTCAAAAATTGTTGTAAACGGAGATTCTTCACAAATTGATTTAATAAATAAAAATCATTCAGGATTGCTTAGATCAAAGAATTTATTAAAAAACTTAGACGAAATATCTGTAGTGGATTTTGACCATACTGATGTTGTGAGACATCCATTAGTTACTAAAATCGTAAAAGTATACGATGAATTCAAAAATGATTAATGCCGATGTGGTTGTAGAAAATAAATTATGGAATAAAAAAATTAAAAGTCCAAGTAAATATATTAAAAAAAAAATAAAAAAAGTATTTAAATTCAATTCATTAAAAAGAAAACGTTTTTCATTGACAATTTTGTTAACTGACAATTCTAAAATGAAATATTTAAATAAAAAATTTAGAAATAAAAACAAAATAACAGATGTTTTATCTTTTCCAAATTTGAAGCCTGCTGATTTAAAAAAAAAAACCAATACAAAAATTTATTTAGGAGATATCGCTTTAAGCTATGAGATAATAAACCGAAGATCAAAGGATAGTAATTTCAATCTGGAATTTGATAAAATGTGGATTCATGGATACTTGCATTTGTTAGGATATAATCATAAAAAATTTAAAGATTATAAAATAATGAAAAAAACGGAAGATAAGATTTTAAAAATACTTTAATAAAATAGTCTTGAACAAAATATTTATAAATAAAAATTATATATTTTTTTTTGTTCCTTTTATTTTGGGTTTTTTAACTCCTTTTAGCTTTTCACCTTATAACTTAATTTTTATAAATTTTTTAACTTTTCCCGCTCTTCTATATCTTTTAAACGTTGGAAAAAAATTCAAATTAAATAATAAATATTTTTTTCTTATAGGATGGTTATTTGGTTTTGGTTATTTTTTAAGCGGCCTGTATTGGATTTCAATTTCTCTAACTTACGAAGAAATATTCAGATATTTAATTCCTTTTGCAGTTATTTTAGTTCCGGCTTTTCTGGCAATTTTTTATGGCATAGGTACATTAATACTAAAAAAATTTGTTTCTAAAAAAATAAGTTTTATTTTATTTTTTTCGCTACTGTTCTCAATTTTAGAATTTATACGTGGAAATATATTAAGTGGTTTTCCATGGAATCTAATTGCATACAGCTGGTCATGGTCTTTAGAAATAATCCAAGTCATTTCTATCATTGGAACCTATTCATTGAACTTAATATCTTTAACTATTTTTTCTTTACCTTTTATTTTATTTGTTAAAACAAAATATAATAAAAGATATTGGTTTTTTTCTTTTTTACTAATTCTTTTTGCTATTAATTATTTATACGGATTTAAAGTTTTGTCACAACCTAGAGAAAAAAATATCGAGAAACATGATTTTGTAATAAAAATAATATCACCGAATATCGATTTAAAAGAATTTCTTAAAAATGAAAATAATGACGTAATAATTAAAAAATTGATAGAATTAAGTAATCCACAAGCTGACCAAAAAACTATCTTCATTTGGCCGGAAGGAATGTTTCCATCTATATATTTAAGTGAGATAAAAAAATATCATAAAATATTTTCTGAGGCATTTTCAAATTTACATTTAATTATCTTAGGAATTAATAATTTGGAATATCAAAATAATGTTGAAAGTGTTTATAATTCTTTAGCGATCGTAGATAACAATTTAAATCTAATCAGCAGTTATAAAAAAAATAAACTTGTACCTTTCGGGGAATTTTTGCCAATGGAAAAATATTTTCAGAAAATAGGATTAAAAAAAATTACGCATGGATATAAATCCTTTTCCAAGGGCAAACAAAGAAATGTAATAAATATTAATAATAAATTTTATAATATTAAATTATTACCTCTAATATGTTATGAAATAATCTATCCAGGTAAAATTAATATTAAAAAGCAAAATGTAGATTTAATTATGAACATTTCAGAAGATGGCTGGTTTGGCAACTCAATAGGTCCTTATCAACATTTTAATAAGGCAATTTATAGAGCGATCGAAGAAGGCAATTATATTGCAAGATCTGCTAATAATGGAATTTCAGCTTTTATAAATCCCAATGGCAGAATATTGCAAAAAATAAAACTTAATGACGCAGGTACAATTGTGGTGAGTTTGCCAAAGTATAAAAATAAAACAATTTTTTCAGAATATGGAAATATAATTTTTGTTATTATAATTATTTTATATATTTTGTTAATTTTTTACTTTAAAAAAGCTGAAAAAAATGAAGAAAAAAAATTATCTTTTCACAAGTGAATCTGTTTCTGAAGGTCATCCAGATAAAGTTTGTGATCGTATATCTGATATGGTTGTGGATACTTATTTGGCAAAAGAACCTTTTTCAAGAGTAGCGTGTGAAACTCTAACAACAACCAATAAAGTAGTTTTGGCAGGAGAGACAAGAGGACCAGAAATAAAAAAAGATGAGTTAACACAAAAAGTTAGAGAATGTATTAAAGATATTGGATATGAACAAAAAGGGTTTCATTGGAAAAATTCTAATATTGAAATTTGTCTACATTCTCAATCATCAGACATAGCTATGGGAGTTGATTCAAAAGGCAACAAAGATGAAGGAGCCGGAGATCAAGGTATAATGTTTGGTTACGCATGTAATGAAACAGAAAGTTTAATGCCAGCTCCAATTTATTATTCCCATAAAATTTTAGAATTAATGGCAGCTGATAGAAAAAAGGGTATTGCTGATAAATTGGAACCTGACTCAAAAAGTCAAGTTACAATGATGTATGAAAATGGAATACCAACAAAAGTAAAATCAATAGTAATTTCTACTCAACACTCACCAGATGTTAATCAATCTCAGGTTAAAGAAATTGTCCGACCATATTTAGAAAAGTCATTTTCAAAAGAATTATTATCGGAACTTAAAGAAGAAGAGTTTTATGTAAATCCAACAGGTCAATTTATTATTGGAGGACCCGATGGAGATGCAGGTTTAACAGGTAGAAAGATCATAGTCGATACCTATGGTGGAGCCGCACCCCATGGTGGTGGAGCTTTTTCTGGAAAGGATCCAAGTAAAGTTGATAGATCGGCCGCTTATGCTGCAAGATATATTGCAAAAAATATTGTTGCTTCAAAAATTACCAATAAGTGTTTAATTCAACTTGCGTATGCTATCGGGGTATCCAAACCTTTGTCAATCTACGTTGATCTTTTTGATGAAGATAAAGAAAAAACCAAGTATGTGGAGGATGTAATAAAAAATAATTTTGATTTGAGCCCAAGAGGCATCAGGGAGATGTTAAGCTTAAATAAACCCATATATGAATGTACTGCAGCTTATGGTCATTTTGGAAGAAAACCTGAAGCAAATGGTTCTTTTTCTTGGGAAAAAACTAATAAAAAAGATCTTTTTAGCAAGTAAAACTTGAAAAATTAATTAAATTTTATATATTCACACTACATTGTTGAAATTTCAAAAATGGGCCTAGGCCCATTTTTTTTTGGGAGTAATAAAAATGTTAAATCAAAGATCAGATAAACTTGAGCTTATTAGAATTGCAGAAGCAGTTGCTTTAGAAAAAGCCATTGATAAAAATCTAATTTTATCATCAATGGAATTGGGAATAGAAAAAGCAGCGAAATTTAGATTTGGACAAGAAAATAATATCAAGGTTACAATCGATAGATTAACTGGAAATATTGACATATATCGAGTGTTGACGGTTACTGAAAATCCCACCAATCATAATACCGAAATTTCATTAGCCGAGGCAAAAAAAATTAGTAAAAAAAACATAGATAAAAAAGTTGGTGATGAAATATTAGAAACTCTTCCCACATTTGACTTTGGAAGAATTGCAGCACAAACAGCTAAACAGGTTATTGCTCAAAATGTTCGTGAGGCTGAAAGAGAAAGACAATACAATGATTTCAAAGATAAAAAAGATCAAATTTTAAGTGGAATTGTAAAAAGATTAGAATTTGGAAATGTAATAGTTGATCTTGGAAAAACTGAAGGAATAATCAGAAAAGATGAAATGATACCTAGAGAAAATATTAAAACGGGGGACAGGGTTAAGGCCTACTGTTATGATGTTAGAAGAGAAGTTAGAGGACAACAAATTTTTTTGTCTAGAGGTAATCCAAAATTTATGGAAAAATTATTTTTGCAAGAAGTTCCTGAAATATATGATGGTCTAATTGAGATAAAATCTTCAGCTAGAGATCCGGGAAGCAGAGCTAAAATTTGCGTAAATGCTAAAGACACTTCATTAGATCCTGTCGGGGCATGCGTTGGCATGAGAGGAAGCAGAGTTCAGGCTGTTGTTAATGAATTACAAGGTGAAAAAATAGATATAGTACATTGGTCTGAGGACCCGGCTGTGTTAGTAGTTAACGCACTATCGCCTGCAGAAATACAAAAAGTTATAATAGATAATAACTATAGAAAACTTGATGTAATTTTAGATGAGGAAAATTTAAGCAAAGCTATAGGACGTAGAGGGCAAAACGTAAGATTAGCATCAAAATTAATGGATTATGAAATAAATATTTTAACTGAAAAAGAAGAGTCAGAACGCAGACAAACAGAATTTAAGGAAAAAACAGATAATTTGGTAAAAAATTTAGAGCTTGATGAAACCTTGGGACAATTACTTGTTGCTGAGGGATATTCATCAATAGAAGACATAGAGCAAACCGCAGTTGATAACCTTGCCAAGATTGAAGGAATAGAAGAAAAAACGGCGAAAGAGCTAATTGACAGGGCCAAAGAATTTTTAAAAAAAGATGCTGAAGAAATATCAAAAAGAATTAAAGAATTAGGCGTAGCTGAAGATTTAGTTAATCTTAAAGGTTTAACACAAGGTATGCTAGTGACACTAGGTGAGCAAAAAATATTAAATCTAAAAGATTTTGCCGAATTAGCTTCAGATGAACTTACCGGCGGTTACGATATTATCAAGGGCGAAAAAGTTAAAATTAAAGGTTATCTAGAGGATTTTGCTTTAACGAAAAAAGAAGCGGATGAATTAATAATGAGTGCAAGAAATATAGTTTATTAAGTAATTATTATGGAAAAGAAAAGTATTAAGAAAAAATTGACTTTATCGCTATCAAGTTTAACTAAAAAAAAATCTGATAAAATTAGATATGCAAAAAGCCAAAATGAAAATGCAGTAATAATTGAAAAAAGAAATATTAGAACAGGATTTATGAAAGTGAATCAACAATTTAGTAGAGATCAGATTAAATCCGGCACCAAAACTGGTAAGATTTTTAATAAAGATTTAAATTTAATTAATAAAGATTCTGAAAAAAGAAAACTTGCAGAACAAAGAGCCACAAAAAGAGTTAAGGGACAAACTACTACAGAAAAAGTAATCAAGAGTAAACCAATTATTAAAAAAAGAGAGTATAAATTAACTCTTTCAAGGGCTTTAAATGAAGATAACCTTGGATTTAAATCTAGAAGTTTAGCATCTATTAAGAGAGCAAAAAGAAAAGAAAATATCGCAATCTCCAAAGATACATTATTGGAAAAGGATAAACCTATAGTCAGAAATGTTAATGTGCCAAAAGTAATAACGATACGAAAATTAGCAAATAGAATGGCTGAACAAGCCAGCAGTCTCATTAAACGTCTTTTAAGCATGGGTGTAACAGCAACAATAAATCATTCCATTGACGCAGACACGGCTGAGTACTTGATAAAAGAATTTGGACATAATCCCATAAGAGAAGAAGAAATTGATATAAAAATTGATAAAACTTCATTGTCACTTGAAGCAGATTTAAAAAAAAGGGCTCCAATTGTAACAGTAATGGGCCATGTAGATCATGGAAAAACATCTTTACTAGATTCAATTAGAGATACTGATGTCGTTTCTGGAGAACATGGTGGTATTACCCAGCATATAGGTGCATATCAAGTAAATATGAATAATGAAAAAATTACGTTTATTGATACCCCCGGTCATGCCGCATTTACTGAAATGAGGGCAAGAGGATCAAAATTAACGGATATTGTAGTTTTAGTTGTTGCTGCAGATGATGGAGTTAAACATCAAACTGTAGAAGCAATAAAGCATGCAAAAGCAGCAAAAGTACCTATTGTAGTTGCAATAACTAAGTGTGATTTACATGAAGCAAATCCACAAAATGTAAAAAATCAATTATTGGAGCATGGATTAATAGCTGAAGAGCTTAGTGGAGATACTTTGTTTTCAGAGGTTTCTTCAAAAACAAAAAAAAATTTGGATAAAATCAAAGAAAATATTTTACTTCAATCAGAGTTGCTTGATTTGAAAGTAGATTATAAGGGTAAAGCTTCCGGAGTAATATTGGAGTCAAAAATTGATGCAGGTAGAGGTCCGGTTTCTACAGTGATTATTATTAATGGGACTTTAAAAAAAGGCGATTATTTTATTAGTGGATCAACTTGGGGAAAAATTAGAGCCTTAATAAACGACAAAGGTACTGCAATTGAAGAGGCGATACCCTCTACTCCAGTAGAAATTCTGGGAATGAATGAGTCTGCTAAAGCGGGAGATGATTTTATTGTTGTAGAAAATGAAAATAAAGCAAAAGAGATAAACACATATAGAAAAGAGAATTTACAATCAGAAAAAAACTCATTAGTTTTTGCTACACAAGATTCTGCTTTTAAAGATAATGAGATTAAAGAATTAAATATTATCATTAAATCAGATGTTCAAGGATCAAGCGAAGCAATTAAATCTGCTATTCTAAATATTAAGAATGAAGAAGTTTTATCAAAAATAATTCATTCTGATATAGGACTGATAACCGAAACCGACGTTTCATTAGCAAGAGCATCAAATGCTGTTTTAATTGCATTTAATGTAAAACCAAGTAAAGAAGCAAAAAAAATGGCAGAACAAAACAAAGTAGAGATAAAAAATTTTAATATAATTTATGAAGTTTTAGATTTTATAAAATCTAAATTATCAGGAATGCTGAAGCCTAGTATTGAGGAAAAGGTAACTGGTTCAGCGGAAGTCATGGAAATATTTAAGGTTTCAAAATTTGGAAAAGTTGCTGGATCTAAAGTTATAGAGGGAGAAATAGCTTTAAATTCAAATGCCAGACTAATAAGGGATGGTAATATAGTATACACTGGAAAAATTAGCAGCATTTATAGAGAAAAAAACGTAGCAAAAGAAGTCGGCGCAGGATTGGAGTGTGGAATTATTTTGAAAGATTTTGCTGATTATAAGGAAAAAGATGTTATTGAAGCGTTTAGCGTAACAACATCTGAGAGAAATATTTAATGAAAAGAAATAATAATAACCAATTTTCCCAGAGACAGCTAAGAGTCGGAGAAATGATTAAGCAATCTTTGGGTCAAATATTTATAAAAGGAGAAGCTAAGGTGCCAACCTTAGAAACAAATAATATTACTGTTACAGAAGTAAGAATGAGTCCAGATTTAAAAAATGCCAGGGCTTATGTTATACCATTAGGCGGAAAAGACTCGGATAAAACAGTAGACTTGTTAACAGATTTTTCACATCTTGTTAGAAAGGCTTTAGCAAAAAAAATTCACATGAAATTTTTACCTAAAATTTCATTTGTAAGTGATAAATCTTTTGATTATGCAGAAAAGATAGAAAAATTAATAAAGGAATCGCATGGATATAAATATGGAAAATAATAAAAAAGACGTGATTAAATCACTAGCAATTAATGAAAAAGATACAGGATCATCGGAAATCCAAATTGGATTATTAACGCAGAAAATAGATAAGCTTTCAAAGCATTTTAAAAAATCTAAAAAGGATAAGCATTCATCTCTTGGTTTACTAAAAGCTATAAATAGAAGAAAAAGATTACTTGAATACTTAAAGAATCATAACGTTGATTCTTATAACAATATATTAAGCAAATTAAATTTAAGGAAATAAATGTTTAAAATTCACAAAGAAGAAATCGAATTAGATGGTAAAAAAATTATACTAGAAACAGGCAGGATAGCACGCCAAGCTGACGGAGCTGTAATTGCTACTTGTGGTGAAACTGTTGTTATTTCAACGGTAGTTGGTGCAAAAAAAGTTAATCCTGACACGGACTATTTTCCACTGCAGGTTAATTATCAAGAAAAATACTATGCAGCCGGAAAAATACCAGGAGGTTATTTTAAAAGAGAAGCAAGGCCAACCGAATCTGAAACTTTAATTTCAAGATTAATTGATA
>Ga0208641_1000367_pt1 | contig 29116 bp, 17 predicted proteins | sample ETN02SmetaG_2_FD_185789 | JGI IMG/M metagenome (GOLD analysis project Ga0208641, IMG submission 185789) | Marine microbial and viral communities from oxygen minimum zone, Eastern Pacific Ocean - ETNP2014F10-02SV253 (SPAdes) (version 2) | ecosystem: Environmental > Aquatic > Marine > Oceanic ... | reverse complement strand
CGTGGGCGTGCTTCATTGACGACCAGCTGCCGACCTTCGCAATCTTTTCCGTTCAACTCTTCCATGGCTTTTTTTCCTTCATCATCGGAATTCATTTCCACGAAGCCGAAACCGCGAGAGCGGCCGGTAAATTTGTCGGTTATGATTTTGGCACTTTGTACCTCACCATACTCGGCAAATTCAGTCCGGAGATTTTCTTCGGACATGTCATAGCTTAGGTTTCCAACATACAGGTTCATTTTAGTCTCCTATTGATTAGTGATATGTGAAATCATGTATAATGCTAAAATCTATTTTTTTGTCGGGGAAAGTGCTGTGAGTAGAAAAATTAGGTTCGGGAAGGAAAGAGGGTACTTACTGACGGGAAATTGCGGACAAACTCATATTTACTTTAACTATAACGACCAATGTTACTGAATATATTTAACAAAACTCAAGGTTTTTTTATTTAGTGGAGCCGATCGGGATCGAACCGACGACCTCTTGAATGCCATTCAAGCGCTCTCCCATCTGAGCTACGGCCCCATTATCTTATTGAACTTAAAGCGATCATTATTCTCCGCCAAACTTTATGAACCAGACGGTGTTGACATGCCGTTATTGGCAGGGTAAATTTGCTTCATGAAGAAAAAACTAATTATAACATGTATGACTTTTGTATCCATAGGTCTAATTGCTTTTGCCTGTAGCACATCTTCGGCAAAAACAGGAACGGCCACGCTGATTGTTTCTGGGAACGTTCACAGTCAGCTTGACCCGTGTGGGTGAAAGCGCAATCCCACGGGCGGTCTGCCCCGTAAAGCAACATTTGTAAGCAAGCTTAGGGAACAAGGTTCCGATCCGGTCATCATTGATGCCGGTGATATCTTTTTTGATCAGCAGTATCCCACAGAACTGAACGTTCAGCAGTCCAAACTGCGTTCAGAGACGGTTATTTCGGGATTCAACATTATCGGCTGTGATGCTCTCAACATGGGTTCCAAAGATTTTGCGGCGGGACTTGAATTTGTTCTCCAAATGAAGGAAATGGCCAACTTCCCGTTTATATCATCCAACATTACTGACGATTCAGGGAGTCTTCTTTTTGAACCGTACGTGATTTTGGACAAGTTGCCTTTCCGCTATGGTGTCACAGGCGTTGCAACGTCCCTTCCTGCTGAACTGAAAACTGTTGGCCTGGCGGATGTGGAAACAAGTGTCAATAATGTTCTGGCCGAGATGGAAGAGAAAAGTGATTTCCAAATAGTCCTCTTCAACGGCACTTTTGAAGAGGCAGTGTTTTACCGTCCCAAATTTACCAACGCTGACTATATGTTCATTAGCGGTGATACGCATAATCCCATCGGCAAGATGAAAAACCCTGAAGTAGGACCAAGGATGTACCGGCTCGGAAAACAGGGTAAAGCAATGGCAATGATCACACTGACCGTTGAAAATCCTGATTTGACGTTGGCGGATATTACGGAACTGAAACTGAAGGAAGAGTTCATTCAGCGCCAGCTTGTTAGAATGAACAAGGATGAACCGTCAAAATCTCTGGAAGATATCTACGCGGATCAGCCTCCAATGCTGGATCGAATCTCTCAAATTAGGGAAGCGTTGAAAGAGACACAAAAAGAGCTGGCCACTGTGATCAACTCCAGCCGGTTCGATTTTCCTCCCATGGACAGGACTCTAGATGATGAGCCTCAGATGCTGGGTATGATCACCAAAACCCTGACGGCGTGTGACCAGCTGGCTGAAGAGTCCGGTAAATCCACCGGTTCGTGAATACCAATACAGCAATGGGCCAATCAGCCATAATATTGGCTGTTTCATTTGTATTTTCTTTTGGGTTCAACATGGTCCGTGATGACGGACTACCTCTCATTGCTACAAAGCAGATTATAGAAGGAGGACAGTCGACAGCAGATTCACTTCTGGCTGAGACAACACTTCTTTTTCAACCTGTCATGATCGATCTCGCAATCGCTAAAACGTTTTATGATCGAGGAGTGCTATTTATTGATGCGCGAGACGATAAGGAGTTCAGAGAAGGACACATTGCCGGATCAAAACTTGCACCGGCCAATCCGGGTGAGATCCTGCGGTGGGCTACGGAAGATGATCCTGTTGTGACTTACTGTAGCGGAGGGGAGTGCGATCTCAGTATGAATCTTGCCAATGAACTTATGGGAGAGGATTGGGGATTTGCCCGTGTGTTCGTGTTTGACGGTGGACTTCCCCAGTGGATTGAAGCGGGTTACCCAGTGGAATAGGCGGTGTCACTGCTGAAAAACAGGTGGGTCATTCTCGGTTTAAGAATTTTTCTCGGTATTGTTTTCCTCTACGCCAGTTTTGAGAAAATTCGTGATCCGGGGAGTTTTTCAGGAAATATCCAGAACTACCAGATGCTGCCGTACGGTATTACAAACCTCTTTTCCATCTTTTTACCATGGGTGGAGCTCTATGTGGGTGCCTGCTTAATTCTCGGCGTTTTTGTGGATGGTGCAGCTTTTCTTTCAGCAGGGATGCTTGTTATGTTCATCATTGCGCTGGGGCAGGCAATGGCTCGGGGCTTGGATATAGAGTGCGGCTGTTTCAGCCAGGAAGGATCATTGGTTGGTCTAGACATCTTGGTGAGGGATATCGTCTGGCTCGCCATGTCCGTCCTCATTGTGCGCCGGGAAGAGAAGATGTTTGAAATGTTTCCGAAATCGGGTTGACCCGGCTTCAGGAGGGAACTAAATTTGCCGACATATTTTCAGATTAATATATTGCGAGAGTAGCTCAGCTGGTAGAGCCCCACGTTGCCAACGTGGCTGTCGCGGGTTCGAATCCCGTCTCTCGCTCATGAGCCCCGGTTTTTTGCGGGGCTTTTTCCAACATAATAGCGTTAATCTAATCTCCAAGACCTTCAGTGAGGCCTGGAAGGTGGAGCTGAATTTTAGGGAGGTATCTGGTGAATATGTCCAGGACATCTGTAAAATCTTCTTCATCCACTTCTACTGAGTGCGTCCCCGTGCTGTCATCGGTCACCTGCGCGTCCTGGAATTGATCAATATCTACAATTTTCAGATAAATTATGGCCATTTCTACTCCTTTGATATGTCGGAAGATTACGCATTATTAGTTAATAGTGTCAACCCGTGCATTGCATTGAATAGGTGTTAGTTTCCCTGTAAATTTGTCCCCTTGGCGACGTACCCAAGCGGTCTAAGGGAGCGGTCTGCAAAACCGCGATTCATCGGTTCGAATCCGATCGTCGCCTCTAATTTTGAGCGTTATAGTTTCGTTATTCACCTAAATATCGTAAAGCAAGCACTGTAATGTCATCGGATTGGGGTGCTGTACCGGCAAACTCTTTAACACTTTCCAAATTTCTGTCAACCATATCAGTTATTGATCCGGTTGAGTTTTCTTTGAGATAATCCTCTAGCCGTTCATAGGAGTATTCTTCATCCGCTTCATTCATAGCTTCATTGACACCATCTGTGTAAAGAAAAATTGAGTCACCTTTTGAGATGGTAAAGGTGGCTGACTCAAATTCCATTTCTTCCATAACTCCAAGCGCGATCCCACCTGTGCTCTCGATCTGCACTGGTTCACCACTGTTAGTAATTAGGTAGGGGGGGTTGTGCCCTGCATTGGCGTAAGTAACTTCTCCTGTTTCAGTATTCATGATACCATAAAACAGTGTACAGAACATGCCTGATTCGTTTTCGTGACAAAGATCATTGTTTGCTCTAAAAAGAACATCTCCTGGGGTTCTCCTCCGGGATGAGCTAGCTTTGATTTGCGTTTTGGTTAAAGCCATAAACAATGCTGCAGGAATTCCTTTTCCTGAAACATCACCAATGACGAAACAGAGATGTTTTTTATCAATCAGAAAAAAATCGTAGAAATCTCCACCAACTTCTTTGGCTGGAATAATACCTGCAAATAGATCAAAATCATTTCTCTCAGGGAAGGCAGGGAATGTACTGGGTAGCATTCCCATTTGTATATCGGCTGCAAGTTTCAATGACTCCTCAATGCGCTGTTTTTCAAGGAATGCTTCCGTAAGACGTGCTCGGACAATGGCAACCCCTGCCTGGATACAGAGGGCTTCCAGCAATTTTTCATCACTTTCCTGAAAGGTTCCCCCGTCCGTTTTGTTAAGAACCTCAATAACACCGATTAGTTCACCTGCTCGGGTGGTCATGGGCATGCAAAGAATTGACTTTGTTTTGAAATTCGTTTGTTTATCGAATTCAGGATTAAAACGGGGATCGTCGTAGGCATCAGGGATGTTTGCAGTTTCAAGTGTTTCGGCCACATCGCCAGCAATTCCTACTCCCGCTGGAAGTCGAATGACTTTTTCACCCATTCCTTCAGCAACTTTGCTCCAAAGTTCATCACTCTCTGGATCATAGATGAAAAGTGAACTTCTTTCGGCGTCCATCATTTCAGTAGTTTTGTGGATAATTACTGGTAAGAGACTGTCAAGATGCATCTCAGCGCCCAAGGCACGTGATACTTCCAGCAGGGCATTAAGATTGCGTACTTCCCGGTGGGAGGTTTCAGGCATTTCAGTTAATTGTATCGACAGCGGATTCTGTATCTGGGGTTATTGTAAAGATGGGTGTAAAGCCGGAGATGTCAAATACCTCCTTGATGTGATCATTCATTGAAGCGAGGATGAAATTGCCACTTAAGCTCTTTAATTTCTTGGCCGCCATTAGGAAAACACGGAGTCCGGCACTGCTTACATAATCGATCTTGCTTAGATCAACAACAATGTTGGTTTCCGACCGATCCAATATTTCCACCAATTTTCCTTCAAATTCAGTTGAGGTGTTGGTATCAATCCTGCCAACAGGTTGGATAATTACTGCATTTCCACTATTAGATTCATTGATATCCATCAGTCCATTTCTCCTTCAGTCAATAGTCTGGTTAACGAGAGATGATTCTTACCATCTTTGTATTCATAACCAATGTTTGTCATTAGATGTTTTACCAGATGTATACCAAGTCCTCCGACGGGCTTGTCATCAAGTGATTGGGAAATATCAGGTTTTTCCTTATCAATAATATTGTATGGATTGGCGTCATCTATGATATTGATTTGTAATGATCGATTTTCAAATTTGAACTTTACATCAATCATATGTGTATCATCATCATCATAACCGTATTCAACGATATTTGTGACGACTTCATCCAGCGCCAACTGAACATCTTGGATTACTTTGGTCGGAAGCTCATTATCCTTAGCGAAAGAGTCAAAATGATTCCTGAGATTACGGATTTCGGGTCTATTGTTGATTATTTGAAGCGAGAGTTCAGCTACCATAAGGGGCAATTTAGACAATGTTAAGTGAAAAGGAAATGAGGCGAGTATTTTACATAAAAATATGTTAATTGAAGATGTAATTTGTATCACAAACTCTACCAGCGATACAGTCAAAACCTTGTCAAAGTAGAGTATTGATGATAAGTTTTATTGCAATCTTCGGATGGTCCTTTTTTCTCACCTCAAATCAACTTTTTCCGTTGGATTTGCCATAGCTAGAAATGATCTAGCTGAATTAATATTTGATGAACTAATGATTTCTCTGAAGATACTGGATTAATTCTTTTGAATCTGTTCATAGAGATTGCTGTCTCTCTATTGCCTTCGGTGGCACTTCTTTTGGTATTTATTCTCATGGACAGCTACAAACTTCTGGGAATTAAGGCGGTTGTAATCGCTATTGTAATCGGGGCACTTTCAGCCATTGTTTCCTATTTTGTCAATACACCCATTGTTGAGAACAGTGGTTTAGATTGGACAACATATTCCCGCTATGGCGCGCCCTTGGTTGAAGAATTTTTTAAGGGAGCTATCCTCGTTTATTTTATCCGGACCAGCAAGATCGGCTTTAACGTTGATGCGGCCATTTATGGCTTTGCCTTGGGTGCCGGTTTCGCGATTGTGGAGAACCTTTATTATGTGACAGTTTTGGACCAGGATACTAATCTGGGAATTTTTGTTATCCGTGGTTTTGGCACAGCCATAATGCATGGCGGTACTACCACACTTTTTGGTATCATTTCAAAAACAATGCTGGACAGGAAGATTTGGGGTGAGTGGGGCGGCTTCATTCCGGGATTTCTGACTGCATCTGTTTTTCACTCTATTTACAACCATTTCTTTTTTAACCCCATTTTGCTTACTGTTATAACCATGGTGACCTTGCCTCTGGTGCTTATGGTCATTTTTAAACGTAGTGAAGCATTCCTGCAAAACTGGCTGGGAGTCGGTTTTGACACTGATCAGGATTTGCTGGATATGGTAAACAAGGGTCATGTGAGCGATACAAACGTGGGACAGTATCTTGAGTCTGTAAAAGGTCGATTTCCAGGGGAAGTTGTCTTTGACATGATCTGCCTGTTAAGGATTCATTTGGAACTTTCCATGCGGGCAAAGGGAGTGTTGATGATGCGTGAAGCCGGAATGGATTCAGAGCCGGACCCGGACATCCAGGACAAGTTCAATGAACTTCACTATCTTGAGAAGAATATAGGAAAATCTGGAATGTTGGCTCTTTCGCCCTTTTTGCATCAGTCCAGCCAGGATCTGTGGCAGATCTATATGCTCGACCGTGAAATGAAAGGCTAAAGCCTGGAAATGAAGGTTACTTTAAAAGAAGCATTTTTCGGACAGCTGTAAAGTTCGCTGTCCGAATTCGGTAAAGATAAATTCCCCCGCTGACAGTATCTCCGCTACTGTCTTTTCCATCCCAACTCACAGTATGGAATCCACTATGAGAATTATTATTTACTAGTGTTCTTACTGGGTGCCCCAATAGAGAATAGATGATGATTTGAACATCGCTTCTTTCCGGTAGAATATAGCTTATGGTCGTGCCACTGTTGAATGGATTGGGATAATTCTGCATTAAAGAAAACTCTGAGGGTTGAAGCTCTTCATGGGACACGTCTGCTGATCCAGCATCTTTCCGGGCAATATGGGTGGCTTGGATAATCTCATTATTTGATTTTTGTTGCACAAAAGCCACAGCTGTCATGTTTTTTTTGTCCCAGGTAATTTGGTCAATTTCAGAATCATTCTTTGGGTAATAGCTGTTTTTGGGATAATCATCTCTTAGGGCCCATTTGTAAGTTTTATTTACTGTATCATTTTTTGCTAAAACCAACGTGTCACCACCAAAGTAACTGTTCACCCAGCCGAGAAACACATCATGATGTTCTGTTTCACCGTTGTCGCCATTGTATCCAATTGAGTCCATAGTGACGGCCACGAACAGTCTCAAATCTTGATCGGAAAGATCCTCATCACTGGAAATGGAAAGTTTAATATTGGCAGTTAGGCTGTCGAAGGTCGTCCCCTCTAGTGACATGGTAACGGAGGTTTCCGAGGAACGCACAGCTGTGGCGTCTGTCTTGAACGCTTCAGCAGTTGTAGAAACCACACCATTAATATACAGGGTGGGTAAAAAGCTTGGGTTGTAAGGGGCATCACTGCTCGAATTGCCCCCGAATCGATAACATACAGGGTCTTCGTCACAGTTTGAAGCATAATCGGGAGATCCAATGGCATGATACATAGGATCGCCCCAACCAATATCATTTGAGTGAAAACGAATCAGTATCCAGTTGTTAGCCAAGTCATCACCAACGTAGTCACTGTGTGTAGGATCGAGATAATGGTCCAACGCCCGGTTGGCAATAGGGCATCCGGAACAGTTACTGGCCGTTAACAGTTCACCGAGAACATTTTTCTTCGAAGATGCACCAAGAGTCGAGGCTAGGATAACCAGGGCCAGGAGAGATGAAGAAAAATGACTTTTTGATATCAAGGGTATCACTTTCATTAAAGTATCAGGGCTTATCGCATTAGGATCATTTTTCGCGTTTGGATATAATTACCTGCATGAAGCCGATAAAAATACACTCCTGAACTCACAGGATTGTTATAATTATCTTTTCCATTCCAAACAACTGAACGAAAACCCGCAGATTGATCTTCACTGACGACAGTACGGATTTTTTGTCCCATGATGTCATACACGGTCAATGTGACATGAGTGTCGCTAGCCAGCTGGTAATTGATTGAAGTCACTGGGTTGAAAGGGTTCGGGTAGTTTTGTTGGAGATTAAATGCAGAGGGTAGCTGTCTGTCACCATTTAACGAAAGAACATTTTCTTTTATTGTCATTGTGAAAGGTCCATTGGATGGTGGTACGCAGTACATACCTGCACAGGCTGATATACCCCATTCTCCTGTAATCTCCGATTCATCAGTCCAATGGCTAAGAGCGCTCTGATCCATTGAAGCATAAATATCAGCATACGCTATTTTGGTCTCTGTTGCATTTTTTACAGAAGGAACCTCCAAGGCAGATAGGCCCCAACGTCCACTGAACTTATAAGTGATGGTATCACCTTCGGCATCTGTGGAAGCCTCCCATTTAAAGACCAGAGTGTCGTTGTATGTTTGATCTGTAATTTTTATTATAGCGTAATCCATCGGGTCTTTGAGTTCGAATAATGATGGTGCATCATCTACAGCATTTACTGTTAATTTGAAGTTGCTACTAACCTTTAGGGTTCCATCATCAGCGTAAACGGTAATCAAGGATTCTCCGTTCCAGTTATTTTCAGGTTTGAGCTCGATTTTTGCAAGCCACTGTGTGGCGGATATGGAATTACTCTCTTTCACGGTGGTTTTAACAGCGGATGTATCGGCAGAGACTGAAAATGTTATCTTGTCACCATTACTGTCCGTAACGATGACATTTACAGTACCGTACCTGTCTTCAGAAAACGAAGTATCTTTTACGGCTGAGATAACAGGAGTGCTCCCAGCTGCGACAGTTGTGAATGTGGCACTGGTTGCCGAGACTGAATTATCTGAGGCATCTTCCACCGTGGCGCCTATGGCTACATAAACCTGTTTTTCATTATCAAGGTTGCTAACAGGGGCAAGAGTTACGGTCTTCTTATCGGAGTCTATGGTGGCGTCAAAGGGGATGTCAGAACCATTGGCATCTTCATATTTAAATGTAATACGAGCGTCCACATTGGTGTCGTCCAATGCACTGTCATCCAAGTTTCGGACGGATTCACTGAAGGTGAGTGTGACCTTGGTGTCCACTGCCACATCTGTTGCTCCATCATTAGGATTCATGTTCACGGTGGGAGCGTCGGCGTCGGCAGTTGTAAATGTGGCGCAGGTTTCGGCAAGAGCGTTGTTTGAATTGTCTTCAACACCATTGACACAGACATAAACTGTTTGTGAGCTCCCAAGACCGCTGCTGGGTGTTACGGTAATAACCTTTTGGGCGGCATCGATAGAAGTTGTGAAAGCGATGGTGTCACCATTGGTATCGGTTTTTTTCAAGGTAACTACTGAACTATCAAGAGCTGAGTCATCTGTTTTTCGCCCAGGTTCACTCAAAGAGATCGTTATGTTAGAACTGGGCGCGATCCCTGTTGCGGCATCCACCGGATCGATGGTAGCTGTAGGAGCCGTGTTGTCCACCGTGGTAAATGTAATATTTACTGGTTGGATGGCATTATCAGCCTCATCCTCCACTGTGGCGCCTATGGCAACATAGACCCTCAGCTCAGCACTAAAATCATTAGTGGGGTTGATGGTAATAAGAGTATTGTCGCTGTTGATGGATGCATCGAAGGCAATGTCGTCCCCGGTAGCATCATTTTTCTTCAGCGTGATAAGGCCGTCCACATTGGTGTTATCCAAAGCAGAGTTATCCACATTACGGATCTTTTCGTCAAAGGTAATTGTAATATCACTGTCCACACCAACGCCTAATTCATTATTGGCAGGATTGAACGTTAAGGCCGGTGCCGACTTATCTATTCCTGCATCTCTTCTTACCATTTTTACAGCCTGAAGGATTGAGGGTTCATTTGTTAGACCTGCATCGAGAGCCGTAAAATCTTGAATAAAGGCAAAAATAACCATGTTTTTTGGATCCCAGGACAATTCAGAGGGAGCGTCCTCCAAGGTCCAGGAATAGGTACGATCAACGGGGGTATCTTTTGCCAAAGTGATTTCCTGCCCGTTTTCGCAACCAGCCTTGCAATCAGAAGTTTTATCTCCAATCCAGCCGATGAAGATATTGTTGTGGTGATTCCATACTCTCCAGTCCAAATACTGTCCGTATTGATACTCAACGGAATCCATCGTTACGCCCACATAAAGACGCAGGTTTTTCGCCGAAAGATCATCTGTGCTGGTTACGCTCAGATTTACAGATGCGGTTTTGTCAACAAACGATGTGCCATCCAGTGACAAGGTGATGGGTGTTTCCTCAGCTTGATGGCGTTTTGCTATAGATACGAGAGCATAGTAACCCTGATCAAAATCATCAGCTGCTTTTCCTGTATTTAGAAAGTCATTGTTGAGGTCAGACATCTCATCATTCGGGCTCTCACCATTTGTTTTCCAAGCCGGTATCCCACCAAACCATTGAAGATACGGTTCAGTTTTATCATTGTACCAGCGATCATCAACAGGAGGATTGGTGCAGTTGTCTTGATGAACTTGCCAGCTTTGTGCCATTTTATCAGCAAACGAGCCGCTCCCTGTATGATAATTAATTTGAATCCAGTTCTTCATTACATCATCACCTACATAACCCATTCTGTTGCCACCACGTATTCCATTGGCCCCATCACCATAAACATGTGTACCAGTTTCAGCAACGAAATTTGGATCTGCCCACTCTTCCAGGAGACTCCCGGCTACTTTACAGTAGCCTCAGTAAAAGGATGTAAGTTTTTCCAGTACAGCAGCTTTTTTGGCGGCCTGGCTGGAAAAGGGGAGAAGAATGACAAGTGAGAGGAAAAGGTATTTTGATGTTTTTTTCATGATTCCCTAGTTGATAATAATTTTATCGACACAGCCCAATCTATGTGATAAAGATTTTTTTCAATGAATGTAATAGTTAGAAAACCCAGCTAACATTGACCTTGTAACCGTCATCAAAATCTTGAACGTATCTGCAAACTCCATTACTACACAAGAGGCCTCCTTGCTGAGATCCACTCATGACTGATAACCGTGTACTTTCGTTCAAATTGTATAGAATCTCTATAGATCTCCACTCTTTAGGTCCCCATACCCAATTCTTCTTATCCCATTCCTGTGAGGTCCGATCTAGAGAAAAAGCGATGGACCATTTGGGAGAACGGGCAACACCAAGGGAAACAATGGTATTGTATTTGGTGTCCACAGGATAGAGAGATCGGAATTCCCATCCTTCACCAAAGTCATTCATATAACCCTTTTTTATGGCCTGATATTCAGTTTTAAGCTGTAGGCTGAAACGGGAGGGGAGATGCAGATTTAAATCAAGTGGGAAGGTTTGGGCTGAGACATATTCGTATGACTTTGTTGTAAAGTCGGGTATGGTAAAGTTTGTAATTATTGACCGGACATCTTCAAGCTGATCCAACCCCACTTTGAACTGTAGTTTATCGCTAAAAAGTGCGCCTTCTATCTGAACGAAGGTATCTGTGAAATAATCAGCAAACGGTGAATCAGTTGAGAGAAATCGATTATCTGTTTGAGGATTCCATTTGAAATCCTCATTCATGGAAAGGATATCGTGACGGCTTGCTCTGGAATGGTTTAATGAAAGGTTGAACCATTCCTTTACAGGACCTGTAATGTAGATCTGGGTGCCCACTTCATCATTCGGGTCCAGTTCATGAATTATCCTGCCAATGAGACGTGATGTGTGCTCATATACACCGGTAGGGGGGCGCTGAAAATCCATGGAAATATCATAGTTGTTCACAAAGTCAAAATTCTTATCTGGGGGAAGACGTTTGAAATCGTAATTCTTGTAATCAATGACTGCTGACCATTCCCCCAGGTATGTCCCAATACCGGCATAAACACCTTTTCCATCTGAGAAATATGTTCCTGGCCCCATATCCACCGAACTCCTGTATACTGCCTCAACAAACGCGTCAAAAAGATCATGGCTGTATTCGGCATAAGTACCGGCATATCGGTGTTTCAAGTCCAAATTGACCGGGTTACCTGACCTGTCGTAAGGGATATAATGATCTTCCCTTGACTCAAGATAGGATATACCCAGCCTTGGGCCGAACTTTTCTGTTTCCAGGTTAGCGCCGGAAAGAAGGTGATCAGTTTCATAGTTTGGAATGCGATCACTAAAATCATCAACCATGGTGGAGCTTTTCCAACTATTCAGTTTTCCAGCTAATACATTCAAGTTGAAAATATCATGCATATAGTTTATATGGAGACCTCGTACGCCTGTATCCAGGTCTATTGCCTGATCGTCAATCTGGTTTAGAAGTAAGCCACGCCCCCATATAGTGTAAACATCACCAAATTCAAGACTCAGGTTATTGTGAAAATATTCCAGGCGAAATTTTCTAAGGCCACTATAGTTGACACCAAGCTCAGGTGGATCGCTGAACTCAAGTTGAGTCCAGGCTGACCATTGGCCCATATTTATTCTACCTTCCAAAAGGTGCTCAGAAAAATTGAAATCATTGGCGCTATCTGCATATTTAGATGTGATGCTACCAGAAATAGATGCTTGACCAGGAAGAAAAGAGGTCAAAAAACCTGAAGCTAAAAGGAGCGGCATCAAATTAACTGGATTAAGATGTAATGGGCGTCGGTTCTTGATATCCAATTAGGGCCTGGATTCTAGATTCGATCTCAATTTCGTCTCCGGGAAGGTAGCCCTGATGCATCCAGCGGATTACACCATCCATATCAAGAAGGATTGTCGTAGGCATCAGTTGGGCATTGAGCCTTTTGGCAATTTTGCCGTTGGGGTCCAGGGCAACCATAAAGGAAAATTTTTTCGATTTTAAAACAGACCTTACTTTAGAGATGCTTTTTGGAGAATCCTGATTGACGGTGAGAATGGTAAGGCCATAGCCCTTATATTTTTCATGGAACCTTTGTAGGTGCACCATCTCTTTGAGGCATGGTCCACACCATGTAGCCCAGAAATCCAATAACACCGGGCCTTCGGAAAGCAATTTTTTTAGATTTGTATTTTTACCACCCAGAATTTTCAATTGTTGCGTTTCCATTCCTGCAATTGTTCCAGAAAGAGCTTCTGTGGCGATATCTTTATCGTAATAAAGGAGGCTTAGTGCAAGAGCGGCCATAATGATTCCGCCAAGAATCACTTTGCCTATTTTTTTGTCATTGCGTGGAACTAATAAACGCCTTTCTAGGCCCCCACGTTGGTCTGTACCCTTTCTTCTGGTTGTACCTTTCCGGCGATCCGAACTTTTACGATTATCTATTTCTACCGGTATATTTGTTTTACGACGATCTTCCCCTAAACGACGATCAATTCCAGCACGGCGGTCATTGGAATAACGCCTGTCAGTTGTGTCTCTTCTTTCGTTCCACTCTTGTTGCATTATTTCCTCACTTTTCCTTAATCAATATTATGGTGGATAAACCGGGGTAACGCTACGGCATTACCACGCAAATGACGTAATTCACACATATTCGGGAGGTTTATGGGGTGCCGTTACCAGTATTGGAAGAACTTAGATCATTAACTAATTTTATTTTTTTCCAAGTTACTTCCGCTTGAATATGTACATATATGCTCTGAATCACATTTTTTCTGAATATGATACCACGCGATTTACGTGGCGGTGCGCTTATATGCGTAGTAATGCCGTAGATACAGTTGATGATATTCATGTTAAAATTCTTTGAAGCATGGAAGAATTAATTCGTCAAATCAGCAATTTATTCAAACAATAATTGATTGTACAAATGTGGAAATCTAGGTTTTTTATTCTATTTGTTTTTCTATTTCAAATAGCTGTTTCCCAAGGGGCTGAATCCAGGAGAATTGCTGTTATCTCCGGCGGCTCTTCAGGTATGGTTGGCATTGAGGAAGATGCAATCACATTAATGATAGAGGAAGAGTTGATTGCTATGGAACTGTATAAAATTAACAGGGAGGCTTCAGGTAAACTGTCGTATAGCTATAAAAGTAGTGCGGGATCAGGTGTTGGAAGAATTGCTACAAATCTTTGGCGATCAGCTGTAGATACTCTTTCTTCAGGAAGTGGTGTTCATGTACAGGATTCTGATGTTCTATTATGGAATATCAATAGATCAGGCATGACTTATAATTTTGAATTCAGATTGTATAGAGTTGAGGTGGATTACAAAAATATCTATTCCAACTTAAACCAGAAAATCAATAAGCGTTATCTTAAAGCAAAGAACAGAACAACCCTAAAATTAACTGGTACTCCCGAAGATGTTGCTCAGGCAACGCGTGTTTTGACCTGGCATGTTGTGGGTTCCAAACTACCCAGGGATCGTTTTGATAGAGGGTTTGTATCGGATTTATCCAAAGATTTAAAAAACTCCCTTTTCTTTCTCCTGGACTCCGGGTTTGAATCAATATTCATACTTACTGGCTTCTTATTAGTTGGGGGAGGTCTTTATGCCTGGTCTGCCGAACAAGACCTGGGTTATCCGCCTGATTATCCGGAGGTACCGTAACAGCAGAAAACAGATGAATTACCGGTTTTTAAATCTGATTTTGGGCATCTTAGTTATTTTGCCCTCAATTTTAACGGCACAGATGAAGTTTAAAAAACATGACATCGATGTCGGGAATGGGGGAAATGTGTATGATCTCGTACTTGAAGATATTAATGCTGATGGGAAAATGGATATTGTTACAGGCCACGATCAAAGGGTTCTATGGTTTAAAAACGATGGGGCTGGGAATTTTACACGCTACGAGGTTACACAAAGCAATGATGTTAGCGGTACCAGAAAAGTTTTTGCCATTGATATTAATGGCGACAATGATATTGATATCCTTTCTGCATCGCAAAGTAACGACAGGATTAACTGGTATGAAAGCTCAGGCGGAGCCTCCCCCACCTGGACTACTCATATGATCAGCGATAGTGCTGATTATGCTAAATCTGTACATGCTGCAGATATGGACGCAGATGGAGATATAGATGTATTCTCCGCATCTACCTCGGACGGAAAGATCGCGTGGTATGAAAGCTCAGGCGGAGCCTCCCCCACCTGGACGGAACATCAAGTTGTTTTGGGTTCCAGTGCTGATGAAGCGGTTTTTGCCGCTAAGCTTACAAGTGATAATCTCGTAGATATTGCGTCCGGAAACGGTGATTTAATTATTTTTGAAAAGGGAGTTTCCGGTCCGACAGATTTTTCTACACACGTAATCCAAACAGGAACCACATGGATTCAAAATATGACCGGGATTGATTTTGATGGTGATTCAGATATAGATATCGTTTCAGCAAACAACTACAGTCAAATATATATATGGGAGAACCAAGGATTCCCAACTAATACTGTTCATCAAATCTCATTAACCGGAGGAGGATGGTATGTTAAAGCTTTCCATCCTTATGATATAGATCAGCAGGGTGGAATAGATTTTATTGTTGGACCTCAGTTCCATGGTAAGAAAATAGCAATTTTGTTGAACAAGGGCTCTTACAATTTCGATCAAATCACAATATGGACTTCCCCGAAGGAACACCCATATATAAATGCAGTAAAGGCGGCAAATTTAGATCCGGATAATGGTGGGGATACAGATATAGATATTGTAGCTGGCTCACAAGAATCAACACATCGCCTGTTTTGGCTTGAGCAACAAATAGATAATACGACTCCCACTGTAAAATTTATTAGCTCTGAACAACTGAACGGTACTTATGGTGTGGGTGAAATTATTCCTGTCGAGGTTCATTTTAGTAGGTCTCCCATCGATGAGACAGGAACACCTCAATTAACATTAAATGTGGGAGGTGCAGCAACTAAAACCATAAATAGAACCTCAATTAAAGATTCCATTATGACATTCCATTATACTGTGGAAGCTGGACATAACAGTCCTGGTCTTGATATAGCCTCTACAACAGCTCTTACTGGCACCATAAAATCCTTTGGTTCGGAAGTAGATCTAACGCTTCCAGCTCCTGGCCATGCTAATTCCCTGGCTGGCAAGAAAGCCTTGGTGATCGATACGACGGTTCCTGCGGTGACTAATGTTTCATCCACAAAGTTAGATGGTACCTATGGGCCGGGAGAATTGATCCCTGTTACGGTAGAATTCGACAATAATGTCACCGTTATGGGGCCATTAACTCTGGATGCGAACTGGACAACTAACTCTGGCCATGTAAGTGGTACCACCCATTGGCAATCATTTACAGCTGAGAATAGTGGAAAAATAAGAATAATTGATCTGGAGTTGCAATCCCCTCTTGGAAATAACCAAGCATATAGTCGTTCAGCTACCGGTACACTGAAGATCTATCAAGGGGAAGGCAACAGCGGTACCGAACTCCACAGTCAGCCTGTAACATTTTTGAATAAAGACAACACCTGGAAAACATATGTGCTCAGTTCTCCAGTCACTGTCACTTCGGGACAACAGTATACATGGGAGGTCAATACTGCCGAAAGTGAACGTTCATGGGTAAGGTATTTTAACTCTAACGCCTATGCGGGAGGAAAATCATCAAACAGTAATGATCGAGAATTTTTGTTCAAAGTTTATGTTGAAGAGACTGCTCCAGATTTGAAGCTTACTTTAGATACCGGAACCACTCCAAATGCTGTAATAGACTACGCAAGCGGGACTGGTACAAATACCCTAACCTTCAATTATACGGTAGCAGCGGATCATTCTTCTAGTGATTTGGATTATGAAAACTCTTCGTCTCTTGTTCTTAATAGTGGAACAGTTAAAGATGCTGGTGAAAACGACGCCTCTTTCGTTCTGGCCAATCCGGGCGACCCCGAATCCCTGGGCGCAAACAAGAATATCAATCTTGATACGGATCCTCCTACTGTCACCTTCGATCCGGCTAATGGAGTCACGGGTGTAGATCTTGATAAGGCTGTGACAATAACCTTCAGTCATGATGTTAGAAAGATTGATGACACCCCTATTACTAATGTTGATGTAGCTACCATGTTTGAATTTAAACAAGATGATGCCAGTGGGGCCCCGGCGGCAACAGGTGTTAATGCCACCTGGGACGGGGTAAACAATCGGATCACTATCAACCACGATAATTTTCCCAGTATACAAGTGGTCTATGTTGCCATAAAGGCGAATATGGTAGAAGATGATTACAACAATCCGGTGGCAGCCGAAAATATTACCTTTACTGTTAAAGATGCGGCGGCGCCTACGGTTACTTTTAACCCCGGAGATCTTGAAACAGGTGTCTCTCTAGCTTCTGACATAACCATTACTTTTAACGAAGCTGTCCGAAAAACTGATGATAGTGCTCTGGATGATACCAATGTTGACGGTCATATTACATTGAAAGAGGACGATGCAAGCGGAGCTGATATTCCCTTTGATGCAACTATTGATGCTGCTACAAATGTCATTACCGTAGATCCAGACACCGATTTTGAAGGAGAAAAGAGTATTTATGCTTGTATTGATGATCAAATAGAAGATTTCAGTGATAACGCCATTCCCCAAACCTGTGTCACTTTCGATACTGAAGATGTATCTCCACCCGTTGTCACTTTAAGCCCATCTAATGGAGAAGCTGATGTACCCATCGCATCAGGCCTTATTATAAGCTTAAGTGAACCTGTCCGAAAAACTGATGATAGTGCTCTGGATGATACCAATGTTGACGCATTGATTACTTTAAAAATAGATGATATCAATGGGGCTTCCCTTCCATTTGATGCGGAAGTAAAATTATCTCGGAAGAAAATAACTGTTGCTCCTGATAACAATTTTACCAGTGAACAGGTTATTTATTATTGTATTGATCCTGTGGAAGACGAAAGTGGTAATGCAACCTCACAAACGTGTGCTACCTTTACCGCGGAGGATATTGCGGCACCTACCATAACCATCGATCCAGCTGATTTGGCAATAGATGTACCTGTAGAGAAAATAATTAAGCTTACTTCTTCAGAAGCGTTAAGAAGGGTTGATGATGATCCTTTAGATGATACCAACATTGATAATTTTATCACCTTAAAAGAAAACAGCAGTAGCGGTCCTAATATTTTATTTGATGCAACCATCCATGTCAACGAGGATACTATCTATGTAGACCCCACTAACAACCTCAAAAGTAAATCGCAAGTTTATGTTGCTATCTGGGCCGGTGTGGAAGATTACGACGACAACGCAATTAATCCAGAAAATTCCACCTTTACCACTGCCGATGCAGAATCCCCCACGGTAACCTTCGATCCCGCTGACAGTGTAACAGACGTAGTGGTGAGCAAGACGATTAAACTAACTTTCAGCGAAGCTATACGCGATACGGCAGATACGGCACTTACAGATACCAATGTGGACGGTCATATTACATTGAAAAAGAATGATGCAAGCGGAAATAATATTTCCTTTGATGCAACCATTGATGCTGCTAAGAAAGTCATCACCGTGGACCCCACCAACGACTTTGATAGTGAACAGAAAGTTTATGTTGCCATTAATGATAAGGTAGTGGAAGATGATGCTGATAACGCAGTTGATCTGGCCTCAGCCATATTCACTGTTGAAGACATCCTAGGACCTTCTGTAACATTTTTTCCTGTAGATAATGCACCAAATGTCCCTATTAATACGGTTCCAACGATAACATTCAGTGAGCCAGTGCTCAACACTGATGCTACAGATGTGACCGATGCTAATGTTGAGGCACTTATCACGTTTAAGGAAGGCACAGATGCAACTGGTGCTGACATTGCTTTGGGAAGTGTAACAATAAATGCCGCAAAAACAGTCATAACACTTCAACCAGATGCAAATTTTGCCAGCGAAATAGATGTTTTCATGTGCGTTGATCCTGTGGAAGATGAACACGGAAACGAATCAATCCAGCAATGTGCTACTTTTAAAACATCGGATGTGATTGCTCCTGTTGTAACCTGGGATCCTGTTAATGGATCTACAGATGTTGCTATTGCAAAAACTATATCACTTGCGTTTGATGACCCGGTTCGAAAAGCAGATGATGACTCAGAACTTACAAATTTAAATGTCGGCGGTTTAATTACATTGAAGTTAAATGATGCTAATGGAGTAGCTGTCCCTTTTGGCGCCACTGTCAGTGCCACCATGGATACAATCTATGTAGATCCAACGGCCTTACTAGGAAGTAAGACGACATATTATGCTGCCATTGGTGCAACCGTTGAAGATATTAAAAACAATGCCATTCTTGCATCGAGCAGTACGTTCATAACTGTTGATTCGGAAGCACCTGCAGTTGCCTTTAGTCCAATTGATGGAGCAACAAACATCACTGTGGACACTACAATTGTATTGACTTTTAGCGAACCTGTTCGATTGGTTAATGATGATGCCATGACCAATGCCAACATTGAGCCCCTTATTGCACTAGAAAAGGTTTTAGCATCGGGGCTGGAGAAAGTAAATATTGATGCTGCCGTAAGTACGGATAACATAAAGGTGACACTTACTCCTCAGGCTCTTTTACTAAGCGAGCAGTTGTATAAAATTTCTATTGGTGCGACCGTTGAAGATTTTTCAAATAATGCGATTGTCGCGGCCAGCGCCCAATTCACCACCGAAGATGCCAAACCACCAACCGTCACTTTCAATCCGGCTGATGGAGATACCGGGGTTAGTGTCACAACCGATATAAAAATAATCTTTAATGAATCTGTCCGGCTTTTGGATAATTCAGATTTGACCAATGATAATGTTGACACGCTTATTGTATTCAAAGATACAGACCATAATGGAGCCGATATTCCTTTTGATGCAACGGTAAACACCCCCAAGACTGAGATTACGGTTAATCCTAATTCTAATTTCTCGACCAGGCAGACAGTTTATGTAGGGATTAAAGCCAAAGTGGAGGATGATGTCGACAATGCTATTAATGCAGCCAGTGCAATATTTTCTATGGAGGAAACGCCGGAGATTATTATTTCACAACCGTCTGTTTCATATACCACTGAAGCAGGTGGAAAGACAACTTTTACACTTACGCTGGGCAAGGAGCCGACCTCCAACGTTATTGTTGATATAAAGAGTAAAGATGAATCGGAAGGAAAAGCCTCTGAATCAACAATTACATTCAGTACCACATTTTGGACTGAAATTGAAGAGGTTGAGATTGTTGGCCAGAATGATGACATTGATGACGGCGATGTGCCTTATGAAATCGAGATCTCCGGGGTCGTTTCCGATGACGACCGTTATAACGGAATAGATCCGGATGATGTTCAGCTTGTAAATAAAGATGATAGTGACAAAGCTGGTTTCACGCTGAGCCCAGCAGGGGGGCTTGTGACAACGGAGGCAGGGGAAAAAGATTCATTCAGTGTTAAACTTAATTCTGAGCCTATTGCCAAGCTCACAATTCCTCTAGAAAAGTCGAAGGAAAAGGAAGGGAGCCTCTCAGCTGATTCACTTGTTTTTACTTCCGCAAATTGGGGCACATTTCAAAAAGTGATGGTTACCGGTTTGAATGATTCAATTATTGATGGTGACAGAACTTATAAAATATTAACTCGAAAGCCGGTATCAGATGATTCACTTTATGCTTCCCTGGATCCAGATGATATTATTGTAACGAATCGTGCACGCGAGCCCATAATGTCCGTTAGTGTTGATTCTCTTGACTTTGGTCGTGTTTTCAGAGATAGCTATAGTGTGAAAGGCTTTGATGTAATCAATTCAGGAACAGACACCCTCCGTTTTTTCAACGCTAAAGTAGATACGTCTGCATTTAATGCTGGTGCTTCTGAATTTAAAGTTGCACCCAGAGATACTATCCGTGTAGGGATTCAGTTCGTTCCTGAAGAGCCTTTTGTATATGAAGGGGAGTACACAGCAAAGCATAATGACTTTAGTAAGGGTGATCTTAAGATAAAATTGAAGGGTGAAGCGCTTAAGCCTACCATAGCAATAGTTGACTCAATCGTTGATTTTGGAAATGTACATGTCTTTTTTGATGAGTTGATGAAGCTACGTATTTATAATAAAGGTAATAGTGATTTGAGAATAGATTCTCTGGTTGTAACGGGGGAACAGTTTTCTACTCCCCTGTTTGAATCGACTTACCTTAAACCTGCTGATACCTCCAAGGTGATTGTTAGGATTTCATCGCCTAATACTGGTAAGGCCATTGGAAATGTGCGGATCTATTCCAGTGATCAAGATAACCCCCGGCTGGACATCCCTATTCAGGCAACCATCCTTCCACCGGATACATTGGGGCCCTCATTTGATGAGATCATTATGACGCCCGAAAAGCTGAGGTTAAGGGAGGTTGTTACCATCGATGCTACACTAGGTGATGCAACAAGGGTTGATGAAGTGATGTTCCATATTTTAGAAGGGGGGAAAACAAACTTTAAAACGTACACCATGATTACGGAAGACGAAAAGAATTTTGAATTTGTATCCCAGCCAGGGGATGTGAACCTTAATGGTGTAGCTTTTTTTATGTCGGCAACAGATATCAGAGGAAATGTTGCTATTAGTGATACCCTCTCGCCGCCAGTAAAATTCCTTGGCGGTTCACTCCAAACAACCCAGCCCACCAGTGCTTATGGTGATGGTCTGCCGAAGAAGAAGTGGAGACTTATCTCTGTGCCCGCCAAACTGGAAGATCCCAATGTTGAGAATATACTATCCGATGATTTTGGTGGACATTCGAAATCAAACACATGGCTTATCTTTGAGCCAAACCAAGGTAGTGGAGGTTCAAAATGGAAGAAACCAAAGCAATTTTCTTCTGGAAAAGGATATTGGCTAATTCAGACAGTCAAAAAAAATGCAGCCTTTTCCACTGGTTCAGGGGAAACCATCTCTTTAAAAGGATTCAATTTGACTTTGGATCCGGGTTGGAATATGATCAGCTCACCATATGCATTTCCCGTGACACCAAATCTAGATGCAACTGATTTTTACGGCCCCTTGACCTATGGAATAGAAAATGAAGGTTGGTCCGAAGAAATGACCATGTTGCCGTTTGGCGGTTATCTTATATATAACCGTCTTAACTCAGCCAAGACTGTCAGGTTGGAGCCGTTGGATTTTTCACCGATGACAAACACCAGAACCCTGGCTAGGGAAAATTCTGACGGAGAGTGGAAGCTTCAATTAAACGCTGAAGGCGAGAATTATTCAGATATAGGCAATATCATTGGAAGATTATCGGATGCGGAAGAAGGAATTGATCATTTTGACAACCCGGAACCTCCTTATTTGGACAAGTATGTGTCAGTGACATTTGAAATTGATAATCCGTCTACCAGATTACATTCTATGAACTCAGACATTCGTTCAATCTTTGAAAGGGACGGAGTTTGGAATGTAACCGTGCAAGCCAAAGGTGAAAAAGGCCCAATTACCCTTTCTTATGATCTCGAGGGTCATTTTCCCGGAGAAGATGCTATGATTATGCTTGACATGTCATCACGAGAGCAGTACAACCTCCTGGATGACCAAACAATTGAAATTACAGAATACTCTGAAAATTTTCCCTACCGGTTCAAGATCTTTGCCGGTTCTCCGGAGTATGTGGCCTCAGCCATGGCAGATGCACTGTCACTCCTTCCTGATGAGTTCACGCTTCGTCAAAACTATCCCAATCCATTTAATCCATCTACGACCATTGAGTTCACACTTCCCCAACCTACGGAGGTCTCACTGATCATCTACAATCTTATGGGGCAGGAGGTACGTACGTTGGAGCGGGGGATGATGGATACTGGCCATCATTCCATTCTTTGGCACGGCAAGGATAACCGGGGTCAGCTGGTGAGTAGTGGTGTCTACTTCATACGATTTTATTCACCGGAATTCACAGCATCGCATAAAATGGTATTGATGAAATAAAAAATGAGATTGAATTATTTTGATGAATAAAAACATATTAGTAAAAGCTTTAACTGTGCCTTTGGCAATAGTTCTGATTCTTTATTTATACTTGGACCGAAAGGATCAAAAACCATATTTACCTAAAACAAATCCTATAGCTCGTGGTGAGTATGAATTTATGAGAACTAAAAGTCCAATTTCTGGAGAAATACCGGAAGACATTCGTCGGAAGGAATTAAAATTTGCCCGGACCTTGCCTACTCGCAAAGAAATTAATGAAAAAATACTGTATCGTGGACAGCCCATAGCTTCATTGAACTGGAAAAATCGGGGTCCTTATAATGTAGGTGGTAGGACCAGGGCACTGGCATTTGACCTTGATGATGAAACAATAATGTTTGCCGGAGGCGCCTCAGGCGGGATGTGGCGGTCTACAGATGCTGGTAATACCTGGAGCCTTACTACGAACCTTCAGGATCTTCAAAGTGTTACAACTGTGGCCCAGGATCCCCGTTCTGGAGAAAGAAGTACATGGTATTATGGAACCGGTGAATATAATGGGGCTTCAGCTGGTCAATTCTGGGGTAATAAACCCTTTAAAGGTGATGGAATCTTTAAATCTACTGATGGGGGACAGAATTGGACATTGCTTGCTTCGACTTCAACAAATTCACCTCAAGTTTGGGCAAATGAATTCAATTATGTTCACCGAATAAAAGTTAGTAACAAAAACGGTTATGTATTTGCGGCCACTGCCCGTCAAGGAAAACTTAAATTAAGTAAAGATGGCGGTTCAACCTGGTCGGATGTTCTCAAGGCAACTGATGCTGACCCCACTACATATACTGATGATCCTTCATTTGTTGATGTGGATATAACATCTGACGGGACGATTTATTCAGCAGTTGGGGGTGGTATATGGGATGGTGCTAAAACTGATAAATCCGGTGTCTTCAGATCGGCTGATGATGGAACGTCCTTTACGGATATTACTCCTGCAAATTTTCCAGCAAATTTTCAAAGAATAGTATTGGATATTTCCGCCTCCAATGAAAAAGTCGTCTATTTCTTTATTAACAAAGCTTATTTTGGTACAGCTGAATGGTATTTATGGAAATACACCTATGTTTCAGGAGATGGATCTGGCTCTGGTGGTACATGGGTTGACCTAAGTTCCAATATACCACCACAGGACGCGAAAACTAGTTCTCAAAGAGGATATAACATGGTTCTGGCCATAAAGCCTGACAATGAGAATCATGTGGTATTAGGGGGGACAAATTTATTTTTCTCAAGTGACGGTTTTACCACAAGCAGTTCTAAACATATCGGCGGCTATGTATCCCTGACTACATGGGGAAGTTATGTAAATCATCACCCCGATAATCACTCTGCAGTATTTTTGCCTTCAGATCCAAAAGTGATGATTTCCGGTCATGATGGTGGTCTCTCCCGTACCGAGGATGTAACGGCCAGTCAGGTTAATTGGATGAATAAAGATTTGGGATATGTTACTGGCCAATTTTATCATGTTTCCATTGATCCTTCTGGAACTGAAAAAGATTTGATAGTTGGGGGATTGCAAGATAATAGCACCTGGAAGGTTAACTCAGGAAATTCTAATGCAAACTGGGATGATATTGGTAGTGGAGACGGCTCCTATTCAACAATTGGAAATAATGGAAAAGCTGTTATTATGTCGGCCCAAACTGGCTGGACCTTTTTTCATGATTATGAAAATAACAGTTTGTGGAATAGGCTACAAATTGGTGGGGCGTCTGGCAATAACGGGGAGGCTTTTATTAACCCTCTTGCCATGGACCCCTCCAACTACAAAATACTGTATGTGTTAGGGGGAAATTTTATATGGCGAAACAATGATATAACAGTTGGAGAGTCTCAGTATGAAAAATTGACCAATACTGACACGGGTTCCCAGATCACCAATTTTGGTGTATCAACTACAAATCCTTCTAGTCTCCTGTACTACGCCACGAGTTCTGGTAATGTTTACAAGCTTGCTGATGCTAATACAACAACTAACGCGCCAGCAGATATTAGTCCTGGTACTCTTCCGTCAGGAGGGTGGGTTTCAAGCGTTGGCGTCAATCCTGAAGATGGGAATGAGGTTATAATGACCCTTTCAAATTATGAGGTAATCAGTGTCTGGTATACTGCAGATGGAGGCACTTCCTGGCAGAATATCAGTGGTAACTTGGAAGAAAACGCTGATGGTACTGGGAATGGACCCTCCGTAAGGTGGGGAATCATTCTTCCATATAATTTGCAGAAAAACTATTTACTAGGTACAAGTGTGGGAGTTTATTCAACAAGTGTTCTCAATGGCATGAGCACCGTATGGGGGCTTGAAGGACAAAACTCAATTGGGAATTTAGTTGTGGATGCTTTGGCCGGTAGAGCATCAGATGGTATGGTGGTAGCAGCTACCCACGGAAGGGGTGTTTACAGCGCTTCCTTTGCTAACCCAGGAGCTGACGTTACTGCTCCGGTTGTCCAAGCCTTATCCCCAGCTGATGATGCCACTGGCGTAGGCGCCAACGACAACCTTGTGGTCACTATGGATGAAAAACTTTCCAAAGGAACTGGAAACATCACAATTTATAATTCTGATGAATCGGTCTTTGAACAGATTGATATTACCGGTTCTAAAGTTACTGTAGCTGAGAAGGTAGTAACAATCGATCCGGATGGTACGTTTTTATCTCCGGGCTCCTATTATGTGAAGATTGCTTCTTCCACAATCCAGGATGAGGGCGGCAACGCCTATGCCGGTATTCAGGACAAGACGTCTTGGAATTTTGCTACGGTTGATGCCGAGGCACCGACAGTGGCTACACTAATTCCCGCCGATGATGCCACGAGTGTAGCAGTGGGAGTTTCTCTTGTCATGACGATGGATGAGAATATAAGTAGTGGATCAGGAGATATTGTTATTTACAAGCCCGATGACACTGTTTTTGAAACCATTCCTATCACCGATGCCAAAGTTACCGTTGCAAATGACAAAGTGACCGTGGATCCCTCATCGGATTTGGCTGAAAATACCGCCTACTATGTCCAGGTGGCTGCAACAGCTTTGAAGGACGCATCGGCCAACGCCTATGCGGGCATACAGGACAAGACAACATGGAATTTTACAACCGTAGATCCTGCCCCGACGCCAAATACAGCCCCCGTGTTGACAGCGGTGAAAGATACAACTATTGCTGAAGACAAAACTGTTGAGGTGACACTTTCGGCTACTGATGCGGAGAATGACCCGCTTACTTATTCAGGGACATCCACCAAGACGGAGGTTGCCATCTCAATTTCTGTTGATAAACTTACCCTGACACCAAAATCTGGATGGAACGGTGAAACATATATTACCGCTTCAGCGTCTGATGGTAAGCTTCAGGATTCAAAAAGCTTTAAGCTTACAGTAACAGGTGTAAATGATGCCCCTGTTATTGTGAATCCAATCGATATAACGATCAATGAAGATGATTCCACCACCATTAAATTGTTTGCTACCGACCCTGAAGGGGATCCGGTGACATTTACAAGTAGTGCTGACACAAGTAGTATTCAACTCTTCCTGACCAATGATATATTGGATATTACACCTGTGGCTAACTGGAATGGAACATCGAAGATTTCTGTAAATGCCACCGATGGCAATCTCAGCGATTTTGAATCTTTCACACTCACGGTGACATCAGTCAATGATCTGCCCACAGAGTTTAATCTTAACGCTCCGTCCAACGAATCAATGATTATTATCAATGATTACACTTATTCTGATTCTCTCATTTTTTCATGGAGTGAATCGTTTGATGCTGACGGTGATACACTTATTTATTCATGGGTCGGAACTGGAGGATTGGAACAACTTGATATACCCGACACTACTACTCACGAAATGACTATTGCTTACTCTGATATCTATAATATGATCGATCAGAGCCATCTCGCCCACTGGTCTGAAGCTTCAGAGATCTCTGGTACCTGGGCAATTGTGGTCAAGGATAAAGAAGCCAACACCCAGTCAGTGAACGGACCTTTCAGTTTGACTATCCGAGAGAATGTACTGGCATTGGATGGACGAGATATGCTGCCCGAAATATTTGCCCTTCATGAGAATTATCCCAATCCGTTCAATCCTGTCACCAATATTACCTATGATCTACCCGAAAGAATTATGGTTAGACTCACTATATTCGATATTACTGGGAGGCGGATCAGACAGATAGTTAACGGATATCAAGAGGCGGGTTTCCAGTCTGTTTTATGGGAAGGGACCAATGATAGAGGACAGCCTGTAAGTGGGGGGCTATATTTCTATCAACTCAAGGCAGGAGAATTCATAAAAACTCGAAAAATGCTTCTTATCAAATAAAACAGGTATTTATTAATTCATGAGTGATCATTATTAAAGTCAAAAACATAAAATGATGAAATATTTCAAAATCTTTCTCTCGATATTATTACTGTTGGACTTTGCTCATACTGAAAAGAAGCGTGCTTTTTTAGAGATGGTTTCAACAGAAACTTGTCCCTACTGTTTAACTGCGAGTGGTTTCTTGCATGATTGGAAAAATCCCGGGAGCCCATCTTATTTAGGTCACGACATGGCCCGAAACTGGATCATAATTCACTATCATCGGGACGATCACTTGAACGGCCTCATGGAAAACTCAAACAGTCAAGTAGATCCGGTAGAATATCGCTTCAACAGTGGCAATGGTTTGCCTTACAGTGATCAACTTTCATGGTATCCATGGTTTGTATTTGGTGGGCAAGTAGAACAGTTGACACTCTTTGAAGACTTAGTGACCTATGCGGAAAATATGAGGGAGGAGGAGACAGCTTTAAACCTAGATCTTGATGGTACCCTTTTCAGTGATTATGATGCTCTTGTAAAACTTACTCTGACTAGTGATGAAGATTTGTCATCAAAGGATTTGCGTCTCTTTGTAGCTGTAACTATGGATTCGGTCATGCATGTGATTGAGGATCAGGTTTCCCCTGATTACCATAATGATATCTTTCTCAGTTGGATTGGTAATTCAGGGCAGGGTGCAGATTGCGGTGATGGATGTGAGGACGGTCAGTCTATCTCCCTTGGGAAGGACGAAACGGTAGTAAAAACCTATTCTTGGACTCTTGATGAAAACCCACCTGTAAATGCAGATCCCTATATAAATCCCATTACATGGGATAAGAAAAACATGAAGATAGTTGCTTTTGTTCAAGATTTTGGCACATCCGAAATATTGCAGGCGACAACCATTGCCAGGACGGGAGGGATTCACACAGGAATAAATGATGGATTGGTCTTACCGGACGGCTTTGACTTGGAACAAAATTATCCCAACCCGTTCAATCCTTCCACCAGAATCAGCTATGACCTACCTGAACAGGCTCAAATCACTCTGGGCATCTACGATCTACTGGGGAAGAGGATAAAGACTCTTGTGAACCAGTCACAAGAAGCTGGAAAAAAAATAGCTGTATGGGACGGTACTGATAATTTGGGCAGACAAGTTAGTGCTGGAGTCTACCTGTACCGAATACAGGCTGGAGAGTTCACTCAGACCCGGAAGATGTTGCTGTTGAAATAAATCAGCTTTCTCAACCACTTCCTGAGAAATATATAAAACAAGCAATTAGATTATGGATTCTGAATTACGAAAAAATGCTGTAAAAGATTTTTTACAACGTTGTCTCGATTATGCCCATGAAACAATCGCTAAAAAAACTGAATCAGGCGATGACTCCGAAGGATTAGAAAAATGGATTGCTTACAGAGATTATACTCAAATCGCTCTAGATGAAGTAGAAAAGGGAGAATTAGATCACTGGTTTACCAATGAATAATCAATTTTCTTTTATTAGTAAACCACCGATCAACCCATTCCCGTTTGGATAGGTTTTATCTATCTTTGCCTTTATCCGTTCAATAATTGGTAAGAGTTCGTACCGTTATATAGCGGGCACACCTACATTTGAGTATAAGGGTTTGCGAAGAGTTACTTAAGTTTTTCTGTAAAAAGTTATATAGAACGTACACACTACCTCCTCGGTACCTATTTCAGATGGAGAACGTTTCTTGTTTTTGTCGTCAGTAAATTACTTTTATGCCCGGGTGGTGGAATTTGGTAGACACTATGGACTTAAAATCCATTGGCCATTGCGGCCGTGCCGGTTCAAGTCCGGCCCCGGGTACTGATTGATCA
>Ga0208641_1000364_pt1 | contig 29140 bp, 22 predicted proteins | sample ETN02SmetaG_2_FD_185789 | JGI IMG/M metagenome (GOLD analysis project Ga0208641, IMG submission 185789) | Marine microbial and viral communities from oxygen minimum zone, Eastern Pacific Ocean - ETNP2014F10-02SV253 (SPAdes) (version 2) | ecosystem: Environmental > Aquatic > Marine > Oceanic ... | reverse complement strand
CCGGGGAAGAAAGCAGTAATACTGCATATGAGACTCTGGTTGAAATTAAAAAACAAATTCTTGATGGTGGCTCTTTTGAAGAGTTGGCCAAGCTTCACTCGCAGGACCCGGGAAGCCGACAAAATGGTGGCTCTTTGGGGTCTGTGCGCAGGGGGTCTCTTGTTCCCGAATTTGAATCTGTTGCTTTTTCGCAAAATGTCGGTGTTGTTAGCGACATTATTAAAACGCAATTTGGTTATCATGTTGTTGAAACAGAGGAAAAGCTTGGAGATAAAATCAAGGTTCGTCATATTTTGCTTATCCCAAAAATTTCAGAAGGGGATGAGTCCAAAGCTTACCGCTTTGCTTTAACGCTTAAAGACTCCGCTTCTTCTCTTGCGGATTTTAAGAAACTTGTGTCTGTTCATTCCACCGATAAACAAACAATGGAAATTGGGGGAGACTTGGGTTGGATTAATCCCAACAACTCGCCCATTCCCGAGCTATCACAAGTTTTCAGTTTACTAGAGGTCGGAATGTGTAGTCTGCCGGTAAGAACGGAGCAAGGATATCATTTGTTCTGGATTGATTCTTTTCGGGAAGGAGGAAAACCAAGTCTTTCCACCCATTGGCCGGAGATAGAGAACATGGCTTTAAACTATAAGCGCTCTCAGTGGTATGAAGGTTGGATCTCAAAAGCCCGTGAAAGGTTTTTTATTCAAATAAAAGCCTGGTAGGTTTCCACAAATCTTTTAACACTTTCTTAACAAAGCGCGCAACTTTAATTACAAAGTAAAAAAATAAATATTTTTCCTCTTCTTTTCGTTCTTTGTCCACAATTTTATTCTTTTTATCCACTTCATCTTTTTCTTTAATGGGGGTATTAAAAATTTTGTATTAACTGGCTTTGTTATAGTTGGTCAATAAACTTATACACATTATCCACATAGTATATAATTAATAGATTTTCTAATTAAACTAATCTTATATAATATATAGAGTTAATAGGGTGCAAAATTTCTTGTCTGAAGACACCTTTTTCGGTAACATCTCAAGCCTTATTAAAGCAATTAATTTTAAGTTTACAACAATTTTAAACGGACAACTAAATGCGGATTACAACATCATCTGAAGAACTGCTTAAAACGCTTCAAAAGCTTTCTAAAGGAACACCCGCAAGATCAACTCTTCCTATTTTAAGCTGCGTATTATTTGAGGTTGATAACGACGGTGTTTCTTTGCGTACAACAGACTTAGAAATCACCATAAGCACCAAGCTCGAAGCAAGCATTGAAGAACCTGGATCGGCCGCTGTTCCACTGCAAACACTCATGGACATAACCAACGAAATGCAAGACACACGCATTTCGTTGTCAGTAGATAGCAACCTGAAAATTGAACTTGTAACAAACACAGGCACATACGACTTAATGGGAAAACCCGTTGAGGAGTTTCCTGCTCTTCCTGATGTGAACAATCGCAAAGCAAGCGGAATAGATTCAAGCTCGCTCAGAGAAATAATTAGAATGACAACGTTTGCGATCAGTAAAGACGAGCTAAAACCTGCTTTAACGGGTGTGCTTTTTCGATTTGAAGAGAAAAAACTAACCACAGTAGCAACAGACGGCCACAGGCTCGTGCGCTATATACAAAAAGATTTTGAAGGTAAAGACTTTGCTGGGGACATAATAATACCAAGAAAATTTTTAAACCTAATGAACTCGTTATTGGCATCCGATGAAAAAGTTCAAATTTGGATGGGAGACAACAGTTTAACAGCAAGCGTTGGTAGCGATTCTATTTTTACCCGAATTATAGATGAAAGATTTCCAGATTTTGAAAGCGTAATACCGACGGACAACGATAAAGAGCTTTTAGTAGAAAGAGAAGCTTTATTAAGCGCGGTAAAAAGAGTTTCCATTTTTTCCAATCGTTCTACACATCAGATAGCCCTTGATGTTGCCGAAGACAAAACAACCGTAAGAACGGAAGATCCAGAAAAAGCATCAAAAGCTAAAGAAGAAATTCCCTCAAAACTTACAGGGGAAAGCGTAACGGTGGGCTATAACGCCGCTTATTTGAAAGACATCTTGATGCATTTGAAAACAAAAAATATAGTTCTTCATCTAAAAACAGCCATAAGCGCATGCTTGGTTTTTCCAGACACCCAAGGACCAAACAACGAAATTACCATGTTGTTGATGCCTATTAGGCTTAATGATTAAAAGGTAAAAAAATCCACAACCAAACAGAAAAAACACGTTTCAATGCCACACATTGAGACAGTTGAAATACAAAACTATAGAAACCACGACCACGTTCAACTTGATTTTAAAAAAGGTATTAATGTGATCTGGGGAGAAAACGGTTCTGGAAAAACAGCGGCGCTGGAGGCAGTTTATACTCTTTCTATGGGAAGGAGTTTTCGCACCCGAAACCACAAGGAAACCCTAAAAGAAAACGCAAACAGGTCTTCCTTAAAAGGCACCTTTAACACAAACACCGCCGTGCGGGAAATTAAGCTAAATCATCTGTCGACCGGACAGAGACGTTTTTTTATCAACGGCACAGCCATAAAAAAAACAATGGATTTGATAGGTAAAACGCCGATTGTTTTATTGTCTCCAGAAGAACAAATCATAACAAAAGGTTCGCCTGGAGACAGGCGTGATTATTTCAATAAAATTTTTTCCATCATCTCAAGGGAGTATTTAAAAACGCTGCTTATATATCAAAGACTTATAAAACAAAGGAACTTTGCCCTTCGGGAAACACGAAAAAGACACACAAATCACACGGCTATAACAGCATGGAATGAACCTGTTGTTTCTACGGGAAAAAAACTCTGGAAACTAAAAACAGATATAATTAATCAAACGATTCTCGAACTGCAAAAAATAAATAAAAAACACGCCAAAGAAGATATTGATTTACAATTAGAATTTTTTCAGGAAGGAGAGGCAGAAACCTTTAAAAACCGCCTTGAAAGCTCGTTAGAACGAGACATTGTAAAAGGCCGGACAACGGCGGGACCACACCGAGACGAATATTGTTTTACATTTAACGGCAGATTGTTGAGAAAGTTTGGATCACAAGGAGAGCACAAGCTTGCTCTTGTTCTTATAAAAATGGCAGAGATAAACACAATAAAAAAAGCAACAGGAAAGACCCCCATTTTAATGCTTGACGATTTTTTTGCGAAATTAGATTTTCAAAGAGCTGACGGTGCGCTGTCTTTATTGAACGGAGAATACCAAACAATTATAACCACAACAGATATTGTGGACATTGAAAAACACGGGATTGATTTAGAGTCTGAAAACAACACCTCTTTACACATGGAAAGAATGTGCAAAGCTTAAAACAGGTATTAAATATTTATCTCCACAAGGCGGGGCTGGCAAAAGGGGTAGCACAAAACACAGCAATATCTGTTTGGCCAGATGTTGTTGGAGAAAAAATATCATCCAACACAACACCAGAAAGCGTGGAACACGGAACACTAACCATAAGAACAACAACACCGGCCTGGCGGCAAGAGCTCCAGTTTCAAAAACAAGATATAATAATAAAATTAAACAAGCGTATTGGTAAAAAAGCAATAAAGGACATTATCTTTTTATGATAAACAAAGAACAATCAGAACAGTACAGCGCAGAAAAAATACAGGTCTTAAAAGGCCTTGAGGCGGTGAGAAAACGCCCAGCAATGTACATAGGCGACGTTGGAAAACGCGGGCTTCACCATTTGATATATGAAGTTGTAGACAACAGTGTAGATGAAGCTCTGGCTGGACACTGTTCAAAAATACACGTCGAATTTAATGTAGACGGGAGCGTTTCAATTGAAGACAACGGCCGGGGAATACCCGTAGACATCCATAAAACAGAAAAGAAACCAGCCCTTGAAGTTGTTATGACGGTATTGCACGCAGGGGGAAAATTTGATAAAGGCTCATACAAAGTTTCGGGAGGACTACACGGCGTAGGCGTTTCGGTTGTAAACGCCCTGTCTGAATGGTTAGAAGCTGAAGTTCACAGAGAAGGGCAAGTACACAAGCAAAGATACGAGCGGGGCAACACAAAAACGAAAATTGAGATAATAGGAAAGACAAAAAAGACAGGTACAAAAATCACATTTATGCCTGACGAAGAAATCTTTAACGTAAGAAGCTGGGACTTTGATCTTATTGCAGACCGCTTGAGAGAGCTGGCATATCTGAATAGAGGGTTAGAAATTTCTCTTGTTGACACAACCGGCGAAGAAGAAAGAAAAGAAACATTTAAATTTAAAGGAGGCCTTTCTGACTTCATCAAGTTTTTGGACAGTTCCACAAATTCTTTACACAATAAAGTCATTACGATAAATAAAGAGAGCGGGGAGGCTCCGATTGATGTTGCCATGCGATATAATGACGGTTATTCAGAAAACATTTTATCTTTTGTAAACAACATAAACACAATAGAGGGCGGAACACACATGTCGGGCTTTAGATCCGCGCTTACTAGGGGGCTTAACTCTTATGGGAATAAAAACAACCTTATAAAAGGAGTTAAGGGCGAAAAAATTACCCTAAGCGGAGAAGATTTTAGAGAAGGGTTAACAGCTGTTGTTTCAATAAAAGTAGCGGAGCCACAGTTTGAAGGCCAAACAAAAACAAAATTGGGAAACGGTGAAATAAAAGGAATTGTTGACGCGATAGTTTATGAGGGGATACAAGAATTTTTAGAACAAAACCCATCTATTGCAAAGAGAGTTATAGGCAAAGCGCTGATGTCTCACAGAAGTCGTGAGGCGGCGAGAAAAGCCCGGGATTTAATCCGCAGAAAAAGCGCGCTTGAGGGAGGCTCTCTCCCTGGAAAGCTGGCGGACTGTTCAAATAAAGATCCGGAAATGTGTGAAATTTATCTTGTTGAGGGGGACTCTGCGGGCGGATCTGCAAAACAAGGCAGAGACAGACGCTTTCAGGCTATTCTGCCACTAAGGGGTAAAGTAATAAACGCAGAAAAAGCAAGAATAGATAAATTATTATCAAACAATGAAATTCAAACAATTATTACTGCATTGGGCACCGGTTTTGGCGGTGACGCGGAAGACGGAGATCAAAAGAAAAACGCAGCGGATTTTGACATTGAAAGACTTCGATACCATAAGGTTATAATTATGACCGATGCTGATGTTGACGGCAGCCACATTAGAACACTATTACTAACGTTTCTTTATCGCAAAATGCCCCAACTTATTACTAACGGAAATGTATATGTTGCACAACCGCCCCTATATAGATTAAAACAAGGAAAAAAGAGTGTATATGTATATAACGAAGATGAGCAAAAAACACTTCTTGAGCGCATGAGAAAAGATAACAAAACAACTAAAATAGATATTCAGAGATATAAAGGCCTGGGCGAAATGAACCCCGACCAACTTTGGTCAACAACAATGGATCCGGAAAAAAGGACCCTATTGCTTGTAACCGTCGAAGACGCAACGGAGGCTGCAAAAACATTTACAGACCTAATGGGTAGCGACGTTGAAGCGCGTCGATCATTTATTGAAGCAAACGCACTGTTTGTTGGAAATTTGGACATTTAAAAAGACAGAAAGAGAAAAATGGATTTATCGAGAGACAACATAGTAAAACTAGACATCGTTGATGAAATGCGCGAAAGCTACCTTAATTATTCAATGTCAGTTATTGTATCCCGGGCACTGCCCGACGTAAGAGACGGGTTAAAACCGGTACACAGAAGAATACTGTTTGGCATGAGCGAATTGGGAGTTGGGTGGAATAGGCCCTATAAAAAATCAGCCAGAATTGTCGGTGATGTTCTTGGTAAATATCATCCACACGGCGACTCCTCTGTGTATGATGCTCTGGTAAGAATGGCACAAGACTTTGCCATGAGGTATGAACTTGTAGACGGACAAGGAAACTTCGGATCGGTTGATGGAGACAGAGCTGCCGCCATGAGATATACTGAAGCGCGAATGACAAGGCTTGGCAGTGAAACAATGATAGATCTCGAGAAGAAAACAGTTGATTGGCAGCTAAACTTTGACGAGTCAATGAAAGAACCCACTGTTCTGCCAACAACGTTTCCTGCCTTACTTGTAAACGGATCAGAAGGAATAGCTGTTGGCATGGCCACAAAAATTCCTCCACAAAACATAACAGAAATTGTTAATGCTCTTATTACCCTCATTGAAAACCCAGAACTTGAAGTGAGCGAATTGTTGAAAATTGTTACTGGACCCGATTTTCCTACAGGCGCTATAATCATGGGCTACGAAGGTATAAAAAGCGCATATGAAACAGGAAGAGGAAAAGTTATTGTTCGTGCCCGGGCATCAATTGAAAGCGACAATCGGGGCCGTTCAAGTATTATTGTAAGCGAACTTCCCTATCAGGTAAACAAGGCTAATCTAATCGAAAAAATAGCAGACCATGTACGAAATAAAAAAATAGAAGGCATAAGAGACATAAGAGATGAGTCAGATAAAGACGGTATTAGGGTTGTAATTGAAACAAAAAAAGATGCAATACCTGAAGTTATTTTAAATCAGCTTTATAAATACACACAACTTCAAGACACGTTTGGGGTTATTTTGCTTGCCTTAGTAAATGGCGCGCCAAAACTTCTAACATTAAAAGAAACGCTTGCACATTTTATTAGTTTTAGACATGAAATTGTTGTTAGGCGCACGCAGTTTGAGTTGGATGAAGCAGAAGCAAAGGCTCACATATTAGAAGGATTAAAAATAGCACTAGACAATATAGACGAAGCTATAGAACTGATCAAAGCAAGTAAAGACCCAAGCTCGGCAAAAGAAGGACTGATTAACCAATTTGATCTTTCAGAAAAACAAGCACAAGCAATTTTAGATATGCGACTGCAAAGACTTACAGGCCTAGAAGTAGACAAAATAGTTGAACAGTATAAAGAAATAATAAAAATAATCGTAAAATTAAAAGGAATCCTGGAAAACCGTTCTCAAAGAATGGACATTATTAAACACGAACTAGAAGACGTTCGAGAAAGATTTGGTGACGAAAGAAGAACGGAAATTCTGCCTTTTGGCGCAGATGTTTCCCTAGAGGATATGATAGTTGAAGAAGACGTCGTAATAACGATTACACACAGCGGGTATATAAAGCGCACGCCCGCAACCACATATAGAAGTCAACGACGAGGTGGACGTGGAATAAAGGGTGCGCTATCTAAAGATACAGATTTTGTAGAAAATTTATTTATAGCAAACACACATAGTTATCTTTTGTTTTTTACAGACAAGGGAAAGTGTTATTGGTTAAAAGCATATGACATACCACAGGGCGGCAGGGCAACGTTAGGTCGCGCAGTTGTTAATTTGATTGGTTGTGAGCCCGGAGAAAAAGTTGAAGCGTTTGTAAGCGTTAAAACTTTTGACGACCAACGCTATATTGCAATGGCAACACAAAAAGGGATAGTTAAAAAGACTGTTCTGTCTGCTTATAGCAAACCAAGAAAAGGCGGGATTTATGCCGTTGACATACGCGAAGGCGACAGGCTAATAGAAGCAAAAATCACAGATGGTGAAAACGATATTCTATTAGGCACCAAGGAAGGAAAATCAATTCGATTTTCCGAAAAAAATGTACGACCAACAGGACGAAAAACGATGGGCGTTAAAGGAATAACCTTAAGCTCAAAAACAGATGAGATTGTGGGAATGTTGGTGGTTAAAAGGGAAGGAACAATATTGGTTGCAACAGAAAAGGGCCTTGGAAAAAGAACTGACGTAATTCAATACAGAACACAAATGCGCGGAGGCAAAGGGGTAATGACAATGCGCGTTACAGAAAAAACAGGAAAAATGAAAGCCATCATGGAAGTTGTAGATACAGATGATTTGGTTGTAATAACAGACCAAGGCGTTTTAATGCGACAACCCATCGCGTCAATAAGAACCATTGGGCGAGTAACACAAGGCGTAAAATTAGTTAAGTTAGATGAAGGAACAACAATTTCATCTATAAGTCGGGTAATCCACGAAGACGACGAAAACGAGGAAGTAATAGATGAACAACTCGAAACAAAAACCCCCGAAGAAACACCACCAGAAGATGTGCCGCAATAGCAGTATTTGTAAAAACATTTTACGGATACAGGAAAAAATACTAAAAGCTCAAGAAAAAACAGGTCAAAATCAACCAGTAACAATTGTTGGAGTTACTAAAACACACCCGCCGGAAACAGTCTCGCTTGCAATTGCAGCAGGGTTGACACATATTGGAGAAAACAGAGTTCAAGAAGCAGAAAATAAATTTTTTAAAATTGAAAACGACAAAAGCGTTATTAAACATATGATTGGTCACCTCCAATCGAATAAAGTCAAAAAAGCTGTCAACTTATTTGACAGGATAGACGCAGTTGATTCATTAAAGCTCGCAGAAAACATTAGTAAAAACGCACAAAAACTAAATAAAACAATACCTGTTTTGCTTGAAATAAACATGAGTGAAGAAAACCAAAAGCACGGCTTTGATAAAAAAGAAATAGATAATGTTTTAGCCTGTTTAGAAAAGAAAAACTTAAAGGCAGAAGGATTAATGACAATTGGACCCCACACAAAAAATGAACAAAAAATCAGAGCAGCCTTTTCAGGGTTAAAAAGAATACTAGATAGAGTTAATCTACAACTTCCATCAGGCCACAAAAGCCTAACAACGCTTTCCATGGGCATGAGTGGAGATTATTTAATTGGCGTAGAAGAAGGAAGTACAATGGTTAGAATAGGAACAGCTATCTTTGGCGCCAGACAAATATATTTATAAAAAGATTTTTAACCATACTGTAGCTGATATGTAAGCAAAGTTAGCGGCCAGCTAAAGAGGTAGCTATTTCAGCACCGAGTTTTATATTATTAAGAGCTAAAGAAATATTTGCCTTTAAACATTTTCCACAAGAAAGATCAACAATTGTTTTTAATAAAAAAGGCGTAACGTCTTTACCTGATATTTTATTTTTATCTGCCAGCTTTAAAGCAGACTTCAAATAACCCCCTATTTCCTTTTTTGATATTTCATCTTTTTTTCTTATTGGGTTTGCGATTAAGAAGGCAGAATTAATTTTAAGCGCTCGCGAGGTTTTATATTGTTTTATTATTTCTTCAACAGATTTTACATGGTTATTAAGCTTTAAACCTGTGTTGCGAGAATAAAAACCCGGAAATTCTTTTGTTTTAAATCCAATAACCGGAACACCGAAAGACTCGAGAGTCTCAAGGGTTTTTGGAAGATCAAGAATAGATTTTGCACCAGCAGACACAACAATTATAGGAACGTTGCTTAGGGCCATTAAATCTTGAGACATGTCCATGTTTTTTGAATAATTGTGGTGAACGCCACCTATTCCCCCGGTGGAAAAAACGCTTATACCGGCCAAATAAGCCAAATGCATCGTAGCAGAAGCGGTCGTTGCTCCAGATCTCTTTTCAGAAACAATAGCCCCTAAATCTCGAAGAGAAGTTTTGTGTACAGCCGGATTATTACAAACAAACTCCAAATCTTTTTCATCAAGGCCTATTTTTATTTTTCCGTTTATAATAGCAATCGTGGCCGGGACAACTCCCGCGCTCATTAACAAATCCGCAGAATTTTTCGCAAAGGCAAGATTTTCGGGAAAAGGCATGCCGTGAGCTAAAATTGTAGACTCCAGAGCTAATACAGGCCCGTTCTTTTTGAGCGCCTTTTTTACATCCGGATGAAATAAAAAACTGTTAATGGTCATAGTTAAAGTTATCAGCGTAGGACATAAAAATTAGCATTAATTTCAAACCTTTAAGATGGAAAATAAAAACGAGCAAAAAATAATTTTTAGAGCAATAATAAACAGAAGCAGGGCAAACAAACAATGTTATCAAGCATAAAAAATTTTATTTTACCAAAAGATAAAAAAATCTCCAAAGAAGTCTTCACGTTAGCCCTTCCTGTAATTATAAGCAATTTGAGCAGAGTAATGATGAGCATTTTTGATGTGGCTATGGTGGGGCGTCTTGGCGCGGAGGCGCTGGCTGCGACGGGAATGGGCGCCATGCTGTTGTGGGGAGCCCTTAGCCTGGTATTGGGAATTCGTACGGCCGTTCAAACACTGTCTTCTCGGCGCTTGGGTCAAAAGATTTATCATGAAGCAGGAACGGCATTTCACAACGGATTGATCATGGCCACCGTATACGCACTGCCGATGTCATTGGCGGGCTGGCTTCTGGCAAAAGATCTGATACCGTTTTTTATATCAGACACAATTGCCACCCCTCTGGCTATTAAATACACCTCAATTGTATTTTTGAGCCTACTCTTTTCTGCATACAGTTTTGTTTTTCAAGGGTTTTATACCGGCATTGAAAAAACAAAAACACATATGGTTGTCACCATTTCAAGTAACGCTTTAAACGTATATTTAAACGCAGGTCTTATATATGGATCAAGCGGACTGCAAACGTTTTTCACGGATACAGCACCCGCGCTATCTTTTTTATACCCACTTTGGCAATGGATCGAATTCCCGGCGCTAGGAGTAAAAGGCGCAGCCCTGGCAACGCTGATTGCATCAACGTGGATGGCTGTTCATTATTTTATATTTCTGTTTTCAAAAGAGATTAAACATCGTTTTGCTGTTTTTAAATTTTCCATGGATACAACCATGATGAAAAGACAACTAAAGCTCGCAATACCACAAGGATTTCAAGAAATGATCATAGCGATTGGATGGTCCATGTTTTACAAGATCGTAGGCATGATTGGATTAATCGAGCTGGCAACCACACAACTGCTTTTTACCATAATGCACGCATCTTTCATGCCGGCGCTAGGAGTTGGACAGGCGTGCTCGACGCTGGTCAGCAAATATATGGGAGAGAAAAGGGTAGATAAATCAGAAACAAGTATTAAAGAATCCATACGACTAGCAGAATATATAATGGGAGTAATGGGGATAAGTTTTATCCTTTTTCCTAAAACGTATTTGTATATATTTACAAATGACCCAGAAATAATTCGTCTGGGCGTGTTTGGTTTAAGAATGATCGGTGCCGTTCAATTTTTAGATGCCATAGGCTTTGTTCTCTGGTTTGCCCTTGCTGGAGCAGGAAACACAATTTTCCCAGCTATGGTTGAATCTGTGTTAACATGGTTTATAATTGTTTTGGGCAGTTATGTTTTTGGGGTAAAAATGGCGATAGGTTTTACTGCCCCATGGGTGCTTTTTCCAGTTTATATGGCTCTGTTTGCAGGAACGATGGTTTGGAAAATAAGTAAAGGAGACTGGAAAGAGATAAAGGTCTAGAATGGACATTGTAAATTTGAAAAAAACAAAATGAATTTAAAATTAGAATTAAAACGTCTTTTTTGTGTAGGCCCCATTGGTTTTTTGTTAACTATAATTATTTGGGTCGGAGCCATTAAGCTTGAAAACGCAATGGATATACCAAAAATGATTATAAACCCAACATTCAAAAATTTTCTGCTTATAATATTTTTAATTGATGCTGTGTATTTATTTTTAGGAAGCCAACTAACATTAAAACCAAAAGAAAGAGGAAAGGTATTAATTACACACGGACCATTTAGATATATACGCCACCCAATATATAGCGCGATTATTTTTTCTGGATCAGGAATTATGGCAGTGTGGAATGAGTCGTGGATTGTTTTAACATTTGTATTGCCGCTTTCGCTTTTTTGGTCTTGGTTGGTACAAAAGGAAGAAAATTATATGATAACTATATTTGGCAAACAATACGAAGAATATCAAGAAAAAACAGGACAGTTTTTACCCTCTTGGAAAGCGATCAAAAAAGAACCAAAAGAATAAAGTATAAAACCTATAATGATGAATCTGTTTTGTAAATTCCTGCCCCTAAAAATGAAAAGGAAAATTATTATTAATAATTAAAAAAGGAAATGTATTATGAACTTGTTTAATACACGAATTTATTTATTAACGTTAATACTAGGAATAGCAATGGGAAAAAATCAAAATAATGGTTTTGAATATGTTCAGTCTTCGGGCGGGATTGAAGAGTACACAATGAAATCAAACGACTTATCTGTTTTACTGATGGAAGACCACTCAGCACCGGTTGCAACTTTTATGGTAACTTACCATGTTGGTTCCAGGAATGAAGCCGTTGGACACACAGGCTCAACCCACCTGTTGGAACACATGATGTTTAAAGGGTCACGAAATTTTAATAAAAAACGTAATACCGCAATTTGGACCGTATTGCAAAACGTTGGGGCACGAATAAACGCCACAACTTGGCTGGACAGAACAAATTATTTTGAACTATTACCCAGCGAACATCTGGAAACGGCTATCGCAATCGAAGCAGATCGAATGAGAAACGCTTTTTTGCGCGACGAAGACCGACAACCGGAAATGACAGTGGTGCGAAACGAATTTGAGCGGGGAGAAAACGACCCTTTTGATGCATTGGATAAAAATATTTGGGCAACGGCATATCAGGCCCACCCGTATCACCACTCAACAATCGGTTGGCGATCAGATATAGAAAACGTGTCAACTGAACGGCTGCGCGAATTTTATAATACCTACTATTGGCCCAACAACGCCACCGTCACAATTATAGGTGATTTTGAAAAACAAGAAGCCCTAAAGTTGATTAAAAAATATTTTGGGAAACATAAAAAAAGCAAACATGAAATACCGGAAATGTATACAACAGAACCAAAACAAGAAGGGCCAAGAAGACTTTCAATTAATCGACGGGGAGAAACTGGAATGGTGGGAATTGCCCATAAGTCTCCGGAAGGATTAGAAGAAGACACATATTCGCTTCATATTTTATCAAAAATTCTTGGTGGCGGCAAATCCAGCCGTTTATATAGAAAAATTGTTGACAAAGGGCTGGCAACAGGCTTATTTATGTGGGATTTCCCTTTTAAGGATAACGGTCTTTTTATTACATATGTTTTCATGACACCCGGAACAGATCACAGCAAGGTTGAAAACCTGGTGCTTGAAGAATATGAAAATATAAAACAAAACGGAGTTTTGAAGTCTGAAGTTGAAAGAGCTAAAGCACAAATTCGATCTGAAATGGCGTTTAGCAGAGACGGGTCTTATTCAATAGCATCAGCTTTAAACGAATCCATTGCAATTGGCGATTGGAAATTTTATACAACATATAATGAAAAAATTTCTTCGGTAAAAAAAGAAGATATTAAAAACGCAGCTAATAAATACTTAAAAGAAGATCAAAGCACAACGGGTTATTTTATTCCGGAATCAAACGGTGAAGAAAGCAATCATGTTGGTGCAAAAAAAGTTCACCAACCCCTTAATTATAGTTCTAAAGAAACCGCAGAAACAAATGTGTCTGCACGCACAACAACCGGGATTAAAAAATCAAACAAAAAGGCATCAATAGCCAAACAGATCGTTACATCAAAACCTTTACCCGGCATAGAATTAAAAACCCTAAAGACATCTGTAGAAGATGTTGTTACAATAACAGGCAGTATGCTTGGCGGCGATGAGTTTAGTCCGGTTAGAAACAAATCAATTGCAGAACTAACAGCAGAAATGCTTGGCGAAGGAACAACAACGCAAAATAAATTTGAAATAAGCGAAAGATTAGAATCTGTTGGAGCCAGCCTAAATTTTTCAAGTGATAACTATAGAGTTAGGTTTAATGCCAGATGTATGAAAAAGGACGTTCCTTTGGTTGTTGAGCTATTGGGGGAACAGTTAAGAACACCCGCCTTCAATGAGACAGACCTTGAGAATTTGCAGAAACGACTAATAGGAGGCCTGAAAAGATCTAAACAAAATACACGAACAAGAGCAAGCGGAGAATTCAAAAGAACTTTATACCCGAAAAAACACCCAAACTATTCAAGCGAAATAGATGATATAATAGCAGATGTTAAAAAAGTATCAACGAAAAATTTAAAATCGTTTCATGAAACGAATTATGGTTTGGGAAATATGCGCATTGTAGTGGTTGGAGATGTAGACAACAACGCAATATCTAAAGCACTCAAACATGCTTTTAAAAACTGGAAGAAATCGAAATTATTTATCCCAGACCTCACACTGTCAGCTAATGACGCTGGTCCGAAAACACACTACGTAACCGTGAAAGACAAAACAAGCGTAGATATGTTTATGGGCGTACCGATTGGAATAGACAATACACATGAAGATTATTATTCGCTTATGGTTGCAAATTATATTTTAGGTGGAAATTTTGCCGCACGCCTTATGCAAACAGTAAGGGACAAAATGGGGCTAACATACGGAGTGTATTCCAGCATTAGAGGAGCAAGCAATGGTAACGATGGCTATTGGAGCGTATGGGGGACTTTTGCGCCTGAGATGTTAAAGAAAGGAAAACAAGCCGTTGCAGATCAAGTTAATAGTTGGGTAGAAGGCATAACAGACGAAGAATTGAATGCAAAAAAAGAAACAATAACAGGTTCATATAAAGTCGGATTGGCAACAACCGGCGGATTGGCAGGACAAATCATACGAAACGCCGAAAAAGGATATGATGATTCAATGCTGGATGAATACCCAAGCATAATTCAAAAATTAACACTCAAACAAATTAATGAAGCAATTAAAAAATACATTAACCCCGAAAAATTGGTTATTGTTGCGGCGGGATCAATTGATAAAGACGGACAGCCCTTAAAAGAACAATAAGCAACAACGTCGTATGTTAGGCCGTAGAAATAGCCGTCCATCCATTCCAACCTGTACGCCCAATGACTAATTTATAGCAACCAAATGGACGTCATACTCATTGCCGCTATAACCATGGACGGGTATATAGCCCGCCATCACCATGAAATTATAAACTGGTCGGAAGATCAGCATTTGTTTAAAGAACAAACGCTTGGCTTTCCCGTAATAATGGGCTCAAACACATTTGATTGTTTGCAAAAAGAATTGGTCGGACGGGAAATTATAGTTGTACACAGAAACGATAACCCTAAATCTATATTAGATGAAATAAAAGCAAAAAAATGTTTTATAGCTGGTGGAGGGAAAACAAATTTCTTTTTTGCATCATATCTGACACATTTATACTTAACGACCCATCCTTTAATTTTTGGAAAAGGAGTTCCGCTTTTTGACGGAAAAACAAAGGAACTAAAGTTAGAACTTGAAAAAGTAAACCCAATAGTTAAAGAAAAAGGCATTTATCAATTTCAATATAGAGCAGATTAGAGCTTAATGGCGGAACAGTCTGATTGTGACTGTCTACCTCAATTTACTTATAATATTTTCAACAATATTTTTTCCACCATATCTTATAAAATCATTTATCGGGAAATCAAATCTGTTTTGATATTCATCAATGGTTTTTCTAGCCAATTCCTCATTTTCATCGTGCGTAACAAGACCAGCCCCAACGCAACGACATGGTTTAAATATTTGCACAAGATTCAAATATAAATCTAACGTTTTTTGAATATCATACACAGGCTGTCCAAACGTATCCTCTGTGCGAAACGGATCGTGACACATAAGGAGAAAATCTGGCATTGATCCATGAAGGAGGCCAAGGGTTACGCCCGAATAGGCCATGTGTGTAATGCTTCCCTGACCCTCTACAATAATAATATCATAATCCTCGCCGAGCGTATCAATTTCGTTTTCAATGGCTCCGGCAACAAAATCGCTGACAACAGCATCAACGGCAACCCCGCCACCACTGAGCAAAATACCTGTTTGGCCCGTACCGACAAATTTTGCTGACAAACCGTTCTTAACTAATGAATTGCTCGTTTCCCAGGCCATCGTCATTTTTCCCACGTCGCAATCAGTTCCCACGGTCAACAGTATGGGCGTTTTACGATTTTTCCACGATCCTTTTGTAAAAGGCAGCGGGTCTGGCGGTTTACGCAAATCTGTTATTGTAACATTATGTTTGTTTGCCAGTTTAGAAAATTCTGGATCGAAGCTCAAAAAAGAATGGAGGCCACTAATAATATTTAATCCGTTTTCAATAGCCGTTTTAACACCCCCGCGCATATTATTTGGCAAATAACCTCCTTCAGTAGCGATACCGATCAGCAGCGTATCTGGATTGAACCGTAGGGACTCTTCAACGTGAGCGACGACAGGTAAATCGCCACCAATCCCCACCACTTCATCTGCTGTTTTGCCAGCATTTTTTGAATCTATACAGCAAACAACACCTTCTGGGCGATAGCGAAGTAAGGCGTTTCCCGTTTTACCATAAAGATGATTAAAATTATCTTCAAATAAAATGGCAAAACGAGGCATTCGTTTTTTTAATAGGGTTATTTTACCGCACGCTTTGCGCGGACGATTGCTGCTTTGATTTTTCCTCTCAAGACCCTGTTTTCAAGTGCATTGATTTCATCCATGTTTCCTTTTATCCCGGCTTCAACAAGACGCGCCATTAAAGCTTCTTCGGGTTCTTCTCCCTCAGGGAGAGTTGAGGAAGCGGATGCTGATGGCGGTCCGTCCGGCACATCCGGCATGGGGGGCTTTTTTCCTGTACGCTTAGCCTTCACCATGGCAGCTTTTGCCTTTCCGCGAAGAGGTTTTTCCGGAATACTGTTTATGGGGTCCATGTCGCCATCAAGGGCCTTATTTACAACATAGGCGATCAAATCTTCGTTGTTATTAAACAGGGGTAACCCTCCAACGGGAACGCTGTCTGGGGTCGAAGCAATGGATCCGGCTTTTAGGGCTTCAATTAGATTGTCCGGCATTTTACCTACGCGTTTAGCTTTCATCAATGCTGCTTTGGCCATGCCACGAGTAGGTTTGTCTGGAATAGCGTTAATAAGATCCATATTGCCATCAATCCCGGCCTGAACACCCTGTGCGATGATGGTTTCTCGGCTCAATTGAGGGCCGGCATCTTTGGCAGCCTCATTGTCATCTTCTTTGACGGCGGATTTATCCTCGGGAATAAAATATCCAAGATTATGTAAAATTTTTGAACCCCGATCAGCAAAACCCCACGTTGTTAGAAAAGAGAAAATCCCGTGGCTGTTTCGAGTACAAATAACTTCTGAAGATCCGGATGGAGTGAGGTTAATTTCAAAAGAAACAGTTTCCTTGTTAATAGGACTAAATCTCATTTCTAATTCCAGTTTTTTATTTGTTTCAACACCCACTATTCGACCATTAAACCAAGGTAAAAAAGATTTGGGACGAATTTTTATAAAAGCACCAGGTTCGAATGAAAAACGGTCAAAGGAAAAACGATGAACATAACGGGAAGAATCAACAATGGGTAAAATTCGATTAACTCCGGGAAACCATAAACAATAATCTTCTAATGCGGTTAATGTTTTCCAGACCATATCCGGTTTGGAAATATATTCATGCAGTACGACAGTTTCAGCCAGGAAGGGCCGGTAAAAAGAATTAAACTGACTACTAATTACTTGTTGATCACCCATATCTCGAACAAACAGACATACAGTTAATAATAAGACAATCATTGCCAGCGCTAAAATCATAAATATCCTTTAAAATTGTTTGAGATTTTACAGTTGTTTTCTGGTAGAAACCAACGGCGAGACTACTCTGCTATGAGCTTGTTTTTTATGGCAAAACGCGTTAACCCGGCTGCGTCAAACACACCTATTTTTTTCATTAGATTGCGCCGATGCTTATAGACTGTTGGCATGCTGATAAAAAGTTGGTCTCCAATTTTTCGCGTAGATGTTCCTTCCGAAATCATTTGAAGTATTTGTTTCTCACGTTTTGTTAGACTATCAAAACGTGAGAAATCTAACTGCTTATGAATGTTTTTTCGAGCTGTTTCTAAGACAGTTTTTGATATAGATGAACTGAAATATGCTTCCCCGTTCTTAACCGCTCTCACAGCTTTTAACAGCGACGTAGCGGCAGATTGTTTATGCAGGTAACCTGATACGCCTATTCGAATTGCCTGAACAACGTATTCTTCATCCGTATACATTGAAAGCAAAATGATTTTAGTGTCTACAAAGCGTAAAATCTGTTTTGCCGCTTCCAATCCATTTATGCTTGGCATGGAAATGTCCATTAACACAATATCCGGTTTTAGTTTACGGGCTATCTGAATAGCTTCATCGCCGTTTTTAGCTTCTCCAACGACATTTAAATCTTTTTCAGCAGACAGAAGCATTTTAATACCATCGCGTAAAATGGCGTGGTCATCTGCCAATAGAATATTAATTATTTCTCTACCCACTATTTTTCCACTCTGTTTTTTGGCAACTCAACACACAACCGGGTTCCCTTTCCGGAATTGCTTTGAATATCAAAACGTCCGCCGATAGACTTTATACGTTCGCTCATTCCAATTAATCCCAGACCAGCAGTATTTGCAAATATTCGATTAGAATCAAACCCATCCCCATCATCTTCAATATAGCAAAGAAAATTACCGTTTTGTTTATATATGCTTACGTTAATTGAAGATGCATTCGCATGTTTAGCTATATTGTTGATTCCTTCTTGAAAAACTCTATAAAAAGCTGTTTTTATTTCAGACCCGACGATCTCCACTTCGTTATCGCTCTCAATATTAACCGCTAATCCTGTTCGCGCTGTAAATTTTCTTGAATGTGATTTTATAGCCGGAAGAAGGCCAAGATCATCAAGTTCGGGCGGTCGCAACTCTAGAGAGAATTGATGAATTTTTTTGGATGTTTCTTCAACAAGTTTTTGACAATCAGAAATACGCCTTTTTATTTTATTATCCTTTAACTCACCCGTGCGAATACTTTGCAACGTCATATTAATTGCTGTCATGGATTGGCCTATTTCATCGTGGAGTTCCATGCTGATATATTTTCGCTCGTTTTCCTGTATATTAAGCATTTCTTTTGAAAGCTTACGCAATTGATGCCGTTGTGTTTGCAGTTTTTCAACATGTTGTACTAACCCCTGTTCATATAAGATTTTTTCAGTTGTGTCACGACCAATACAAAGAATAGAATATAATGAATTTGATGAGTCAAACTGTGGAACAAATTCAAGTTCGAACCAACTGGAAAATGTAGAGAAACTTATTTCAACATCAATTTTTTCACCATAAAGAGACTTGATAATACGATCAACGGTCTCGGCAATGATGGGTGTGCCTTTTTCAGCCAAGACCGTTGAAATTGATTGACCTAAAACAGCAGATGTTTTTTTACTATTTAAAATAAGTAAGGACTGATTTACAAAAAGAATTTTTTGGTTTGGATCTATTACTAAAACAATATCTTCCATGTTTTCGACCAAAGAACGATACTGTTCATTGCTTTTTAGTAGACTGTCTTCTGCTGATCGGCGGTCTGTAATATCACGAACCCCAGCAATCACCTCATTATCGCGAAAAGGCAACATAGCTGATTCAAACACCCGATTGCCCTCGGGCATTTCCAACACATATTCAACGGTAACACGCTTTTGTTGAGAAACGACGACACGAAGAGCGTCCATTATTGTTTTTGCGGGACCCTCGGGAAGTCTTTCAGCTATGGTTGACCCAACAATATTGTCTTTAGAGTTATACAGTTGATCTTCTGATCCGTGGTATTCTAAAAATTCACCTTTATGATTAAATCGAAAATATAAATCCGGCAAAGCTAAAAACACAGCTTCGAGATTTTCATTAGACGCTCGCAACTCATCTTCGGCATCAACTTCTTTTGTAATGTTTTTCATGTTTACAACCAGGGCAGAAGGTTTTCCATCTTCGTTTTTCATCAACGTTCCTGTTATTGTGAGATGGATATTTTTGCCGTTTTTATGAATAGCCGTTGTTCTAAAAGAGGCTAATCCCGTATCGAGGGCTTTTTTTCTATTGAGCAATACAATTTCTAAATTTTCTTCGTTATAATAGGACTTAATATCTACTTTTTTGATTTCTTCTTCTGAATATCCAAAAATATCACAATATGCTTTATTGTATGTTTCTAATTCTAGGTTGAGTGAAAATTTAGCGATACCATTTCCAGAAGAAGAAAAAACAGCCTCAAGATCATCTTTTACTCTACGCAGATTTTGAGTTTTATTCTGGACCTCTTTTTCTAATTCTTCATTCCATTTTTCAACTTTTTCACTGGCGAGTATAAAACGGTTAAATAAAAGAACGGCCATTCCGACCATGCATATTAAAAAGCCATATTTATTGACAAATAAAGCCTGTCTCCAGAAAACAGAATCCAATGCATCTATAATTACAGAGACCACCAAAATCAAAACACAAAAACTAAAAAACGTTATTTCTTTTACAGGCATTTGTATCCAAAAATTAGGTAAAGCAATTGATTGTCTTTTTGCTTTGCGGTTTGCCAATAAACACCCGATAGACAAATACAACAAATATCCAGACATTAAAGGAAGGGCAAATTGCCATAAACGCAATAGGTCCAGTATAAAATTGGGTGGGGCCCACAAAGAGAAAAAAGCAAACAATCCGCAAAAGAAACAATAAACCTTTGATATAAAAGTTATTTTGTGTTTCAAGAAAGCATTAACAACCACTGCAAACATAAAGGCAATTGAAAACACAGCTGAATATTCAACCCTTAAAGAAAGAAAATCAAACGTGCCCGAGCTTATTTCCACAAATGCCCGCTCAGCAGTATAAACAGTGAAAGCCAAAGACAATAAAGAAAAATAAAGATAAATGAGGTGTTGTCGTTGACGAATAAAAAGGTATAACCACATAACTGCTATTACAAAGTATATGGCAAAAGATGAAATAGAGAAAAAATTGAAAGAAACGGGAAAGAACGCTTCCACCGGTTTAATTGTACAAGGTTTTCCATAGTAAAAACCGGTACCATAATATGTTGGATCGCCTATAATATGATACGTAAGGGTGTTTTTATCCGAACGAATCAAATGAGGCGGAAGAAGAACAAACAGCTTAAGCCCCCGCTTAGGAACAGTTTCTCCGTCTTTGTTTAAATGTATTTCTTTTTCTATAGAAACACCGTTTAGAAAAATCTCCCAATTATAACCAACCCCCTTTAAAAATAAAGCAAGAGGCGCAAGGTTTACAAAGGAAGAATCAGCAACGCTGAACGAAGTAACAAACGTAAATGATTCAGCTGGATAAGTTTTAAAAGATAAAAAAGAATGTTCTGGAAGATTCTTAAAACCTAACTCGCGAACAACAAGCGGCCTAGATCCTGTTTTGCCGGGGATATAAAACCAACCAGGGTCGTTTTTAGAAGGAAGATTGTTTATCCAGGCTTTGTCAAACCCCTTGCGGACAAAAATATCTTGTTGGTTTAAATTAATAGATGTGGCAAAGACCGCGGAAAAAAATGCGAGTACCAACATCAAAATGACAAGAGAGTTTTTCAATAGGGAGCACATCTAAAAGTGAAATTAGCTAAAACCGAAGAATAATACTACACAGTACTACTAAAACAACGACTATACCAAAAAAAGCATAGTGATTATACCATAAAAATACTCAATTGTGATAATTGACGAAACACAGGAAAACAAGTAATTTAGATGTGAAGATTATTGATTTCTTTGTTCTTTGCTACACTTTATGATATATATTTATTAATTACTTTATAAAAAAGCCCTGCTTACACTGGTGGGGCTTTTTATTTTTCTCAAACGGTCAATCATATTTAAGTTTCTTATCGCCCAAGCAATATTATGCTGTACTTTATAATAATAATCATCCTTTTTGCAATTGCGCGTTGTTTTTTATGGCACCCAAAAGCAGCCAAAAGTTTTTATAATAATAAAATACTTTGGTTTGCTCACAGAGGAGCGCTTTTAAGCGAACCTGAAAACACACTTTTATCGTTTAATAAGGCAATACAAACAGGATTACCCGCCATAGAAGTAGATGTGATTTCTACTCATGATAACGTTGTGTGCTGTTCTCACAATTTTGATCTGGAAAGACAAACAGACGGTCAAGGCTATATTCACGAAAAACAACACACTGATTTGAAAAACTTAAAAGTTGTATGTTCATTAAACAACAAAACAGCGCCCCTTGCAACCCTGGATCAAGTTTTGGACGCAATTGCAGGATCAACAAAAATCAACATTGAAATTAAAACATCAAAATGGCTGGATTTTAAAACCGCTCGACTGGTAGCCAAGAACTTAAAAGAAAGAAACCTTGAATCCAGGGCTATGATCTCCGCCTTCAATCCACTTACGCTGTGTTTTATCAAAATCTTTTTCAGCTCAATATTAACGGGCTATATAGTGAAAAAAAAGTTTATGATTCCATTTATATATATTGCAAAACCCGACTTTCTCCATCCAATCAGCAATTTAGTTACGGACAGATTATTAAGATTTGCAAAGAGAAAAGGATTACGAGTAAATGTTTGGACTGTAAACACCAAACCGGCTATAGATTGGTTAATACAAAAAGAGGTAGATGGAATTATAACCGATAGGCTGGAATTTTATGTAAAATGTTAACTATTAAGCGAGTTGTAATTAGTGCTTAAAACACCGCGTTCCAGTAAAAACCATAGCAATCTTATATTCATTACAGGCATCAATGACCTCTTGATCACGGATAGAGCCGCCAGGCTGGATCACCAATACAACGCCCGAATCCTTTATAGCGTCAATGCTGTCTCGAAAGGGGAAAAAGGCATCGGAAGCCAGAACCCCGTCTTTTACATTTTCTCCACCCTTACGCAACGCCATGTGAACGGCATCCACACGGCTCACTTGTCCTGCGCCGAGTCCAACCGTGGTGTTGTTTTTGGCGATCAGGATACCGTTGGATTTGGCGTGACGCAGCACCTTCCATGTAAATAATGCAGTTTCAATGTCTTGTTCAGAGGGCTGTGCCTTTGTCACAACGGTTAGGTCGTCTTTAGAAAGAATTTTTGTATCTGTATTTTGAACAAGAAGACCCCCATCCACATTTCGGACTTCCGATTTTTTGGAACGTTTCCCGAATTCACCAATTTCCAATACGCGTAGATTTTTTTTCTTTTTAAAAACGTCTAATGCCTCTGGTTCAAAGCCCGGAGCCAGTACAATTTCTACAAAGACAGAGGTGATAGCATCAGCTACATTCTTGGTGCAGGTGCGGTTGAAAGCAATGATACCGCCAAACGCGGAAAGAGAATCGGCATTAAATGCGCGAGTGTACACATCCAAAAGATCATTCCCCACAGCCACACCGCAAGGATTGGCGTGCTTCACCACCACACAGGCGGGATCATCGAATTCCCGAACGCAAGATAGGGCACCGTCGGCATCCATAATATTATTGTAGGAAAGTTGTTTGCCCTGGTGAATAGTGGCGTTCAGAATATTAGACTCATTATTCCCAGGAATCTTATAAACAGCGGCAGATTGGTGCGGGTTTTCACCATAGCGCATTTCTGAATGCTTTTCAAAAGAGAGAGAATAATTGTCGGACAAATCTTCATCCTTCAAATAATTATGGATAATGGTATCATATTTGGCTGTGTGCCCGAACGCTTTAACGGAAAGTCTTTGGCGCGTTTCAAAAGAAATTTCACCAGACCTTAATTCATCAGTTATGATAGAATAATCAGAAGGATCCACCGCCACACAAACCCAGCCAACGTTTTTAGCCGCAGAACGGATCATGGTGGGGCCGCCAATGTCCACATTTTCTAATGCCATGGCCAGATCACAATCTTCTCGGGAAACAGCGTCAGAAAAAGGATAAAGATTGCACACCACCAGATCGATCCATTTAATGTTATTGGCTTTTGCATCATCAGTGTGCTTGTCTCTCAAACCCAAGATACCGCCCTCAACCAAAGGGTTGATGGTCTTTATCCGGCCATCCATAATCTCCGGGAACTGGGTATAGTCACTTACATCAGAGACAGGAACATTTGCATTTCTTAATGCTTTAGCCGTTCCGCCAGTGGACAGAATTTCTACGCCCAATTCATGTAAAGATTTGGCTAGTTCCGCCACGCCAGTTTTGTTAAAGACGGAAATAAGAGCTCGATTTACTTTAATTGAATTTTGATTTAATATGGGATTATCTAACATGAAAATTGTTTTGTATTAATTGTATCGCTTCTATGAAAGCTCTGCCTTCCAATTCTTGTACTTTTGTTTTCAGCGTTTCCACCGTGTCACCAGCTTCCACATTACATTTTTTCTGAATTAAGATAGGCCCACCATCCACTTCGTCAGTAACAAAATGAATCGTACATCCTGTTTCTGTGTCACCGTTTTTTAATATTTCTTCATGAACATTGGTATCCATCCCGCCTGCGTATTTTGGAAGCAAGGACGGATGAACGTTCAAAAGTCTATCCTGCCATTCTCCACAGAATTCGGCAGACAAAATTCGCATGAATCCAATAAGTAAAACCAGATCAACATTATGGTTTTTTAAAACAGCCGTCATTTCCAGATCAAATTCTTTTCGAGAATTTCCTTTATGAGAAACATAAAACGCCGGCACAATATGATTTTCTGCCCGCTCAAGGATATAAGCATCTTTCTGATTGGACACCACCACGGACACTTCAGCGTTTAATTCACCGGATCCAATGGCATCAAAAATGGCCTGCAGATCCGTACCATTTGTAGATCCTAAAACACCAAGCTTTATCATCGCAACGAATTCATATGGTCAACACGTTTCTGAACAATTTCATCCGTCCCAATATCTGTACGATGAAAGAGCGGTCCAGAAATTGATGACACTTCTTTTTCAGCAAGAGCTTCTGCATCAGAAAGAGTGTCTGCGATCCCAACTATAGCTATTGTTCGACTTCCCGCCTCTACGAGACTTGTGCTTTTAAAATCAACAGATGCATAAAATAATCCGTCTAGATTTTTAACTTTAGAAACATCAATAGGTTCACCTTTCACGGGATTGTCCGGGTAGCCTTCAGGTACAGCATATTTACACACAGTTGCTTTGTTTGCAAATTGGACATCAACTTGATTCAAAGTACCATCAGCGACGCCAATACAAATATCAATAAAATCGGATTCCAAAAGGGAGAGAACATTCATAGCTTCCGGATCTCCAAATCGGGCGTTGTATTCAATCAGCTTCACGCCTCTTGCCGTTGCCATAAACCCACCATAAAGAATTCCTTTATAACCGACCCCAAATTTGTCTTTTATGGCCCCAGCTGTTTGTATATTTATTTCGAGAGCTTGAGAAATATCATTATCAGTTAAAAAAGGAAGCGAGTGGTTTGCATCAGAATATGTACCCATTCCACCAGTATTGGGGCCCGTGTCACCTTCGTAGGCCCGTTTGTGATCTTGAACAGCCGGCATATGTTTCAAATTGTCCCCATCACAAAAACTCATGAGCGAGAACTCTTCCCCGACGAATTTTTCTTCGATGACAAACTCGCCGTCACTGTCCACCAATTCTTGGCAATAGGCCAACGCTTCATCGTGGGAATGCAGATGATCCCCCGCCACTTTCACACCCTTACCCCCGGCCAGGCCGTCGTATTTAACCACGTAATTTTCACCCAGCTCATTTAAGAAATCTGTAACACCATCCAAAGTATCAAAAGTCTGGTATTTCGGACCACCGGGAATGTCATATTCTTTTAATAAATTTCGAGTGAATGCTTTGGATGTCTCCAATTGAGCTAAATCTTTTTTGGGTCCGACGGTTTTCACACCTGTATCCCATAATGCATCGGCGACACCCGCAGCTAATGGGTTTTCAGGTCCGACAATGGCCAGCGTGGCGTCTGTTTCTTTGGCATAACTCACCACAAATTCCGGATCGTTAATATTGTTCACCGTAAGTTCATCACAGAGTTCGGCAATGCCGGGATTCATATTGGAAGCTAAGCAGCTGATTGTTTTTTCTTGAGTTGATCGATCCAAGGCCCGTACGATGGCATGTTCCCGGGCACCTGAACCGATAACTAAAATATTATTTTTCATTAGATCCAGACATCATTGTCCACTGTGAGATTTCCGCCAGCATCACCGGTATTCACCACACCTTTTGGTTCAATGATCATGATTTTGCATTCGTTTTGTGCCGCAGGTTTATGTTCAATCCCCTTAGGGACAACAGCCATCTCTCCTTTTTCAAGAGTTACTATTTTATCGCGGAATTCAATAGCGAGCTCTCCATCCAGCACAATGAATGTTTCGTCTGTATCATCATGAGAATGCCAAATAAATTCCCCCTCCACTTTTGCAAGTTTGAATTGGTAATCGTTCATTTCAGCGATCACCTTCGGGGCCCAGTGATCGGAAAATTTGTCAAATTTTTCTTTTAAGTTTATTGAGTGACCACTCATTGACTATACATTTTTAAACGCAAAGCCATGGCGTTTTTGCGTTATCCATTCCCATTCCGATCATTCACCCGCATGTTTTCCATTTCTGCAATTTTTGCATCATCGATGTCATTCCCAACATAATTCCCATCCAGGCAGGCCATGCACGGGGCATCAATATGGTGATCCCCTCTACGAGTCACCGCTTCAACAAGATCATCAACACTTTGATAGAGAAGAGCGTCCACTTCTAAATATTTTTCAATCTCATTTTCATCCATATTTCCGGCGATGAGTTCCCTCTTTGTGGGCATATCCACGCCATAAAAACAGGGCGACTGCACAGGTGGGCAGGCTACAGTAAAATAAACTTCTTTCGCACCAAAGTCTTTTAACATGCGGACGATCTCACGGCTCGTGTTGCCCCGGACGATGCTGTCGTCCAAGATCATAACCTTTTTATCGCGGATCTCCAATTCCTGGGGCACCAGTTTATATTTCACGGATTTTTTCCGCTCCGTTTGTTCCGGCATGATGAAGGTCCGGCCGATGAAGGTGTTTTTGTACAACCCTTCAGAATAGCGTACACTCAGTTCATGGGCAAAGGACAAAGCTGATGTGTTGGCGGTACTGGGGGCGGGGATGACAATGTCCGGCGTTATGTCGGGATATTTATTTTTCCATGCTTCTGCAAGGTTTTGTCCCATCCGAAGGCGGGCTCGATAAACGCTTACATCATTCAGGGTAGCGTCCGGTCGGGCGAAATACACATATTCAAAAATACAGGGATTAAAGGTCTTTTTAATTAAGCGCTTACTGAAAACCTGTCCCGCTTCGTCCACATAAATGAGTTCACCGGGAAGCACGGTTCCTTTTGGCTCAAACTCCATGGCATAAAACATAGTGTTTTCCGATGCAAAAATGTAATCTTTACCACCATTACCGTTGGAGCGCTCACCTCTTACTAATGGGCGAATGCCTTGTGGATCCCGAAAAGCAACCAACCCCTTTCCTATAATGATAGAGGTAACCGAATACGCTCCTTTCACTTTTTGAAAAATATTGGTCACTGCTTCACAAAGCAGATCAAAAAACTCTTCGCTGGTTTGGGGCGGCGTATCCTTATGCAGTTCATCGGCAAATAAATGTAAAAGCACTTCTGAATCACTGGTGGTATTCAGGTAACGGGTTTCTGTTTTAGTAACTTCCGTCGCCAGTTCATTATAATTAGTGAGATTGCCGTTGTGTGCCAGGGCAATGCCGTATGGAACGGACGTCCAGAATGGCTGCACTTCTCCATGACCGAATCCACCGTGGGTAGGATATCGATTATGAGAAATACCGATGTTGCCCGTGAGCAGTTTCATATTATTGTCGTTGAAAATTTCTTTAGCGAGCCCCATACCTTTTTCTTTATGCATGCGGTCGTCATAGGTCATAATGCCGGCGGCGTCTTGCCCGCGATGCTGTAGGTGAATGATACTGTCGTAGAGTTCGGCCGCGACAGGTTTATGAGAATAAATACCGGCTATACCGCACATTAGATTAGATCAACCAATTTAGATGATAGTCCTATATAATTTTCCGGCGTGAGTTCAAGCAGTGTTTTTTTATCATCATCAGATATTTTCAATCCTGATACAAATTCTGCCATGGATTCTGCATTAATGGATTGTCCGCGAGTAAGCGATTTCAATTTTTCGTAGGCATCCTGTTTTCCATTTTTTCGCAGGATGGTTTGGATTGCTTCCCCCAATACTTCCCAATGATTGTTTAACTCATTCGTCATTTGAATTTTATTAACAGTGATTCTGCTCAAGCCTTTTAAAATATTTTGCAACGCCAAATAGGAATGTCCTAATGCAACACCTTGATTCCGCAATGTTGTTGAATCTGTTAGATCCCGCTGCATCCTTGATATGGGTAATTTGGTGGTGAGATGATTCAACAGCGCATTGGCGATTCCCATATTGCCTTCTGCATTTTCAAATTGGATGGGGTTGATTTTATGGGGCATGGTGGAAGAGCCCACTTCACCGGCCACTTTCTTTTGCCCCAGAATTCCTCGACTGATGTAGGCCCACATGTCCCGGCAAAGATCGGAGAGAATCGAATTCACACGAACCACATGATGATAGCTTTCTGCAACCGAATCGTGAGGTTCAATCTGGGTGGTGATCAGGTTGGGTTCCAGCCCTAATGATTTTATAAATTTCGACGCAAAACGCAGCCAATTCGTTTTTGGATATGCAACTTTATGAGCAGACCACGTGCCTGTAGCACCGCCGAATTTCCCCAAAAGTTTATGAAATTTTATCTGGTCTATCTGGCGATCTAACCGAGCGCAGAAAACGGCCAGTTCTTTTCCGAAGGTTGTAGGGGTGGCAGGCTGACCATGGGTCAGGGCCAACATGGCTGCGTTTTTATATTTTCGGGCAAGTTTCTTTAATTCTTTATTCATGGATCGAAGGGCAGGCAGATACGCCTGATTCAATCCATCGTGCCACATAAGCGAATAGGACAGATTGTTTACATCTTCGGATGTGAGGGCAAAATGGATCCATGGATGAAGCGCTTTTTTAACCTTACTTTGAATGTAATACTCAATAGCTTTTACATCGTGATTGGTGGAGGTCTCAATCTGTTTTACTTTTTCTGCGCCGGACGTATTAAAGTTTTGATAGATCTTCCGCAGGCGCGATTGTTCTTCTTTAGAAAAAGCAGGCAGCTCTTTAATGGTTTTTTCATTGCCTAACGCGATAAGATATTCGATCTCCACCTTCAGGCGGTAACTCATGAGTGCTGATTCGGAAAAATATGCGGATAGACCTTTTACGCTATTTGCATAACGGCCATCCAACGGTGAAATGTTTTTCAGTTCAGACACCCAAAATCCGCTTAACGGCC